>ERZ1035037.140-NODE-140-length-28986-cov-136.219937_pt1 | contig 28986 bp, 47 predicted proteins | sample MGYA00520618_ERZ1035037 | MGnify/ENA primary metagenome ERZ1035037 (study PRJEB33766, sample SAMN09781741) | gut metagenome | biome: gut microbiome | host: Homo sapiens | place: Madagascar | study: EMG produced TPA metagenomics assembly of the PRJNA485056 data...
TTCTTAAATCAAGGGGCAAGCTGTGATTTAAGAATGCGGAGTGTTTCGTGGGGGTAGGGATAACCGAATGGGAAACATAGCTTGCCATAATGATTTTTTCGAAAAAATGCAAACAAAAAAAGCCAAAACAAAAAAACAAACAGCGTCCGAATCCGACTTTATGTACCTCGGAATTTCGGACGAAGCAAAAACCGTCTTTGACGCAATCGCCGCGAGCTACCCCGACGATATCAGGATTGCGCTTGATTTTGCGACGCTCGCAATATTCGCCGACAGCGTCGTTAAGCTCGAACACATCAACCGCAAATTCGGCGACAAAGACCTCTGGTACAAAACGCCGAAAGGCACATACACCGCCCACCCCGTGCGCGATGAAAAAAGCATGCTGCAAAAGCAAATCCATTATTGCTCGGCGCGGCTCGGATTGACGCCCGACGCCCGTAATAAAATCAAACTCGACCTTGCGCAAATCGGCAAGAGCGAAACAACGACGGGACGCAAACCAAATAAGCTCGAAGCACAAAAGCGCAAGTCCGACGAAATCGCCGAAGAGTTTTGCTAATGACCATACCCCGCACAGATACCGCCGCAGTCAAGGCAACGCCCGCCTATAAGTGGGCGTTCGATGTCGCGACGGGCAAAGACATACAATGCGAGTACGTCAAACTCGCGGCGGAAAGGTTTTTGCGCGACCTCAAACGCAAGGACATTTTTTTTGACATAAAAGAGTACGAGCGTATCAACCGCTATTACTCAATGTTTTTGCACACAAAGGGACTTTTGCGCGGCGAGCGGTTTGTACTGCGCCCCGACCAGCAGTTTATCGTCGGGCAATTAATCGCGTGGAGGCACGCAGAAACGGGCGAGCGACGCTTTACCGACGCGTATAAAGAGGTGGCTCGCAAAAACGGCAAGTCATGGGAAGCTGGCGGACTCGCGGGCTACCACCTCACAAGCGCGGGCGAATCGGAGGCGGAAGTGTACACGCTCGCGACGTCCGAAAAGCAGGCGGGCGAATCGTGGAAAGCGTTTAGGTCGATGTCAAGAACGTGCCCGAAATACGCTAAAACGCTTGAATACCGCACGGGCGAAATCCGCCACCCGAAAAGCGGGGGAATCTTTGCGCCGCTCCCGAGCACGGGCGAAAACCTCGACGGCAAAAATCCGAGCTTTATAATCACGGACGAGTATCACCTTTTTAGGCAAGTACACGACGAGAGCCGCGCGTCGCTTCGCGGCGGGGCGGGAGCACGAGAAAACATCATCGAGTACAAAATCACGACGGGCGGCTCAAACACGTTCGGGAGCTGCTACGAAGAGCGGCAACGGGCAATCAACGTATTGCGAGGCACAATAGACCTCGATATGTATTTACCCATCGTTTTTACGCTCGATAAAGGCGACGACTGGACGGACGAGCGCAACTGGCGCAAAGCAAATCCCGCGCTTGGTATATCCAAGAGCCTGAAATTCATGCGCAACGCATTCGCGCTCACACAACAGTCGGCGCGGGCAATTTCTGAATTTAAAACAAAGCAGCTCGACCTTTGGACAAACGAAGTTTCGGCGTGGCTCAATGTTGACGATTGGCGGGCGCTCGAAAAAAAACTGCCCGAAGAAACGCTCGCGGGCAAGCGGTGCATAGTCGGTATGGACTTGGGCGAAACAAACGACCTCACCGCCTTTGCAATCCTTTTCCCTCCGCAGGACGGGCTTGACAAGTGGTATTTGCGCATGCGCTTTTTTGTGCCGCAAGTCGGCGCAATTGTCCGCGAGTCAAACAAAGTGCCGTATTTTAGCTGGGCAACACAAGGATTTATGACGTTCAGCGGCGAAAAGCGCGTCGAAATGCGACAGATAGCCGCCGACATGCTTAAAGACCTTGCAAAATACGACGTGCAATTTTTGGCGTACGACGCGTGGAAATCAAACGTCATCGTCGAGGCGTTTAAGGGCGCGGGCATCGACTGCCGCCCGATAAAACAGTACTATCAACAGCTGTCGCCCGCAAGCTGCCTGTTTGCGGAGCTTATCGACAGGCAGGACATATTACACGACGGCAACCCTTGCATGGCGTTTTGCGTCGGCAATGTAGTTGTAGACTCCGACCCGAACGGCAACATTAAGCCGAATAAAAAACGCTCGTCCGAAAAAATCGACGGCGTCGCCGCGACGATAGACGCGCTCGTAGGCTATATCATGGAAACACAAAAGGAGTCTGAAAAAATCATTGAAGACTGCCCCGTACATTTATTTTAAAAGCAAAAAAACAACGGACATTAAAATGAACGAAGAAAACAACGAAAAATACTTGACCATAAAAGAGCTGTCCTACGAACTCGACAAGCTCGGACTTCCGCATTCGCGACAGTTTATCAATAAAATCCGCGCCCGCGCAAACTTCGTCGCAAATCGCGGCAGGCTGTCGGAAGTGCTAAAAGTGTTAAAATGTGTTAATCCGCGCGAATCCGTGTCAAACGCGGTTAATAAATAAAATAGAGCCTGCCGAAATATTCGCCGTTAATAAGCCCTGACATGGGGCTTATTTCGTTTTTTAAAGACCGACGCTTAGAGAGAGCCGCCCGCGAAGAACGCGCGGCGGGAGTAGCCCTGACGCTCTCTCAAATGGCACTCGGTGCCCGCACTCTCGGCGGAATGTCCGTGTCGCCTTTGTCCATGCTCGGCGTCGCCGCAATATTCGCGGCAATCCGCATACGCGGCGAAAGCTTGGCGAATATGCCCCTGCGCATTACGCGCAAGGTTGGGCGCGAAAAAAAGGCCTCTCCGCTCGAAGACCTGCGCCGACTTTTGCAAGACTCGCCCGACGGGCAAATCACCGCAACGCAGTTTTTGCAGACGCTCGAATCAAACTCATGCTTGACGGGTTGCGCGTACGCGTACATCGAGCGCAATATTTACGGCGAGCCGCTCAGAATTTTGCCACTGCCGAGCTATGAAGTAAGCTATTGGACGCGCGATTGGAACGAACCCACGCAATACCTCGAATACAATGTGCGCGGGCAACGCGTGCCCTCCTCCGATCTCATTATAATACCGTTTGGGCAAGTGTACCCGTATTGGCAGACGCTGCGCCCGTCCGACATTTTGAGCAAGCCGATAGCGCTTGCGCAGGCGTTGGATTATGAGGCTTACAACCTGTTTAAAAACGGTTGCAACACGTCGGGCGTGTTGCAAACAGACGGCAAACTCTCCGAAACCGCGCTTGCCCGCGTCAAAGAGTATTTGACCGAGTTTTCGACGGGCGGTAAACGCGCGGGCGGCCTTATGGTGCTCGAAGAGGGCTTAAAGTACGCGGCCGCGCGAATGACAAACAAAGACGCGGAATTTGTCGAACTCAAAAAGCAGGCAATCCGCGACGCGTCCGCAGTCTGGGGTGTGCCGAGTTTTCAGCTCGGCGACGGCGAGAAAGCCAACTACTCTTCGCAGGAAGAACAGAATCGATACTTCCTTTATACGACAATGATGAGCCGCGCAAAGCTCATCGCAAACGAGCTTAATAACAAGCTGCTCACGCCTGCAAACCGCGCCGCTGGCGATTATATCGACTTCGACCTGCGCGGAATCCTTGGCGGCTCGATGAAAGACCGCGCCGAATATTACACAAAATTATTTAACATGGGCGCAATAACCATTGATACCATAGATGAAATGGAGGACTTGCCCATTGTCGGCGGAGAAATGGGACAAATGCGCTTTGTTCAGCTAAACATGCAGACGCTCGAACAGTTTGCCAAGGCGGCGTCCGCGCCCGCAACCGAAACGGAGGTCGCGCAAGAATTTGAGCGCACGCGCTCGCTGAATTTGGAGGACTCAAAATGACAAACGATAAAATCGAACAGCGCACGGTTGCCGCAAAAATGGAGGTGCGCGAAAACGCCGAAAAGCAAGCTGAAATCTTCGGCAAGGCAATACCGTTCGACTCTCCGAGCCTGCCCATTTGCGGCGATTTTACGGAGTTTATCGCGCCCGATGCGTTCGACGAATCGCTCGAATCGAACGCCGAAATCATGCTTCTCTACGCGCACGATTGGAGTGCACCTCTCGCCCGCAGAAGCGCGGGCAGACTGACGCTCGAAAAGCGCGAAGACGGCATTTATTTCAGCGCGACTCCGCCCGACACAACGCGCACGCAAGACCTTTTGAAAGACATCGAGGCGGGCAACGTAAAGGGCAATTCGTTCGGCTTTACCGTCGAAAAGGACGAGTGGGAGACCGACGAAAGCGGGCGCACAGTCCGCCGCATTTTGCGCGGGACGCTGTTCGAGATTTCGGCGGTAGTAGACCCCGCGTATCCCGACACAACGCTTGCCAAGCGTTCGCTCGACGCCTCAAACGCCGCGCGGAACGCCGCAAAAATGAATTTGCGCAAGGCGAAGTTAAGGCTCTTGCAAGCAAAATCGAAAATCAAAAACAAGTAAAAAAAGGATAAATTATGACACTCGAAGAGGAAAGAAAAGAATGCCTTGACCGCGCCGCCGCGCTTATGAAAAAAGTGGAGGACGAGGGCAGGGCGATGACCGAAGACGAACAAAAACAGTACGACGCCGACATCGCCCGCGCCGAAGAAATCGATAAGGAGCTCGAAGCCCAGTCGGAACGCGCGAAGAAGCTTGCCGCCATACAGCAGAGAGCGCAAGCAGTCCGCTCGGCGGTCGTTAATCCGCTTACAAATCGCGGCACATTCGACGGCGGGCAGAATGCAAAAGACCTCGGCAAATTCTCGCTCGGCAAAGCCCTGCGCTCGCTCGTAAATCGCGGAGCGATTGACGGCGTTGAAAAGGAGGTCTTCGATGAGGGCGCGGCGGAAGCACGCAACAGCCAAGTCGGATTCGACCCCCGCGCATTGGTAATCCCTGCGTCTGCGCTCCGCGCACTCTCTCACCGCGCGACAAGTGTTGCGGGCACAAACGGTACGACCGTGCCCGTCGATGTGTACCCGTCGATTTTTGAAATGTTCAGAAATCGACAAGTGCTCACAAAGCTCGGCGCTACCGTGTTGGAAGGACTCTCCGGCAATATCAAAATCAACACGCAGACGGCGGCAGGCACAAACACCGTAGGCGTCATTGCCGAAACCGCAAAGGCTACGGAACTTGACCCGACGCTCAACGCCATAACCCTGTCGCCCCACCGCATCGCGGCGTATACGCAGTTAAGCAACCAGCTCATCATGCAGTCCACGCCGTCGGTCGAATCGTTCGCGATGAACAACCTTGTAAAGTCGATTATGACGGCTTTCCAAGGCTTGATTTTCACGGGCGACGCAAGCGCGGCAATCAAGGGCATACCCAACACAACGGGCGTAAACATGGCGAACGTCGCCACCGCAGATTCGCCGACATGGGGCGAAATTCTCGCGCTCATCGCGCCGCTGGCGGGCTTGGATTTCGACATCCAGCGTTCGGGCTTTGCGCTTAACGCAACCGTCATGACCACGCTTATGAGCACGCTCAAATCCGCAAACAACTTTGAGTTTATAATGTCCGAATTTTTCAACGCGGACGGTCTCAAATCCCTTGCGGGGCTTAAAGCGGCAATCACCAACAGCGTCGGCTCAAACATCATCTTCGGCGACTGGGAATCGCTGTTTATCGGCATGTGGGGCGGCGTCGGACTCGTCTACGACCCCTACACGCAGGCGAAAAACGGCTCTGTTGAAATCACCGCCGAAATCTTCGCCGACGCCCAGCTCGGCAACCCCGCGCTGTTCAGCGTGCTCTCCATGGCAAAGGCGGGTTAATCGCTTTTGGTTGTTTGGTTTGTACGGCTCCGCGCGTTTGTCCGCGCGCGGGGCTTTTCCCCGAAAACAAAAAATGTTAGAAAAAATGAAAATCAAGATTGTAAAGCGCACGAATATCAACGGCAGAGTCGTAAACGTCGGCGACGAATGCGACGCAAGTTTTATAAGTCCCGCCGACCTGCGCACGCTTTTAAATTGCGGTTGCGCCCAAATTGTAAAGGAGACCGCGACCGCCGAAACGGCCGACGCGACGCCCGCGACGGAAACCGCAGACCACGCCCCCAAAGCCAAGAGAAAGGGTAGGTAGTCAATGCGCTTCGACGGGCTGACAGTCAAGGAGAGCGGGGCGCAGACGGTGCTTACGCTCGCTGAAACAAAGTTGCAGTTGCGCGTGCTCGACCAGTTCGACGACGCAAACATTTCGGCGTGCATGGAGTCCGCCGTCGCGTACGTTGAAAATTTCATCTGGCAGAGCCTCCGCCCGCAAACGCTCGTCGCAAGCTACACCCCCGACGGTACGGGCTTCGCGGAGCTGTTCCGCGCCGCGTTCGATGAGCTGCTCTCCGTCAAATACTACGACACCGACGGCGCATTGCAAACCCTCGATTTAAGCGGCGTATCCGTTGACGACTCGCTCTTTGTACCCCGCGCGTATTTCGACGAACCAAAGACCGACCCCGCGCGTTTCGGCGCGGTGAAAATCACATATAAAACACGCGCTCCGCAACCCGTTTCCGCGCAAATCAAACAGGCGGCGCTCGTAGCCACGGCGCAGTTTTACGACGAGCGCGACAACCCCGATTTAACCGCAGTGGACAACCTGCTGCGCCCGATTGCAACCCGATATTTGCTTTAATCATGGAAAAACAGTTCCCCTTAGTTTTAAACATAAAAAAACCTATCGACCCGCAGAATCGCATTAGATTCTTTCGCGGAGACAACGTGCAGTTCGTCTTTTCGTACACCGACGGCGAGGGAAACGTGCCGTCGATAATATCGGAGGCTGTAAAGTTGCGCGTCTACGCAAAAAAGATTTATGCCGACGGCGTAAACAAGGAGGAGCAGCCCGTTTTTTCGGGCGAATTTGACGACAAGGAAGAGGCGTCGTTTAGCAGTCTGCAAACGGCGGGCGACGCGGGCAACTACCTTATGGCGGTCATTCTGCTTGACGCGTCCGGCAACATAATTACGGCGCAGGGAGTATACCTCGACCTGCTTGAAAACGGCTACGCGGGTGTCTACCAGCCGTCGCCCGATTTTCGCGACCAAGTGCTCGACGCTCTCGCGCAGGCGCAGGCGGCGGCGGCAAATGCGGCAGCATCTGCAACGTCTGCACAAGCGTCGCTTGCCGACTGCAATTCTGCAAAAACCGCTGCGCAAAGCTCGGCGACGTCGGCAGAAAGCTCTGCACAGTCCGCCGAGGCGTCGGCGGCAATCGCCGCCCAAAAGGCAAGCGACGCGGAGAGCGCAAAAGACGCGGCAGTCGCCGCAAAAAACACGGCAAACTCGGCGGCGGGGCTTGCGGCAGACTCCGCCGACAACGCGGCTCTTGCCGCGCAACAGGCGCAACAGGCGGCGGCGCAAGCGGTCGAAATCACAGACCCCGAGGGCTGGCGCACCGATACCCGCGCGATGATTGCACGTCTTGCGCTCGCAAAGTCCGACAGCGGCACATTGTACTTTTCGGGAGGCTCGGCTTCGGCGACTCCCAACCTCGCGTTCGACACGCTTTCGGTGCTTTTCAAAACCGACTTCGACTTCTCCGTCCCGCAGACCGACCCCGTTTTCTTCCCGTTCTATGTAGGCAAGACTGCGCTCGGCAAATTCATACACGTCCAGTACGGCAACAACAACACGCTCCGTGCCTTGATAAACGGCGTAATTGTGGGGCTTTTCAACAGAGCCGACATCGCCGCTCTCGTCGGCGACGGACTCAATGCCCTTGCGTTCGTTTTCAAAAAACTTTCCGACGGAAACATTCAGACTTCGCTTTTCGTCAACGGTGTCGGGGTTCAAAACCGCGCGACCGCAACGGCGGAGTATCCGACTCTCGACAGCTTTCTTTCGATAAACCGTTGGGGCACTGCGAACGTCTACGCGGGAACGGTTCGCTATTCCGACTTCTGCATTTTAAACTTCGATGTTTCTGCCGCCGACGCCCCGTACTCACTCGCAGAGTACCAAAAAGGCAAGCGGCTTCCGCCGTTTTTAAGCGGGGTACAACTTGCGCTCGGAAACTACACAATCGCCCGCAATACGACCACAAAGCTCATCAAGGACGCTTCGGGCAACGGCAATGACGCAACCGTGAGCGGCGATGTTGCGGGCGACATGGACGCAGAAATCGCCGCGTTTGTGGACGAGCTTAAAACGCAGATTTCACAGACAACAACCAACGATTAAAAATATCATGGCAAAAGAAATCGTAATAAAAACAAAAGAGGGATTACAGCACGTCTTCGCGCTTAAAGAAATCATTTTAAAAGGCGAGCTTGTCGCCGTCTACCCGTCGGGTGCAAAAGCGAGCTTGTGCCCGACGCAGTACGCCTACGGCGAAAGCTACATCGATAAAATTCCCGACGCACTGATTGTCGGTGCGGCGGCGGCGTTGATACCCGCCGAATCGGACGTGCAGACGGACGCGGGCTCAACGCCTGTGGAGCAGGGAGGGGCTGAATAATGTACGGTGCAAGCGATATTGAGCGCATTTTGGCGCAAATTAAAAATTTCGGACTTACTCGCCCCGCTGGAATGCTGGACGACGAAAACCTCTGCGGACTCTGCAACGGCGTCGGTTGCGAGCACGAGGAACATATACCGAGCAAGCTCCGCAAGATTCTAAACCGCGTAATGGCGTTCGCGGAATGCTCGGTAGCAATACATGATTATTGCTACTACTATTCTGACGGCACGGAATGTAAGCGAGAGTATGCAGACAAGATGTTTCGGGCGAACATGCTTGACGAGATTCGCGCCCGCAATGTCCGCTTTAAATGGTTGAAAGAGTGGATTGCCCTCCGCGCGTTTGAAGCCGTCCGAAAATACGGGCGCGCCGACTGGTGCATTGCGTTTGCGGAAAGCAAGGGAGGCAAGTAATGGGCGCGATACAGGCACTTTGGGACTCTGGCGCGTTGGGCGCGATTTTGTCTGCGGCGGTTTCGGCGCTCGGTCAGTTCTCGGCGTTGAATACGCAAAAGTTTACCGCCACGTTGGACGCGCTCGCAAAGGCGCAGTCGGCGGACTCCGACATGCACACGGCGGCAATCGAACGCACGAAAGACGACGGTGGCACTTGGACGCGGCGCGTAATGATGTTTGCGGCGTTCGCGATGTTGGGAATTGCACCTATCGTCTTCGCATTTTTTAAGGACATTCCCGTTGCGGTCGAGACGGTCGAGCAGTCGGGCGGTTGGCTCTGGGGAATGATTCCAGAGAAGGAAAAATTCGCTGTTGCCTACGTCAACGGATTTTATTTGGCGGACGTTTGGAAGGAGCTTTTCGCAAATCTGATTTCCGCATATGTGGGAGCTGCGATAACTCGCAAGGCGTTCAAACTTGGAAAGTAAATGAGATTATGGACGAAGAACCGAAATTTAAGTTTGATTTGCAAGGGCTAATCCGCACGGCGATAACGCTTGTCGCGGTCATTGGCGGTTATTATCAAGTAATATCGACTATCCACGACAAGGTTGCCGAAAACCGTCGTGAAATTTCGGTTTTGCGCACCGACATCGAGCAGCACAAACGCTCCATAAAAGTTTATACAATGGAGGAGCTTACCGACCGTTTTGTGCTCCGCCGCGAGTGGGAGAGCAACCATAAACTGCTCCGCGATGAAATGCGCTATATTCGAGACAAAATGGACGCAATCTACAATTTGGTTTCGGCGAAAGGGGGCGCGAAATGAAGCCCTACACAAACAGCTCCGCGCTGTCGCAAATCGCCCGTGTGGAGCGCAAAACTGGCGCGGCTGACGCGTACGGCAATCCCGAATGGGAAACGTTTTTCGAAGCGTATGCAAAGGTCGCCGACCGCGCGGGAGGCGAAAGCCTCATCACCTCGCAAAACAAGCGTGTAAGCACCGCCAAAACTACGTTTACATTCCGCGCAACCATGCAGTCGGCCGCAATCGTGCCGACAATGCGCATAATTTGGCGCGGCTTTATTCACGAGATTTTGACGCCCGTAATATTCAGCGACGACCGCAATTTTGTGAACGTCGAAGCGATAAGGAGGTACTAATGGGAGCAAAGCCTACAATGATAGTTAGGCACTCGTTTAAAATCCGCGAGGGTGTATCCTCTTCCGTCGTAAAAGAGCTTGAACGGGCGGCAAAGCAGTTTGTCGGCGAAATTGCAAACGCTGCAAAATCGGAGCTTGCCTCAAACGACACGGAGCGCACTGGGCTTTTAAAAGCTGCCGTGGCGTCAAAAGCCGTGCCCTACAAAAGGCGTAAATTCAAGGACGGCAAACTTGCAATCAACGCTGCAATTTGGGGCGGCGTGGGCATAAACAAGGCTGTACAAGGGAGCTTTAACGGAAAACCCGTCAAACCGACCAAATATGCGCACCTTGTCGAATTTGGGCATAATGCACCCGACGGTAGCTATGTGCCCGCAAAACCCTTTATGCGCCCCGCAATCGCAAAGGTAGGTTCTGGCACGGAGTTTGTGCGTCGGCTCGAAGCGGCATTTTTTAAAGGCGTCGAAGCGGCGAAAGATACGGAGGCGAAGAAATGACAAAGCTGCTTGCATTTATCGCGTCCACGCTCGCAAACAACGCGGCAGTCCGCGCGGCGGTAGGCGACAGGCTCTACGCCTTTACAACTGAGCAGGGCGACCACACATACCCGCTCATTTGGTGGCAGATTATCACGACGCAGGCAATGTCGTTGGAGCTTTGCGGCGTCGGGCAGGCGTGGCAGAGCGAGGTGCAGGTTGATGTCTTTGCGCGGAGCGTTGAAGCCGCCGCAAGCCTTGCCGAAACCGTCCGCGACGCGTTCAATGCCGCGCAAAAAACAGAGGGAATTTTATCGTGCTACTCAAACCAAGTCGTCCCAGCCTACGCCGAGGAGGACGAAACAATCCACTACGCCGTGCGCGTGGTGGTTAACCACACTTAATTTTTTCAATCACAAAAAAAAGGAGAAAAAATGGCAGACAAAGAAACAAAGGGGCTTGTAAAAGGCTTGATTTGGAACGACGCGAAAGTGTTGATAAAATCGGCAACCGCCGCGGACAGTACTGAAAATTGGACGTGGATAAAGGGCGTCGCCGAATTTGCGCCGCCGTCGCAGGCTGACAACACGGTAGAACTACCGTACATCAACCAAGACGACCGAATAACGGCGAAAGTCAAGGGCACACGCGCGGGCGGTGATATAAGCGGCACAATCAACGCGAGGTTTGACGGAGGAGTCGCCGAAAGCGACGCCTCTCTCAAAGGCTTGCAGGCGGCAATCGACGCCTACAACGACCCGACGGGCGAATACTCGATTAAATGGCTGTGGGAGGATTTGGGCGTTTACGCGCTCGTCGAACGCGCCATTATTACGGACTGCTCCGTGCAGGGAGGTTCGCTCGATACCGTCGTGTCGTACGCGCTTGCGGCGACATGCAACAGCAAAGTCAAATACTTTGAAGTAGGAGTGTAAATATGGCAAAGCCTACATTCGACCGAAAGCCGATTGCGCTGAAATTCGACAACTTCGCCATTTTTAAAATGGCATCGGCGGGGCTGTCGTACGGCGATTTTCTGCTCGGCAAGGACGCCGACGCCGACAAATTCTGCGCGGCGTGGGCTGGCGTGCTGGGCGTCGAGTACAACGGCGATGCGCGGGCATTTTTAGCCCGTTTTGGCGGATTGCAGGAGCTTAACGCCCTTGTGCTCGACGCTCTCGAAAAGGCGGGCATTATCGAGCCCGAAAAAAACGCAAAAAAAAACAAGAGCCGATAACGGCTCTTTTGACGTGGCGGGCGCGGGCTCGGCAGACGCTGGGCTTGACGCTCTCCGACTTCGACCGCATGACGCCCGCCGAAATCGAGGCGGAGTTGGAGATTGCCCGCAAGCGCGAGGACGCCGAACGCGCCGAGCGCGAAACTCTTTTAAGACTCATCGACACACATTTTGCGACCATGGAGACGCTGTTTTACAACGCGCATTTTAGACACTCGGCAAAACTCGCCGACTTTAAGCTGCTCAAAGACCTCGCGCGGAACATTTCGGCGGGCGTTTTGGCATTGGACGCAAAGCTTCGCGCAAGGTCGCAGGCAAAATTCAACCAAGGCAAAAAATGAGCGGCGTAAAATTAGGAGGTCTCTCGTTTTCGTTTTCGGCGAATACGGCGGAATACGACCGCGCAATGGCGCGTGTAGAGTCGGCGGAAAACAGGCTTGCGGCATTGCAGACGTCGCAAAACAAAGAGCGCGAGCGCGAAGCCGCGCAAATTGCAAGGCTCAACGAGCAAATCGAGCGGGCGCGCGAACGTTCAAATGAGTTGGAAGCGGCGGCACAGTCCGCGTCGATTGCAAAACAAAAAGTAATACGACAACAGCTTGCGAGTATCGGCGCACAAATCGAGCGCAACGAATCGGCGATTGCCGCTCTCAAAAAAACGTCGGAAACAAACGAAAACGCGCGTCTTGCCGCGATAAAAAAACTTCAAAAACAGACCGACGAAGCAAAGGCGAGAGCCGCGAGACTTGCCAAAATATGGACGCGCGTTAAGGGAGCGATTGGCGGCGTCGGCGGTGCGCTCGTGGGCATGGTAAGCGTCGCGGGATTCAAACAGCTAATCGACAGCCTTGACGCGCTCGCGAAACGCGCAAGAGATGTCGGCATGACCGCGTCGCAGTTGCAGGAGTTTTCGCATCAGGCAAAACTCGCGGGCATGTCGGCGGGCGAAGTGGACTCTGCAATAAAGTCTTTCAACCGCAATGTTTCGCTTGCCGCAATGGGGACAGGCGAAGCGCAAGCCGCGCTTAAAAACATGGGCATATCGCTTACGTCGAACAGCGGCGCGATGAAGACGCAGGCGCAACTGCTCAAAGAGACAGCGCAATATTTTCAGCGCAACGCGGGCGCGGCGGACAATGCAGGCAAAGCCGCGCGGATTTTCGGCGAACAAGGCGCGGCGTTAATCCGAATTTTTGAGCAAGGTGGCGACGCCGTTGAAAGGGTTTTCAACGCAAAAGCAATAGACGATGCCGCAGCTGCCGCAGAGCGGTTTAACGATTCACTCGAAAACGTATCAAACGTCGCGTTTAAAGTTGGCGCGAAAATCATTGAGTATTGGAGTATGGACATCGACCGCGTTAGAGACGTACTCCATTCGCAGGCAATCGGCACGACCGAAAACGAGCGTATGTTGCGGAAACTAAACGAAGAAACGGCGCGTTGGCGTGCTGGACAGGCGGCGAACGAACGCGCGGCGGAAGCCGCAAGGCTTGCCGCCGAAAAGCAGTACAACGACGCGCTCGACGAGCAAGACCGAATCTTGCGCGGGACGCTTTCGCCGATACAAGAATACTGGGAGATTTCAAAGAAAATCGCCGACTTGAAAGCGGCTGAAATCGCCGAAAACGACCTTGCGGGCGCGGCGAAAATTCAGCGCGACATAAACAAGGAGCTTCGGCAACAAGTGGCAATCCGCGAGCAGCTCGCCGCGCAAAAGAAATCCAAAGACGCCGACCGCGCCGAATTTGAGATGCAAACGCGCTTGCAGATTTTGCGCGCGCAGGGCAAAGACAAAGAGGCGGACGCGATAGAGTTTGCCCGCAAGCGCAACGAACTGATGGAGAGATACGGTTATTCAATCCAACAGGCGACGGCCGCGCAAAAGACGCTCGACGAGCTCAACAAAACGAAGGAGGGCGGCGGCGACACGCAGTTTTCGGACGCCGCAAAAAAGCGTGCGCAAAAGATTGTTGACCGTGGAATCGGCGGAACTGTCGGGAAAAAGACCTACGAGGAAGCGCAGGCAATTCTTGCAGGGAAGACGCCCGAAGAGGGCTTTACGACTTCCATGTTTTCGCGACTTACCGCCGACAGCAAACGCTCATCTACGTCGCTTCGCAACGTAAACGTGGACGCGAAAGCCGCGCGTTCACAACTGGACACGTCGGCGCGCGACATCGAGAAGCGCAACGGCGAAAATGCCGACGAAACAAACAAGCTGCTTAAAGACCTTAGCACTTATGTTTCAATAATAAAAGACACAGTTTCTGGCATTGCGACAAAAAATGATTATAGCGAACAATAATTATGAAAAAATACGCAGAATTTTTTGAAAAGGTTTTTTACTTCGCCGAATACGGCGATTATGCAAACTACTTTATACAGCTTGGGTATGTCTGCGACGAGTGGGCGTTTAAAAGCCGCGTCGGCGAGCGACTGCGCAACATCACGGCGCAAAATGGGCGACCGATTTTTAAAACGCCCGACATCGACTTTGATAAATATACGCTGCTGTCGGAAACAATCGATAAGCCCGCAAACGGCGTACTGTCGGTCAAAGAGCTGTACGGCTTCGCGCCGCCTACAACGTACACGCGCTATACCGCCGAGCCTATCCAAGTGTTCGGATTGTCCGACCCAAGCGGTTTTTATACGACGACAATTACCACAACAGGCGCTCCAAACGAGTACGACGTCGCGCTCGACCGCTTTACATTGCACCTCGCCGACGCTGGCAGCCTTAATGTCGGCGATTTGGTAGAGTGCAGCTTGAAAGGCGTTGGCACATCTTATGACGCATACTCGCCGAGTGTTCCGATTATATCCAAGAGCGGCAACGTCATCACGACGCCCGCGTTTAGCATTACATACTTGCCGCCGAGCGGTTCGGGCGCGATAGAGTCCAAGCAGGACACAATCAACGTGCTTAACGCGTTGAATACTTCATACTGGAATGGCACGCGAACCCTTTTGCGCCGCGCCGCAACGCGCAAACCCCGCATGGAAATCACGAATTTGCGCAACGAGATTGCGTTTTTTCAAACGCCGCCGCCGCTCGACATGCGCTTCGCTGTGTCGCTCGGCAACGACGAGACCGACACAATCACGGCTGAAACAACGCCGAGCGTGGAGGTGTGGAAGCAGCGCATCGCAAACGGTGAATACTACAACGCGCAAGACTCGGCGATTGAGGTAGTTTTTCCGAACGCTCTTTACAAGCGCACGACGAAGCGCGCCGCCTGCCGTTAATAAATCATAATAATATTTGTAGATGTATGATACCCATAAGGGCGCGGATTCCCGCGCCTTTTTTTGCGCCCGAAAAAAATTTTAAAAAAAATAGAAAAAAAGTGTTGACAAATCAAAAGGCGTATGCAATTATAGTCGGCATAATGAAGCTTAGAGCTTCTCAAACAAAAAAACCAAGAAAGGAAAAAAATATGAAACTCTCAAAAAAATCGTTCGAAGAACTTCTGAAAAAAACCGAAGCGCGCTTCCCGCGCTTCATGGGAACGTCGGTAGACAACGGCGTTTGGCAGAAGTTCTGCGCCAAAAACCCGATTGAGTTTTGCGGCGAAATTAACGGCGCGCAATATATATTGCGCCTGACGACCGACGGCTACGCAATCTGCAAGCCGAATCCAACAGGCAGCTTTCGCGTTTACTCGTTTTAATTTAAGATGAAAGCGGCAGACAGACGCGGCGGAGCTAAGCCGAACGCGGGGCGGAAGAAGATTCCGCCCGAAGAGCGCAAAATACAGCTTGCCCTTTACGTTAAGCGAAAAAACGTCGATAAGATTCGGGCGCATTTAGAGCGCATAATTAAAAAGCTAGACATCTAATTTTTTATCGCGGGTTTTACAGCCCGCGCTTTTTTTGCGCCGATTGCGGAAAAATCGCGAAGTATTCAGCCGCCGAATCCGCGTCTGCAAGCCCTTTGTAGTGCTTGGCAAAAACGCCGAAGCCGCCGATGTGCCCCAAAATCTCGACGGCACGCTCCGCGCCGATGTGGTGATAGGCGTACGAGGCGAACGAGTGCCTTAAAACGTCTTTGGGCAGATTGACGCCGCTGTTGCGCTTTACCCTCCGCCATACGTCGTACGACGCGGGCGCAACGTTATTCTCGGCGGGTAATCCGCGCAACGGCTCAATCCAAGCCCACAGATTGTCGGGCAACCCCGTTAAAATGCGCACGCGCCGAACCTTTGAGACCTCCGCCCGTATCGTGATTTTCCGCGCCGCAAAATCGATGTCGCCAACGCGCACAACCTCCGCGCCGTCAAGAGAGGCAAGCTCGTTCGGGCGCACGCCTGCAAAGGCCATTATGGCGACGGCAGGCGTCCACTTTGGCGGCACGGCGCTTAACAGCCGCTCGGTGTCCGCAACCGACAAAATCGACGGCGCGGCAAACTCTTTCAGGCGGCGCGGAGTTTTTGCAAGCTCAAACGGATTGACCGCAACCCACTTTTGCGCCCTGCAAAAGTTAAAAAACGCCCGCAACGCCCGCTTTGCGTGCTCTGGTGATAAAATACCCGCCAAATACTTTTCGGCGCGGTCTGCGTCAACCTCTGCGATATTTTGAACGTTTTCACGGGCGGCGAAGAGTCCGAGCTGTGAGCGGTAAAATCTAACGGTGGACGCCCGCGCCCCGCGTCGCTCTGCGTCGGCAATAAACGCCTGCTCGGCGTCCGTCCACGGGCAACCAGCAACCGCCTTTGAGCTAATGCCCGCGCGGACAAAATCGAGCGCGTCGGCAAGCGGTACGCCCGCCCGCTCGCAAAGGGCTTTTATCGACGCAAAAACGGAGCGCTCATCGGGCGCAAACCTGTACGCGTCGGGCAATACCTCCTCTTCGCGCAAAGTTTCGGCGAAAAATTCGGCGTTGCCGCGCGATTTAAAGCGCTTGCGATAGAGCTTGCCGTCCGTTTGCCAGCGAACCTCAACGGGACATTTTGTGTTGCCGCTTTTACCTATTTTGATTTTGGACTTTTGCATGCCCGCCATGGTGTGCAAAAGGTGTGCAAAAATCAACCCTTTTTTACCCCTAATGTGTTTTTTAAAGGTATAATGTGCGGGCAATGAGTACAATTTCGCGCATTTGTAAGTATAAAAAAATAAAGGACTTCTCGCGGAAGTCCCTTATTTTTAAGTAAGCCAGCTGTCAGGCTTGAACTGACGACCTGATGATTACAAATTAAGTGTGATTTGATGTTCTGTCTACGTTTGCGGGCGTTGGTGTGCAAAAAGTGTGCAGTATTATTTTGTTTTTTTGCGGCAAAGGCAAAATATTAAGGCAAATAAGCCACTTGCAAATGCCCATTCGGCGGGTTCGGGAATGGGTAGAGTTTTAAATGTTTTTAATCTTGATATATCATTTATTGCCATGTGAAAATCAAGTTCGCTTGCAATGTAAAAATCATCAATGGCTATCACCTCGTCGCCGCATTTGACCGTGAGCCGAGTGCTATCGTCAAAAAAATAAAGCTGAAAGGTTATTATATCCGCTCGCTCTATATTTGCAAATTTGTTGCAATTTTGAATCGTTTTGTTGCTGTAATATATATTACCTTGCGCGTCGATGTTTGCGTATGTTTTTTCGATTGAAATTGACCAGTTGCCATCGCTTCGCATGTTAAGGCAGAAAAATTGATTTGACCATTTGTTTGTTTCGGCGGGGTTTTTTGCGGGCGTGCCAAATGGCGCAATATAGATTTCTGGCGGGAATTCGTTCTCGCTATAACTAAACGATATGTCAAATTCAACTCCGTTAAAATCTTCGGTTGTTTTTAATTTGTAAACGTTGACATCTCCGTTGTGCGATTTTTTGTAAATGTCGGCAGTGCCTATAAGGTCAAAAGAGACAGAGGCAAACGCATTGACGGCGAATATTAAAAATAATGATATTAAGACTTTTTTCATGTTGCGCATTTTCTGCCGTTTTTTCGGCGGCGTCAAAAGTTTTTTTTATTTATTTTTAAAAAAAGTGTTGACAGGTGATTATACACCGCTTTTTATTGCCGAAAAAAATAAAGCGTTATGCCAAACAAACGAGACAGGTCAAAAGTCCAAGTTGGAGCTTTTATTCCGCGCGAGGTTCGCGACATAGCAAATAAAATCGCGGCTAAATATGGGATAAACATGTCCGATGAGATTTTAAAAGCCTATCAAAAGGTGATTGACATCGACCGAAACCGCTTTGAACGAGAAAAAAAGGAAAATAATGATGACCGTAAATGACGTTATAAACGAGCGAGCAATGCGTGAAAAAACATCATTTGATGTTGCGGCTGAACGATATTTTTTTGACGCGCTCGAAATTGTAAAAAAAAAGGGCGGGTGTGTAAATACCCGTTCGACGGATTGCGTTAAGTCAAGTCATTCAGCGCAAAATTTTAAATGCAGGGTGTGTAAACACCCTATGGCGAAAAAATAATCATGACAAATTGCAGTGCAATCAGACGAATCGGACGCCCGCGAATCGACGGAGAGCGGCGCGTCAACTTTCCGCTCAGCCTGCCTTGCGGGCTGGCGGACAGGCTCGACAAAGCCGCCGCAAAGGCGGGCAAGACGCGCTCGGACTTTTCGCGCGAGATTTTGGAGGCGGCTATCGCTCCCGCCCCGAAATCCCGCTCATAGAACGATAGACGGCATAATAGGCGGGCATAGCGTCGGAGGACGGCTCCGAACGGGTTTGACAATACCCTCAATCAACACCGCCAAAACTTTAAAAAACCGAAACAATCATGGACAATCAAATCTTAACACTTTTAACGGAGATACGCGACAGCCTTGCTCAGCTGGTCGGCACGGCGGAGGAGCGCAGGCGCAATGCGCCGAAAGTTATAACAAAGGCAAAAGCCGCCGAGCTTGCGGGCGTTTGCGGCACGACTATTAAAAACTGGTCGCGCGAATACAGCGGTTTTCGCGTCGGGCGCAACAAGTACAGCGTCGAGATGCTCGGTAGAATCCTAACGCTGAAAGGTCGCGAAAATGTACGAGCATAAACGCAATACCGACTTTGTTCCGCCCATTAACGATTTTTCGGAGCGATATGACGAGGCGAGCGTGGACGCCCACAGCAATCCGCGCGAGGTCATTTGGGGGATTATTGCGAGCATGGTAGCGGTGCCCGTCTTGTACATTGCATTTTGTGCAGTGCTGGCACTGGGCGACATTTTTTAACATTTTTTGCGGCGGCTGTGTCCCTGATTTTGGACGCGCAAATTCCGCCGCTCTCAACAAACAACAAACAAAGAAGCCCGCCGTGTGGCGAGCTGGAATGGATAAAGAAATAAGGACAATAAATATGAATGCAGATAATAGTCAAGCAGAAACTCAAACTCCAAAGTACAAAGTCGGCGACGTCGTGTGGGCGCTTCTTCCCACCGAATACAAAAATAGAGAGGGAATGTTGATTGAACACGCAAAAATCACTGCTGTGGTTTTTGCGCGTTCGGGCGGGGCGACTACGTTTATGGGTTATGTACTGTCCGCCAACACCGAGTTTGGCTCAATCAAAGAGGCGGGCATATTTGCAACTCGCGAGGAAGCAGAAGCCTTTTCTGACGAGCTCCAAGCCCAAATAAAAGCCAAATCGGAGAATGAATAATATGGCGCGAGCGAAGAAACTGAACGCGCCGAAGCTGACGCAAATATCAATCAGTTTGCCCCGCGAACTCATTGGGCAGATTGACCAAATGGCGGCAGCGGATAACCGCAACCGCTCGAATTTTATTGCAACGACGCTCCGCAGAATTGCGGAGGAAAAACCAAATGGAGGTAAATAATGTTTAAAAAACTTAAAATCAGATTTGTAAAATTCGAACGCGCCCTTGCAATGCAAATTTTGGAGCAAGTGGGGGAGTTTATTGACACGGAGCATGTCAGAATAGCTGTCGCGCCCGAACTTTCGCATAGTAGGGTATTTTTGCGGGGAGGGGGCAGAGAATTTGATTGGGTTGTTTGCAACAGTTTTATTGCCAAAACCGACGATGAGCTCGACGAATACTTTGATAAGGTCGTTAAGTGGATCTCGGAAGAACAGTTTTCGCGCAGCGAGGGCAATCTCGAAATTGGCAAAGCTTGCGACGTGTCAAACGACGGCGAGAAATGGATACGAGCGGTGTTTGCGGGCGAATGCGCCCCGTGTTTCGGCGAACCTCGCTACCTTGCGATAAGTTCGGTTGGCGCTGATACTTTGTATCGATTTAAATACGTCCGCCGCGCGCGTGAATCAATTAAGCCGATAATCAGCGGAGACGTCTACACGTGGGAGATGTAAGCGCAATATTTTTATATAATAGTAATTAAAAATAATAAAATATGGAAGATATAGACCAAGCAAACAACGCGCCTACTGTCGTGCAAAATGTGGCGCAAAAGGTAGTCGATACTGTAGTGCTCGACGCGACGCAATCGACATTTGAAAAAATAATCAGCCTTAACCACTGGGACTCCGTGGCAACGGCTATCACAAACCGCCTTGCGGACGAGTTGAAAGAGCAATCGTTTATGACGACCGACTTGGAGCTAACCGAAAAGCAAAAGGAGGCACTCGGCGTCGGCTTGCAGGTGATAGTGTCGGAGGTGGTTAAAAACTACAAAGCCACGGTGTCCGACGAAGAGCGCACAAAGGCGGCATACGAAATCGTAAGGCGCGAAATGCGCGGAATCATCGAGCGCGTGCTCTCTGGAATTGGCGCGGAAATCAATAGAGGCGCCGTCATCAACGCTATCGCGGTTTCGGCGGACTCGAAAGGCAAAGACTCAAACAAAATCGAGCTGCAATACTCGAAAGATGCGGGCGACATCACTATACCGACAAAGGGAGTGTTTATATCGACGAACTGCGTCGAAACTATACGCGACTCAATCAAAGTCGAGGCGGTCGAAAATCTGATTGCGAAAGGGGTTAAGTAATGGACGGTGAAAAAGAGCTACTGATGCCAAAATGCAAATGCAAAAACAACGTCAAAGCGACGCGAGGCAACGGGTTTAAACACAAAGGCTGTTTCGGCCGCTCGGAAAAATCGAAAAAATAAAGGACAAAAAATGAACGAAGAAATTACCACAAAAGACGCGCCGAAAGCGCAAATTACTCTTAACAAAAACGGCTTGCAGCTGGCGAGTCTCGACGACATGTGGAGGTTTAGCCAGTGTGTCGTGAAGTCGGGTTTTGCACCGAAGGGAATGGAAAAGCCCGAATCGGTTTTAATCGCAATTGAAATGGGTTTTGAGGTCGGTTTGTCGCCGATGGCGGCTTTGCAAAATACCGCAGTTGTAAACGGTCGCCCGACCATTTACGGCGATGCCGCGCTCGCGCTTGTGCGTGGCTCAGGGCTACTCGAAAGCTACGAAGAAAAGCCCGTCGGCGTTCGCGGCAAAGACGACTACGGCTACTGTGTTTCGGCGAAGCGTAAAGGAGACAATTCGACGTATTCAGAAACGTTCACGGTTGCCGATGCCAAGCAGGCTGGGCTGTGGGGAAAACCTGGACCGTGGAGTCAATACCCCGCGCGTATGCTCAAATTCCGCGCTCGCGGCTTTCTGTTGCGCGACGCGTTCGGCGACGTGCTAAAAGGAATGCGGACGTTCGAAGAGGTGCGCGACTATGTGGACGCGGACGTCGAGGTTGTCGCGGAAAAGCCGAAAAAGCAGACGCTGTTTAAGTCGGCGGCAAAGCCCGAAGCTCCCGACGCGCCGACAGTCGAGACGCCGAATTTCGACGATGCGCCCGAAGCTCCACAGGCGGCGGGCGGAGTGTTTGACGAACTCGCGCAAAGACTCGATGCGGAGGGTTTGACGCAAGCGCAATGTCTCGCCTACGCGAAGAAAAACAAGCTGACGGTAAATGGCGAAATCGACGAGTTCGGCGCGCGCAAAATCATAAACGCGTGGGACACGGTCGCCGAATTTATTGCGAGGGAGGAGGCGTAAAATGCCCGATAAAATCATAGATGAAAGGGGCGGAATGCCGTCGGCGTCGGCGATGACGCGCATTTTCAACTGCCCCGCGAGCTACAAGCTCAACGCCGCCGAAACGCCCGAAAATTCGGGCGCGGCGGTTGAGGGAACGACGTTGCACAGACACATGGAGCTGACCTACATGCCAAAAAAAACGCCCGAACAGGACGCGGAGCTTAAAGCTCTTGGAGCTGCGCTCAACAGCGAGCAGACACAGGTTCTGGCTTTTACAGAAAATGAGGTCGAAAAGGTCGCTCACTTTTTCGACGGAGAACGCCACCCCGAACAGCGGCTTTGGTCGGCAAACATGATGTACAGCGGACAGGCTGATATGTTGGTGCTTTCGCCCGACAAAAAAAGCGCAGTGATTATAGACTACAAATTCGGGCGTGGCGAAGTAGAACCCGCCGAGCGCAACTACCAGCTCGCCGCGCTTGCGGTGCTTGCCGCAGACAACTACGGCGTCGAAAACGTCCGCGCAATGATTATCCAGCCCCGCGCGTTAGATAAGGCGCGGCGCATAACAGCGTGCGAATACATAGTGTCTGACATCGAGCAGGCGCGTGAGGCGATAGATTCCGCCGTCAAATCCGCGCTGTACGCAAAGCAGCCCCGCGAGGCTGTCGGCTACTGGTGCAACTACTGCCCGTCTGCGTACCGCTGCAAGGCGGCGCAGGAGGAAATCGCGAAACAGTATACGCTTGCTGTGTCCACTCCCACGCTTGCAATCGGTAAGCATAACGCGGTTGACATGTTCGAAAAAGCAACGGTTGTAAAAAAGCTTTGCGATGAAATTTTAAAGCGGGTCAAGGAGTGGGTGTCGGCGAATCCCGACCACGGCACGGCGCTTGTTTTGACCGAGGGCGCACGCCGCGCAAAAATCGGCAATGCGGCGCAGGTATTCGAGGCGGTGGAAAGCGTCGGAATCACGCCCGCAGAGTTTGTCGGCGTCTGCGATGTCGGGCTTACAAAGCTTTTAACGCTTTATCACGACAAGCGCAAAAACGCGAATGAAAAGCAAACGAAAAAGGCGTCCGACCTCGAAGTTAAGCAACTACTGGCGGACAAGGGGCTTTTGACTTTTACGCAAAATGCGCCGACACTTGCGCTCGAAAAGGGAAAGGCTTAATAGTGGAGGGCTGGACTGCAAACGACATCGACGCGGCGCGGCGCAGAATGGGGACGAAAGCTCCCGTTCTGCATGCCAAAGCCGTGCGCCGCGCCTTTCACAAGGCGGGCGAGATGAACAAAACCGAAGCCGCGTATGCCGCGTATCTTGACGCGCAAAAAAAGACGGGGCTTATTGCCGACTATCGCTTTGAAGCGGTCAAATTGCGACTTGCCGACAAGACGTTTTATACGCCCGATTTTGTCGTACTCGCGCCCGACGGCACGCTCGAAATGCACGAGGTCAAGGGATTTTGGGAGGAGGACGCCCGCGTGAAAATCAAGGTGGCGGCGGCTCAATTCCCGTTCCATTTTCTTGCGGTTAAAAAGGCAAAAAACAACTGGGATATAGAGGCGTTTTAAAATGGCAAAACTTCCCTCATTCCAATTCTACCCTGGCGACTGGAAAAGGGACGCAGGGGTGCAGGCTCTCTCGTATGAAGAAAGGGGCATTTGGTTTGAGTTGATGCTTATGATGTTCGAATCGCCCGAACGCGGCAAACTTATTTTCAGGACTGGCACTCCCATTCCCGAAGACGCTGTCGCCCGTGCGCTCGGTTTGGACAAACAAAAGGTTAACCAAATTTTAAGCAAACTTCTCGAATATGGGGTTGCGTCGAAAGACGAGGAAACGGGAATCATCTACTGCCGACGAATGGTTCGGGACGCGGAACTCTCCCAAAAGCGCGCGGAAGCGGGCAAAATGGGCGGAAATCCGAATTTGCTTAACCAAAATTCAAGCAAAACCGAAGCAAAGCGAAAGCAAAAGCCAACCCCTTCATCTTCATCTTCTATTTCAAAAGAAAAAGATACAGAAAAAGAAAATTCTTCGCCCAACTCGGAGGTCAAGGTTTGGACGCTTGCGGAGTTTACCGAAGCCGCCAAAGACCCGTCCGTAGCCTTGCCCGATAAGGACGTAGCCGAATGTTTTGACTTCTACGCGGCGCAGGGCTTCCGCCGCTCCAACGGACAGCCGATTGTTTCTGTCGCGCCGCTTTTGCGGCTGTGGAAACGCAAGCTTGGGGAGTTTGCAGGCTCGCCGAAATTAACAACCAACCAACAAAGAACACAACATGCAATCATCAGCGCAAATCAATCAAACCGCAATGCGGGCACTTACAACGAGGGCGCCGACTACTCAAAATTCGACGAATGAGCGGGCGCGGGGACTGTTTTTTTCGGAAACAAAATTTCAGGCGCCGAGCCAGCCGCTCAAAGACACGCTGGCGGACGTCGCCGAATTTGTCGCGCAAATGGCGGCTCATTTTCGGGGCGACAACAGCATTCACCCGCATTGGCTTACGCTTTCTGGCGAGTCGGGTTGCGGTAAAACGATGCTGGCGAGGGAGGTTTACGTTTTCGCAGACCGACACTTGGGCGGCGTCTACAACCGAACGGCGGAATGTGTGCAACCAAGCCGCTTGGTATTCCGCAAAATCGTCAACATGGCGGACGATTGGCGCGACGGAGTATACCGCCGACAAGCGGACGAGGAGGCAGACCTCTTGATAATCGACGACATCGGCGCGGAGCGCGACGGCACGGGTTTTATCAAGGGCAAGCTCTTCGACCTCTTGGAGCGCAGGCTCGGCAAGTGGACGATTTTGACGACCAACCTAAAACTCCGAGCAATCCAAGACAACTACGATGTGCGCATTGCAAGCCGCATGATTCGGGACGGCAATGTATATCGACCTGTTAAATCGGGCGATTGGTGGCTCTCTACGGCGCGGGGTGATAGTTGATATAGGCAGCACTACAAAACTAATAAATAGGCGCAACAGCGCAAGCCTACGGGGCTTTTAAAAATTTTAACCAAACTAAACAATCAACAAAAGGACATAATATGACATTCGAAGAATACCAAAAACAGGCTGTCTCGTTTAGGACGGACACGGCAAATAACGAAGAATACTTGACTCTTGGGCTTATTGCAGAAGTCGGCGAAGCGGCGGACAAGCTCGCAAAACGCGTGCGCGACGGCGTGTGGGACGAGAAAGCTTTTATCAAAGAATTGGGCGACATACTTTGGTTTGTTGCGAATTTGGCGGACTTCTACGACGAATACCACGACACAGATTTATCCGCCGCGCTAAAAGGCTCTTTTAACAAAGACGCTTTTCCCGTCTTTTTTGGAAAAGCATACCAAATGATTCGAGTTGCCAATTACGCTGTGGAGTTGGTCAAAAGCGGGGACAGGTTCGCCGAACTTGTCGATGAGATTTGCGATTTGGCGGGCAGGTACGGCTACACGCTCGAACAGGTCGCGGAAATCAACATTGCGAAGCTGCGCGACAGAGCCGCTCGCGGCGTAATTAAGGGCAACGGAGACGAAAGGTAAACTATGACAAAAAAACTAAAAATCAGATTTGTAAAGTGCGAGAAAGCTCTCGTAATGCAGATTTTGGAGCAGACGGGCGAGTTTATTGACACGGAGCACGTCGGACGCGAGGAACGCCCCGCGCTGTTCCGTGGCAGGATACTTCTTCGCGGGCGAGATGCCGACTACGATTTATTTCCAGACCCCTTTATTTTTGACAGCAACGCCAAGCGCGACGAATACTTAGCGAAGGTTATCGGCTGGATAACCGACGAGCAATTCACAAACGCGGGCGAATTGAAAGTCGGCGAAAAATGCGAATTCGCTGATGATTTGGACGGCGGGTGGTGTGATGGTAGATTGCTCTTTATTCTCCCGTCGAGATACAGCTTCCGCTACATATTCGCGACAGATGTTTTCATTCGCGGTTGGTCTTTTGCTCAATACGCTCGCCCGCTCGCGCAACGCATAGAGCCTAAAATCGACGTCGACGTTTACACTTGGGAAATGGGGGTGGCGCAATGAGCTACCTCGATAGAACTTTTTGCCCGCCAGAGCTTACAGACAAGCCCGACTGCGCGGAATGTTGGCGGAAGTTTGACGAGTATAAATACCGCATGCGCTGCACAAACACGGGCGTTGATGATGAGGTAAGTTTTTCGGTTGGTAGGCTTTGTGAGCTAAATACCAGCGAAAAACCAGTTTCTACAAAACTGGTACTTGGTACAGAACATGCAGATAACAATACAAATGCAAAAAACGGAGGCGAAAGATGAGCGATTCCGAATTAGAAACGAAAATTAACAGAGCTATTGATATTCTCCGTATAAACGAGCCAACTGGCGGCTATGGGTTGGCGTTTAGCGGCGGCAAAGACTCGTGCGTAATAAAACAACTTGCGATTGAAGCGGGCGTCAAATTTAAGTCATTTTATAGCGTGACGACGTTAGACCCGCCAGAGCTTGTGCGTTTTATTCAAACTCACCACAAAGACGTCCAATGGCTGCGGCAAAAACGCGCTATGCTGCGCGAGATGAGCGATTACAAACTGTTTCCGCCAAATCAATTTTGCCGCTGGTGCTGCCAAATCTACAAAGAGGGCTCGCTAAAAGAGTTTTCGGCGAAAATAATCGGTGTCCGCGCATCGGAGTCAATACGGCGGGCGCGGCTCTGGAAAGAGGTTGTCGAGGACAACTCCTCAAAAAAGCGCAAGATTGTTTGCCCGATTGTGGACTGGACTGACGAGGACGTTTGGACGTATATTAGAGAGCGACAGATGCCGTATTGCTCGCTTTACGATGAGGGCTTTAAGCGGCTAGGGTGCATCGGTTGTCCCTTGTCTGGTGCTAAAAATATTAGGAGAGAGTTTGAGCGTTGGCCGGGGTTTGAGCACGCGTGGCGGCTGGCTTTTAGGCGTATGTGGGCAAATTGTCAAATCCGCCGAACAACGCCGCGCGCAAAAAAACCGTATTACGGGCTGCGTTTTAAAAATGGAGACGAGTGGTTTGACAACTACATCGCACACGCGGGGCGTATGACCGTGCTTGAAACGTGCCAAATGGAGCTGATGTTTGTTGGAGGGATTGAAGATGAGCGATAAACTAAACCCGTGCCCATTCTGCGGCGGACATGCGATTATTGACGGTTGCGACGACACGCTATGGATTGTCATTTGCAAGGAATGCAACGCCTCGATAGGATATAAAGAGACCAAAGAAGAGGCAATCGAAGCTTGGAACTGGCGCATAGAGCCGACGTTTAAGCTCGACGAGTTGGACGCAATCCGCCGAATGTTCCGCGACCGCTATCCGCGTGCTCGCAAATTGTCAACAATCGAACAAAGCATTATCGATAAGTGCGACGACACGTTGAAAGGAGTCCGAGATGACACAGGCAACATTCGACAAGGACGGCTCAATGACTTATTTTAGCGACAAGCCGCGCCTCATCAAGTCTGGCGGGTTTTGGGCAACTAAAAGCATACACTCTCGCTTTGAGCATGATTGCACCCCGCGTGTAGGCTTTGAGCGGTCATGGGTAAAATCTTTAAAAAAACTTAAAAGGGCATAAATGGCTACAACATATAACTACAATGATGAATCAGCTCGAATCATTGTTAATAACATAAGCGATTTTTTGGGCGAAAATCATCACATTTACAAGCAGCGGCAATTACAATTCCGCACTATATTCATGCGAGAAAATCATATCTACAAGCGCTGTTTTTCGCTTTTAAAAGACGCCATAGATTACCGCGACGAATGCTTGAAATATTCGCCAACGCCAAAATCTCGCGGTTATGCACGAGGCGGAAACACAAAGAAAACGCACCATATGTTTAACGTCTATCCAAATTTCGGTGAAACGTACCGCGTTATTTTAGCGACAGAAAGTGGCAAAATCCGAAAGAGTTTCAACGATATTACCCGCGCTCGGCAATGGCGCGATGAGCAAATACGGAGGCGCGGCGTTGTAGAGCCGAAGAAAATATCAACAAACATGATACAGTCGTACTCTGATTTATCGGACAAAACAATGGTTTTCGCGGACTCTGACAATATCCGCGACCGTTTCGACGCAATAGATTTCGGCGACTGGGAGGAGTTTAAATGAGGGACAGCTTGGGTATTAAAAAAACATGCGAAAACTGCGCAGAAGCTTGTTGTGATAAGCTGCCCGCGTGGAAATGTAAGGTTTTATTTCGCCCGTCGGTGGACGCGCTAAAAAACAGAATTACCGAATTAACCCGCGAGGTAGCGCAGTTAAAAGCAATCAAAGATATAGACGGGCTAAAAAAACTTTTGAAGGAACAAATCGCATATCTTGCGATGATTTTAAAATCAAAAAACGATGGATTAAATTAATATGGATTACAAAATAAAAGCGATAACAGACGCGATTAGGCGACTCGCCGACGCAATCGACGATGAGTTTAATAGCGACGAAATTAAATGGTATCCGTGTGTTGAGCGCGGCGGCGTAGTCAATAAGCCAAGCCATATTCCGCCCACAACGATGGCTTTAAAAATCGATGAGCTGGGCGACAAATATTTATTCGGCGCGGAAGATGTCATGTTTATTAATTATTATTACGACATGCCGTTTGTTATAACGGATTTAATATTTAAGTACAAAGGTAAAATAACCATTGAGAGATTAACACGCACGCCAAGAGGCGTGATTGAGTCAAAGATGGAGCGACTCTTGGGTTATGTGCCGATATTTAATGAGTATGGCAAATTTATCAATCCGCCCGCATGGCGGGAAACTTCGTCGAATTGGAGGCAGAGTTAAATTATGGATAAAGACGAACTCTTTAAAATACGCATTATTTCACTTGCCGCAATTATATTGTGTTTAGGCGTTATAATATTATGCTTGTGCGACCCGACGCAATCGTTCGGCAAAACCTTTTGCCTTGCGGTTGCCTCGGGCGGAATCGGCTACATTGCAACGTGGAATTTGATATTAACTTTGCTATGAGCCACGAGCACCACAACGCCACGTGGCACAGGCTCTCAAAGCAGGTCTTGTGTCAACGTCCAATATGTCAAGACCCGTTCGGCTACCATGTCAAGACTGGGCGTTTTGCGCGTGCAACATGTGTGCACCACATCGAGAGCGTCAAGGTTGCGCCCACAAGGCTGTTTGATAGCGACAACCTACTTGCACTATGTCAAACGTGCCACGACGCCATACACTCCAAGCGGGACGCTTTGTATGTAATGCTAGCGGCTGGCATTGACATCAACCGCGTCGCCAAGGTGGTTGCAACTCGTGGACTCCCCGAAAGGGGAGGGGGGGTGAGTTAACTTTGACC
>ERZ1035037.141-NODE-141-length-28638-cov-6.661967_pt1 | contig 28638 bp, 36 predicted proteins | sample MGYA00520618_ERZ1035037 | MGnify/ENA primary metagenome ERZ1035037 (study PRJEB33766, sample SAMN09781741) | gut metagenome | biome: gut microbiome | host: Homo sapiens | place: Madagascar | study: EMG produced TPA metagenomics assembly of the PRJNA485056 data set...
TCTGCTTTTTCTTCTTCAAAACCTCTATTGACTGACTATAAGTCAATAACTTTCCGCCGCTCAATTCACGCGCCGCTTCGCTGTTTTTCAGGCCGTGCAGTTTTGCATAAAAATTCACTACATCGCCGCCCGCACCGCACACGAAACAGTAAAATCCATCGTTGTATACCTTCATGCTTGGGCTGTGGTCGGCGTGGAAGGGACAGATAGCCCATCCCTTCCGCACCTCGATTCCTTCCCGCTCAAGCAAGTCCGGCATGGAAATGCTCGAGCGAATTGCGTCGTAGTCAAGCATGATTAAAACGGGAGCTGTCCGTTGAACCCGCTGTTTGCAGGCTCCGTGAAGCCGGATGCCGTCGCGTCAATGTACTTGTCCTCCGGCGGTTCCACGCCTGCCCTGATAATATCGACCGAACGAACGAAACGCGCCTTCGTGGACCATGCCAGCTCGCCGTTCTGCTTGCGGTACTGCTCGCGTCCGACTACGACACCGATCATCTTGTCTTTGAGCGCGTTGCAGAAACCTTCGCCCCAGACTGGCTTCCAGCCGCTGTTCGATTCCTCAATAGAAGTCATGAGCCCCTTGAAGAACGGATTGCACGTGCCGTCCGCCTTTTCTACCGGCTGACGGTAAATTCCGCTGTTCGGCCACTTCTTGTTTTCGCGCGTGTCGGCGTTAAATTCGCGCTGGAACCGGCCTGCTTCAGTACCTTCGGCAATGTCAAAGGCGACCACGAGAACCGGCCTTCCCTGCGAAGATTCCTCTTCTTTCGCCGAGATGATCTTGCAGACATAACCGCCTGCCGGAAGGGCAGTCCAGGAGCCGTTCGCCTGCGTGTTGTCATAGTTTGCGGGTTTATTCATCGAAAATCCTCCATTTCTTTCAGTACAAGAGTAACATCATTCGGAATCTCGAACGTTTCAAACATTCCCATGGGCGATTTTGCCGTGGAGTTTTTCGCCTGCGTCTCAAAAACATAGTTTCCGTCAGCACATTTCGCCAGCAGAACTGTCGTAAATTTCGATTCCAGCACGATTTTATCCAGCTTGCGGCCGCTGGTCTTGATGCGCGTAAACTGGTATCCGGAATCGTTGACTTCGGTTTGCGTGTGCGCCGTGAAGATCACCGTCAGATCGTCTCTGAGCGTCAGCGCGTCATTGACCAGCTCCCAGACGGACTGCGCAAGATCCATCCATTTATCGTAGCCCTTTTCCTTCGAGCGGCGCATTTCATCTGCTACCATCAGGCCGTTGATGGTGTCCACGACGACGACCTTGATGTTCGGCCGCAGGTCTGAGATACCGCGCAGAATTTTCTGAACTTCTGCGGGATAGTCCGTGACGTAGTAGTTCTTCGCTTCGGTGTTGAAGCTCTTGCGCCAGCCGCGCCAGCTCAGGCCCTTCTTGTCGCAGTCGATGATATAGGTGGTTTCCGGGTCAAGATTGCGCAGCGACGTGGTTTTACCCGCGCCGCTGTCGCCCATGATACAGATGGTCTGGCTCATTTGATATTGATCGTCTCCCTTCCTTCGACGATTTCCGCATACGGACAGGCAAGCCCGTCGAGCAGAGCGGCTTTAATCGCCGTTTTAGACGGTTCGGCAGGCTTATAGGTAAGCAGATCGCAGTGTCCGTTCTCCTGTGCCCATTCGACAAAATACGGCGAAACAGACACGGTCATGCGGGGCTTCGGAAGAGAGAGCGCCACGCGCGGTGTTTCCAGTTTCGTCTTTCCGGCGGACTGCATTGCCCAGATCAGATAGCCGCGCAGGCTCTCAGCTTTGTTCTCTTTGGCTTTCGCCCGTTCCGTGAGCTTTTTGGCTTCCTCCTTCATTGCGCAAACGTTTGCTTCAAGTTCTTTCACGATCAGGGCGACGGCTTCGGCTTTGTCGTCAAATGCGCCGTCCAGCCCTTCCAGCGTGTCGGAGACAGCCTCTTCCGGTATCTCACCGGCTTCAAGCGCGGCCAGAAACTCCCGATACTCGTTCGACAATTCGTACAAGGTCATTCTTTTCGATGCCTCCTTTATATAGATCCATCAGGTCGATTTCTACGCTCAATGCAGTCAGTAAACGGGAATTAGCCTCGTCTCCCTCCCGCAGCAGCAGTGCAGCGGATTTGTCCAGCGCGTCGATCAGGGCTGAAATGGGCATTCCCCGCGCCCTCCTTCCCGTGGCAGCACGCCGCAGCGCAGCAGGCACTTCTTCAAATCACACTGCTTGACTTCCGCCGCTGATTTCAGGCAGGTGCCGCAGTCTGACAAGCTGTTTCGGAGTATCCTCTCCACGTCGTTCACGTCCACAAGGACGTATTTCTTCCCGGCCTTCGCGTCTGTGCGCGGCATGACCTGAAGCTCGCAGTTGTCCGACCAGCGCAGCAGGTTCGTGAGCTGGTCTTTGTCGATGCCCTCTTCGGCGCATTCGAGGATTTTCTTCGTCAGCGTGTAGATGGTCTTGATATACCGCCGGACGGGCTTCAGCTTTTCGGGCGTGTCCTGGTAGATCACGTCCATGAACCCTTGACAGCCAGCGACGCAAAGCACAATCTGCTTCATGGTTGCGTTAAGGTATTCACTCATTTGACAGTTTCCTTGCTTTCTGGTATACTATAAATACTTCGTGTTTCTTTGCTTCGGCAATTCCCCGGCGGCTCAGTGCTGCCGGGGCTTTTCTTTGTCCTCGATTCGCCGCCGGATCACGCAAGCCGGAAGCTGCAAGGGCTTGAGGCGCGTCCGGCACTCGTTGCAGATCGCGCCTTTTTTGCTGCGGTAAGCGATCAGGAATTCTTTGCCGCAGGCCGGGCAGTAGAGGTTTTTCAGGCGGTCAGCTCGATCATCCATGTATCCACCTCACATTTTCAGCTCGTCGGTGTCGTCGCACCACTTCTTCCGCAGCTCCTCCACGTCCATCTCGCTGATGACGATGACCGGCGTTTTCGTCGTCGCACGTCCGGCCAGATACCCGATGGCCATGCAGGCCCCTGCGATGGCCGTCGCCACAAAGCTGATCCCCCAGATGTTCATATGTAACCCCTCCATTTGTTTTCTTCGGCGTAGTCCCTTTCCAGTGTTTCTGGATCAAAAAACAGTGTGACAGATCCTTCTGTCGCGTCTACTTTGACGCGCACGTGGATTTTTCCGTCTCCACCAAATCTGTCGCTGTCGCAGTAGACCGTGAGCATCCCGCAGTCGCACACGTATCTTTCTCCGGGCGCCAACGTATCCACATTTTTGTCGTGCGAAAGCACCTGACGTATGACCTTCTTGGCGATCTCCTTCGTCAGTTTCATTTCCTTTTCTCCTCCACGGTCAGGATTTTTAACGCCTGCTTCCCGTTTCGCGGGAAGCACTGCCCAAAGGTTTCCGGCGGCAGGGAGAGAATGTCCATCACCTGCCACATTTTTTCAAGCGTCCACTGCGTTTTTCCGCAGAACAGGTTGTACACCTGCGCCGGTGTCAGCAGCATTTTGCGGGCAAGGTACTTCATGTCCACATCCTGCATGACCATCTGAATGCGCAGATACTGAAACAGATAGTTCTTCATGTCACACCGCCTGTGTCAGCAGCCGGAATGTTTCGCGTCCCTTCGGCGTGATGAGCGTCTGCGTCCCTGCCCAGCCGGTCTTTTCGTTCACGCATTCTTTCAGTTCGAACAGGCCGTCGTTCTTGTCCGCGCGCGGCTGGAGCTTGCCCTTCTGGTCACGGTAGAGGTACTTCTTGTCAAGCAGGAACGTGATGAACACCCGCTCGCCGATGCCCAGCTGCTTGGCCGTCTCGCGGAAGCTCGTGAGCAGGTTCCTATCAACGATAGCGTCGAAGTATTCCGCCTTGGGCGCCATGATCTGGTTCTGCACGGTCAGGGCGGAAATTCGCGCGTCGCGTGCTTCGATGGTTTTCTGCGCCATGAGCAGCGCGCTCGCCATGAGTTCTTCGGGGGACATGGCCTCCTGTCCGGCGATGTAGCCGCCGTGCTTGCGGATGGAAGGAATTACCTCGTCTGCGATTTTCGCTTGAAAAGCTTCCGCCGCCTCGTTCTTCGCCTTCATTGCCAGCCTGTAGAAGATGTTTTCGGGAATGTATTCGGGGAGTTTTCCATCATCGACACAAGTGTCGATGCCCAGATCGGCAAGATACTTTCTTACGCGCGTCCATTTCACGCATTCATTTCCGCTCGCAGCGACTTCCGTAAACCCCAGTCCACGTGCCACGGTTTCCAGTTTCAGGTAGGCCGTGCCGTCTTTTTCGAAACATTCCACGCCGTTGATGTTCAGGATAGCAAGTTCGTTCATTCGTTTTCCTCCTTCTCTTCAAACAGATCATTGATCGTGCAGTTCAGCGCAGCCGCCAGAGCGGGCAATTTGTCCGAAGGCGGCTTTCGTTTTCCAGATTCCCACAGCGAAATTCCTCCTTCTGTTTCGATGCCTACTTCGGCGGCCAGTTCTTTTTGCGTTTTTCCGGCGGCTTCCCGCAGGGCCCTGATGCGAAGCATTGCACACCTCCTATTCATTTCGTTAAGTTTATTATAGTGTTGACTATTCAATTTGTCAAGATATAATTCATTTTGTATTTTCTGTTTCTTTTTAGATTGAAAAGTGCTATCGTACATAAAGGAGGAAATCATGCTGAAATTGAGAGAAGCAAGAAAAAGAGCCGGATATACGATGAAAGAACTTGCTGGCTTGCTCGAAATAACAGAAGGGGCTGTTTCGAATTATGAAAACGGGAAACGACAGCCTGATTTGATGATGCTGTCGAGAATTGCAGATGTATTGAATTGCTCCACAGATTACCTCCTTGGCCGCACAGACCGCCCCGACGCATACCTGATCGAAAAAGAAAAGCTGCCCACCGAATTGGCGGACAGCGGAGTGAAATCGGTCGTTAAATTGGGTTCTGCGGCGCTTTCAGAGGAAGAGGTGGAAGCGATTCGCCGCCTGCTTGCGGAACGTCCTGATTTAAGATAATGGCGTTTTCCGTCTGAATGGAAACGATGTCTGCCGGAAGCGGAAGATAAATCTTTTTCATCTTTTGTTCCTTCCCTTCGTAAAGCTGTGCTTTCTTTCATCGTAATCTGTGACAACAATTTGTCAAGAACTCTTCCTGTCAAATTTTGTCGAATGCTTGTCATAATATGCCAATCCGCGCGTCTGCGTGAAAAATAAATATGGAGGGAATCATGAAGAAGGAAAAATGGAACTTACGTGTCTGGCTGACTGGAATCGAAGGTCTCATTGTTTTCATCATTGTGGAATACGTTGCGACTTATCTTATGGGCGTGATTCTGTCCTACAAGATTTTTGCAGCGATATTCAACTTTTTCTCCGCGTGGATGTTCGTGATTCCGGCCTTACTTGCCAGCGGTATCGCGTATGGTGTAGCTTTTATTGCCTCTTATGGTTCAATGAAGGCTCTCGTGAAAGGCGATTGCTCAAACGCTGCCTTCATTTCAGGAATTCCGATTATCGCGTTGGCGTTGATAATTTTTGGGGTCAACATCACGACGGGATAATTTGATTTGACAGTTGTTCTCATTTCGTGTGGTTTGCGTGTTGCCTGTGGAGCTCTTCTCATCGCTGAACGAAACAGGCTCTGTAGCCCTATCGTACAAGACAAACAGTGAAGAAGCCATAGTCAATACTGCAAACAGGCACGTCAATATTGATTGGGTCTACCGTCAATATTGACGTGTTCTCATATTGTTCGGAATTGGAGTGGATATTATGGATTTTGTGTCTGATTTTCAACGGCTAAAGGATTCCAGCGGGAAAACGGTCAAAGAGATCGCCGAAGCCTGCGACCTCTCAGAAAGCACGATCACGCGATACCTCAACGGGAAAAATGCGCCGCCTGTTGACGTCGCCGAAAATATCCTGAACTATCTCTCTGAATCTGTACCTGACGAATCTGAAAAATCAGAAGTGCCCTTCCGGATGGTTTTAATCCTGTCTGAATTATATAAGCGGCAGATCGCAGCGCTCCGCGCCGATCACGAAAAGAACGCGCGCAAAGCGGAAGTCCGGTTTTACGTCATGCTTGGGCTGGTAGTCGTGCTTACCGCTATCATCATTTATCTGGTCATTGACGCTTCTCACGGCGGTTGGGGGTTCTTTCAGCATTCCGCCGATATTTTACGGTCAGGAGGCGGCATGATATTATGAAACGCAAGAATGAAGCGAAGTGGTACGAAAATAAGCAGTATTGGGCGATCAAAGTGCAGAAGGACGGCGAACGCAAGCAGTTCACGTCCAGCGTAAAAGGCCGCAAGGGAAAGATCATGGCCGAAGCGAAGGCGGACGAATGGCTCGAAAGCAAAACGCCCTCAAAGGTCAGATTTTCCACCGTGTGGGAAGGCTATATGCAGTCGCTTGCCGCCACGACGGGACGGGGAAACTGCGAACAGAAAAAATCGCACGGGAAGATATGGCTCTTACCCGCGCTGAAAAACCGACACTTTGACACGATAACCGAACAGGACTGGCAAAACATCATCAACGCCGCCTTTCGGAAGGGGCTGTCGAAGAAGTCCCTTGAAAACATTCGCAGCACGATAACCGGCCTGTGCCGGTTTGCGAAGCGCTCGCGTATTACAAAGGAAGTCCCGTCGGATATTCTCATACCCAAAGCGGCGCCGAAGCACGAAAAGGTGATCCTACAGGCAAAGGACATTCAGACGCTGTTCACGGTCGATACCATCGACGGAAAGCCCGCTTTTTTCATCCATGCGTGGCGTTTCTCCGTGTTGACAGGTGTTCGTCCGGGCGAATGCTACGGCCTGAAATGGAGCGATTTAGACGGTTCTACGCTGCATATCAATCGCGCGTTCAATGCCTTGAAGGAAGTCACTACAGGGAAGAACGAAAACGCCGCCCGGTCGTTCGTGCTTTCCAAACGCGCTCTGGCTGAGCTGGAAGAGCAGCGGGAGATGCTGAAACAACGTGGCATTGTTTCGCCGTGGATTTTCCCCACGACGCGCGCCACGCCCTCCCAGCGCGCCGCGTATCAGCAATGGAATAAATACAGGCAGGCGAATGGATTGCCTGCCTGCACGCCGTATGGAATGCGTCATACGATGGTATCAGCGTCGAAGAAAGTTCCTTTAGAGTATTTGAAGCAGATCGTAGGGCACAGTTTGTCCATGGACACCTTCGGCGTATACGGCCATCAGATGGACGGAGAGAAGGAAGCTGCGGCAGAAATGATGGACGCTGTTTGGGACGATCTATTCACCCAGTTTTCACCCACTTAAATTCAAATACACTGTGATTTATTCAAACACACGATTGTAAAACCCCAGTATTTTAGGCATTTTCAAATATATTTCGAATTAGAATCACGAATGCAAAAGGAGGCATCCCCATCATTTAAGTCACTATTTCCCGGCATAAACTCTTGCTTTTCCCGAGAGTTTGTTTTTCAGTTCACCCACAGATTCACCCACTTTATTTTTTCCCCATCTCCAAAAGCGCCTTAACCTTTGCCACGCGCTCGATATAGTTGTCGTGCTCCCAGTCCCAAACGGCCTGCATACTCACCGGCGCAGGGTCTTTTCTCGCCTGGATCAGCCGCACGGCCTGTCCGTGCAGAATATCCGCGTGCGTGAGTTCCTGTCCTGAAAGGTTCGAAAAAGCCGCCGCCAGTTCCTTATCTTCTTCTTTGTATTGCAAGGCAAGTTTCGCGTATTCTTCCGCGTCGGCTACTTCTTCCTTGATCTTCTCGACGATGATTTTAAGCTCTTTCATTAGTCCCCCTTCATGTATCGATACAGCTTTTCCACGTCGCTTTGGTCAAACGTAATGTCCCCAATGGCCGGAATCGTGACCTTCTGCCGCTCTGCAAACAGCGGCATGGCGGCATTGTACACCGCGTCAATGTCGATCATTTCGCCGTCTACAACGCCCAGCACGGCCACTGCCGGATGCTGCTTGACCTTCTCGATCACATCCGGGAAATTCCGCGCCGCCAGCGCGACGTAGATCCCTGCGCCGATCTTTTTCGCCCCGGTCAAATGGGGCAGGATCTCTGCGTCAATGTATCTCATCAGCCCGGCTTGCGCCTGTGCAATCGTAATCATGGCAAAAACAGGGCGGGTCTCCCCGCCCTATCCCCCTTTAGGTAGTAGTAGTAGCGGGCTTCGTCTCGACCGCGCCCCAGCCGGGGCAAACAGAACCGTTGGGAACGACCAGCTTCGTCAGGCTGTACAGCTGCGCGATCTGGCTCTGGATGCAGCCCATCGCCGCCGTATTCGTGCCGTTGTAAACGGCCTGTTGCAGGTTGATTCCGGTCTGCTCGTCCTTGTTCGCGCGCACTTCCTTCGCCAGCTCTTTGACCTGACTTTCCAGGTTGGCGTAGCTGTCCGTGATCTTCCGGTTCGTCTCGTCCTGACCGCGCCAGTACGCGATCTCCATGTCCTTCTGCGCGATCTTCTGCGCCTGCTCCAGCTCAAAGCGGCTCGCCGCCGTGTTTTCGCTGCACGTCGCCGCGCCCAGCACGTTGCCCAAACCGCCGTTAAGCAGGCTCAGAGCCGTGCCCGCGATACCAAAGCCCAGTCCGGTGTTTGCCACGCCTCTGGATGCAAATTCAGCCATTTGTTCGGCCTCCTCAAAGTAATCATCCGGCCGGATGTTATCTTGAGTATAAGAAAAAAGCGGGACCTACCACACCGATAGATCCCGCTTTATTTCCGTAAAAAGAAAGACCGCCTTGCGGCGATCTCCCTTTTCGCGGATGTCAGCTATCCAACAAAACACTAATTTCAATCCACGTCCCTTGCGGGACGACGCAAACCTTTCGATTTGCTGATTTCAATTTACCACGTTTTTCAGCCCGTGTCAAGGATTTTGTCGATCCATTGGTGGCCGCTCCACGCGGCGGCGGCCTTTTTAATGCCCGCCCTATACCAGCGCTGCATGGCGTCTACGGAGTAGCCAGCGTTTTCGGCGGCACGCTCCTGCGTCATGCGCTTGCGTCCGCACAGGGTCAGGGCAAGCTCCTCTTGCCAGCTCAGATTGACAAGTGATAATGCAAACTCCACCAGCGCCGCCGTCGGATACCGCAGGAGTTGCAGGGCTTTCTCTTCGGTCATTTCCGCCTCCCAACATCAAACAGATGCCGATCACGGCGGCCAGCAAGATCACCAGCAGGCTGTATACGGTGCGCTTGGCCGCCCGCAGCTCCTGTTTCAAGCGGCGGATCTCCGTCGCTGCGTCTCTGGCGATGTCCTCGATCAGGGTCATGCTTCCTCCTGGTTCACCTCTGGCAGGCCTGCCACCGAGGTGAGCAGGCTCAGCACGCCGGAGAGCACGGACGCGCTCGCCACCATGATCCAGTTGACCTCCGCCAGCATGGCCGACGTGCCGATGGTGGCCACGGCGGTCTGCGCAATCGTCTTAACGGCGCGCACGGCGGCGGCCTTCCACCAGAGCTTCCAGTTCGTTTTCTTCATGGTTTTTCTCCTTTGGGTTTTAAGTGGTTGCAAGTTACCAGTAAGTTACACGCAAGTGTTTCTTTATCATTTTCCTCTTTTTTAATGTCAAATATAGGCTGTTCGGGGCTTCAAACCCCGTTTTACCATATTCAACATTATAATTTTTTGGATTTTTAGCAAGTTACCGGCAAGTTAGCGTTCCGCCGCCATATGGGCGATCAGCTCGTCGCGGGCTTTCTTGCACGGGCCGTTGCAGCCCTGCTCGATCATCCCCTCCAAAATCCCCAGTTGGGTTTTGAGCAGGATCTCCGTGTCCTTTTTCCGATGTCCCGCCTGCCGCTCCATTTTTTCAAATCGGGCGAACAGCCGGTACATGGAGATGATGACGCCCACGATGGTGCCCGCAAGTCCCACCAGCATCACCAGATTTTGCACATTGACGTTCATCTCAATCCCCCCAGTCAAACAGTTTCATTTTGCGGTTGGTCTTCCTGCCGTACTTGCCGTCGGGCTTGAGGCCGTTTTCCTGCTGGAAGCGCTTGAGCAGCTGTTCGGTTTTCGCCCCGAAGTCCCCGTCCAGCGCCAGCTTTTGCATTTTTTGCAAATGCCACTCTTCTGCCCAGCGATTCAAAAAATCTTGCAGCAGCCGGACGGCACAGCCCTGGTGTCCTCTTTTCAGCGTTTTCGGCACGCCGCCGAAGGTGGGGATGTTGCACCCGCTCGTCCTGTTCTGGTGGCCCCAGCGGGACACCGTCACCCTGTGCCGCACGTCAATGTGGATATGCTCACACTTGTCCACAGGCTCCTGTGTATTGTAGTAGTGCCCGATGCCTTTGATGTCCGGGATGGTCTCCGCAAACTGCGCCAGCCGATAGGCCGGGACGCCGGGGATCTCGATGTCCAGCCCGCGGCCATAGCAGTGCTGAGAGGTCTTGCTACCCGTCCAATCGATGTCCGGATTGCGAAACCCCGCCGAAGGGACCATCTTGTAGCGGTCCGTGCCGACGTACCTGTTGCGCAGGCGGGGATAGGCGCCAAAGTGCTTCCCAAACTGCTCAAGGATGCCGGGCAGGCGGTCGTCCAGCTTGATCCAGTCGTAGGCCGGATTGCTCCAAAAATCCGCCACCGTGTAGTGCTCGCTCAGCCGCAGGGACTTGTGTTCTTTACGATATATCGTAATGCCCATCACTGCACCTCCAAATACTTAGAATTGATCCAGCCGACGCAGGCTCTCTTTTTCGCCGGGGCAAAGGCGATCTCCCGCCACGCCCCCTCCGTGCGCAGGGCGATGACCACATCGCCGTTTTGCACGTTGCCCACCTTGCTGGACGCGCTGTTGGCGTCGGCGCGCACGATGAGCTTCTTGCCGGCGGACACGCCTTTGATCTTTGCAGTCTGTCTCACGTCGTCGTCCTCCTGTTTGGTTTCCCATCCCGCGTGGTCAAAGGACACATACGGGATATAATGCCTGCCGTCCCGGCACTTGACCAGCGTATCCACGCCGGTGCGCATCAGCTCTTTGTAGGCGTCCGCCTCCGAGATGTCCGGCCAGCGGGACAGGATCAGCGCCATCATGCCAGCAACGGCGGGAGACGCCATGCTCGTGCCGGTCATGTAGCAGTAGCCGCCGCGATGAGAGCAGCTGTAGACCTCCGTGCCGATGGTGCAGCAGTCCGTCTGTGCTCCCCTGCAAGAGGACGTCGGGTGGAAATGATGGGTGTCTGACAGGTTGGCCACCACGATGGGCGTATCGTATCCGGCGATCTCGTTCAGCTCGCCGCCGGTGTTACCCGCCGAGACGCACACCGGCACGTCCATGCTCACCAGCCGGTCGATGCCCACCCGCACGTTAGGGGATTCCGTCCCCGTGTAGGAGATGTTGACCACCAGCCGCTCCGGATGGGTCTGTTTCCAGTCCGCCAGCCACCGTAGGGCGGCGGACATGGTAAATGTGTTGGACCGTCCGTCAACGGAGATTTTGACCGGCAGTATCTTTGCGCCCGGCGCAACGCCGTACCTTTTCCCGGCGGCGATGCCGGCAACGTGCGTGCCGTGGCCGTGGGTGTCTTCGGCGGGGTTCCATTTTGGATCATCCCCCCAGCCGGGAAGCAGTGTCAGGTCGGGATGGGGAAATACGCCGGTGTCCATAATGGCAATGACAACGCCCTGCCCGGTGTACCCGTGCCTGTGGTACAGCTTCGCGCCGGTGTACTCAATCGGTTTCGCCATGTTCCTCTCCTTCCGGCGGGAAGTCCTCAAACACCATTTCGGGCGGCGTTTTGCTCACGTCGATGCGGGCAAGCCGCTGCGCGTTGAATTTTGCTTCCACTGCTTCATCGCGTTCCATCCATTCCATCACGCCCGCCGTCGCTCTGTTGTACCCGGAAAGCGTGGGATAGGTGATGAGTTCTTCCGTAATAGGGAGAATTCGAATCGCCCCGAAGGCCATGCGGGAATCAAGAATCTCGCCGGTCAGCTTGTCATAATAGATCCGTCTGTAAAACATCCGTCCTCCTTACAGCCCGATTGCATACCACGTATACGTAGCCGACGCAGGATATGCCCGCGCCGTAATACTCAGCGTATTTCCTACGGGCTTGAACTCCTGAAAATATCCCTGGACGGCTGAATCATAGACGCTCAGGATTTTGTCGTGTTTTTCGGTCGAATTATCATCGTCGTATACCATCGTGGCGTTGAGATTCCGGTTTCCTGCGTCCGTCCGCGTCGTGACCGCCGCAAGCGGCGCAAAGTCAAGAGCGATCGACACCGTTGCGTTAGCCGCGACGGTAATGCTTCCTGTCGCCTGCTTCATCGTCAGCGTACCGGTCGTCAGGCCGTCAGCGGTGTACGCAGTCAACCCCGCGCGGATGTCCGCCGCCGTCGCCGTCGCGTCGCTGGTATCCATGCCCCTGCCGGGGAAAAATCCGAGAATCGGCATGTCGCACCTCCTACGCCAGCATGACGAGCGTGACGGGGATGTCCACCGTGGGCTTGTCCCCGTCCGCCGTGATGGTCAGGTAGTTTCCGCTTGCGGGCGTGCGCCCGGTCACGGAGAGCAGGGCCGCCCGCGCCGCTTCCCGCTGCTCCGCCGTGGCCGTCTGCGCGACGGCCAGAAAACCGTTCTTGCGCATTCCCATGATGTTAAACGACACCTGGGCGACATACGGCGCAGCATCGCCTGTCCACGCCGAAGCGGCAATCGTTTTCGTCAGCGTGCCGGAGTTCTTCCCGTCTGCGTACTCGTAAATATCTGCGCCGACGTTGTGCGTGTCGTACACGGCTTTTCGCATGTCCGCCGCGCCGCTTGCAAAAACCGCGTCGTCCGTGTACTGCTTGCACGTGGTGATAGAGGCTTCAATGGCGGCGGAAAGGTTGCTCACCGCCGCTTCCAGCGCCGCCGATACGCCGTTGACCGCCTCTTCGACGCTCTTCCCGTCGTCCAGCTTGATCTCGCCTGCCGAGCCGGACGCGCTCAGTGCGTCGATCAGTCCGTTGAACGCCGTTTTCAGCTGGTTCGAGTTGCTGTCAAAAACGGCTTTCATCTCCTGTGCAGACCGTTTCGGGCGGTCTGCTTCATTCACGACAGGCTGCGTCCACGTCGTGATCTTATAGTCGGAAAATGCCATCAGTATAAGACCTCCTGCATAAATTCGATTTGATCCTGTGTCAGTCCGATCTGCTTCATGTACTCTTCAACGCGCCGTTTATTGCCGCCTTTGATCGTTTTGCCGGAAACCGGGTCTTTTACGCTGCCGATCTGACTTTTTACGTACTTTACAGCCAGATAGTCACCAATGTAGATTCCGCGTTCCATCGCCAAGTCGATTTTCCCCGCCGATTTGAACGCGCTGGACGCATTGGACTTCGGGTCGATCTCCACGTCTCTGCTGCGCAGGAAGCGAATGTCGGCCTGTGCTTTTGCATACGACGCCAGGTCTTTGAGCATACTCGCCCGCATTTCCGGGCCCGCCATGCGATAGCCCTCAGAATCCATCAGCTGTTCGCCGTATTCCGCCTGGATACGCCCGTAGTTCTGCTTGTATTCTACGCGCTCAGGCGCTTCAAGCTGGTATGTTTTACCGTTATACGTTACGGATTTTCCGCCCTGTCCGGACAATACGTTCTCGCCCGTCGCGTCGTATACGGCCAGCCGCTCTTCGTCAAGCGGCGTTGCCGTTCCACGTCCGGTGTTCCACGGCAGAATCGTCTGCTGGATCAGGTTCCAGAGTGCACCGGCTTCGTCGCCCTCTTCCCAGTACCGGTCAACTTCGCCGTCTTTGTTGATATACGCCGGGAGCGTCTGAGACAAGCCCGGAATACCGTTCAAAGTTTGGTTGAACAGCCGCTCGATTGCCTGTCCGCCTGCGGTCTGCGCAGTGGAATAGTACGGGTCACGCCGGATCGGGTCAATAGAACGTGCAACCTGTTTGAGCGCCGAACTCTGCGTCAGCTGAGAGAGATACCCTAGTGCAAGATTCAGAGCGATGGTCACAGGCGCATTTTCGCCGATCTGCTGATACTGTACCGCTTCGATTGCGTCCTGAAGCCCGTTCATGCACGACATTTCGAGGACGGGAGATACAACGCTTGTCAACGCGTCCAGCCCCATACCGATCATGTCCGCCGGTCTGGTCTCGCCGTCCGCGCCGGTCATGCCATTCTGCAATTCTGCAAAGCGTGCGCCAACGAAGAGCGGCATGGACGTGGGCTGTAACCAGTCAAGAGAGACATTCCCGAAGGGAGTGTCCAGAGAATAGCTCTGCTTGCCCATTCCCTTTTCGTAGTTCGCTTTATCAGGGTCAGAACCGGAAGCGCGGAGAATGCCCATTTTGGCCAGAACGTAGCCCAGAACCGCCAGTCCTGTACCGACCGTAGCTTCAGCGGCGGCATTCGCGATCTGCGCGCCGGTATAGCCCTTACTCTTTGCCCCCAGTGCAAGCCGTATCACGTTAGCCCAGCCCAGCGGAGAGTATTCCACGCCGCGTTTTGCGATATTGATAGGCGTACGCTTATAGGGCATAAGACCTTCGATCAGGAGGCTTGCCAGCCCGCCGGAATCCGACATTTTTCTGATTGCGTCGGCAAGTTTGCTGTTGTCTCGATACGTCGCTTTGAGCGCTTGCAGCGTGGCGTAGGATTCTGCCATCGCAAGGGTCTGCCCTTGCATCTGGTCAACGGTCAGATTCTGCGCTTTCATAAATTCGTACAGCGACTGCCGGTAGTTCATTTTCAGGAACGTCGCGTCCGCCTTTTCCAGCTGGTTGCCGACAAAATCGCTCAAGCCGAAGATGACGTTGTCGATCAGGTTGTCTTTTCGGGCGATTTGGTGCGTCATGTCGCGGATTTCGTTCTTGTCCGCCGCATATTTTCCGCCTTGCCCCTGCAATGCAGACTGGTTTTCCTGAGCCTGCTGGAACGCCCATGCTTTTGCTTCGGCTTTCTGCTCCTGCGTCAATTCAGACCGCCACGTCGAAGTTTGCTTAGACGGGTCATGAATGAAGATGTCCTGATACAGCCCGGAAATCTTGTCGCGCACATACCGCTGCCCCAGCATTGTCGCATTACCGATGGCGTTACGCGCATAGGTCTTGAAATTGCCGAGCATATTCAGGGTTCGAAGCGCGTCTACCCTCGAACGCATCGTCACGGGAACCTGCTCTGCAATATTCTTTTTGATCGCCGCTTCTGCTTCCCGCAGCGCAGCCATGTTTGAGTCGGAAGCGTCCTGCGTGGCCGCAATATCCGCCTTGATAAAAGCGTCTTTCAGCGCCGGGTCTATCTCAATGTCAAACGTCATGCCCTTCTTGAACCACGACGCTTCACGGGCTACCTGCTGTGCAATGCGTTCATATACGCTGAATCGCCCTTCGGGAGTCATGAGCTTAAACAGCTTCATTGCGTTGATGACCTGTCCGTAATTCGTCATGATAGACGCGGTCGTCGCTGCGATGTTATGCGCCGTTTTTGTGTCGCTCTTCGCCATTGCTTCCTTGTACAGGATAGCCGCATAGGCAATATCTTCCGCCGTTACGGACAAAGAGCGTTTCGAGCGTCCGGCCATGCTTCCGTCAATCTCTGCCTCAAAATTCGCCGCCGCCTGTGCTACGTCAGAATTCGCGTTCGCTCGACGTGTATTTGCAGCGTTGATTACCTGGTCAAACGTTTGTGCAGTATAACTGCCAAGGCCGCTCAACACGGCCTGCTCGAAGTCTGCAACAGCCGTGTCCGGCGTGGCAGGGCTTTCATACAGAGTACGTACAGACTTCGAAACTTTCGTGGCACCATCTACGCTCTTCGGCACAGCGTCATGTCGCGCCGAAGGTTCCATGCCCATATCCTGAGCGCCGTATTTTTCAACAGCATCTGACCACTCCGTAACGTGCTGCACTTCCTGCGGGGTCAAATCCGTCACGCGCGGCACGATTCGCCGGGGTTCCCGCGCAGGCCGCTGCTCCTGCTGTGTCGGCTGCGTTGGCTGATTCTGCGGCAATACGTCCGTCTGCGGCTGTGTCTGCGGCGATTCCGGAACGGGAAGCGGCTGCGTCTCCTGCTCCGGAACAGGCGGCAAAGAATCCTGCTGTTGTTCCATGCCAGAGTTTTCAGCAGGAAGCAAATCGGACATACTCGAATCTGTTTCCTGATTGGGAAACGCATCGTATGCCGAAAGCCGTTCAGCAAGATCGGCAAGCTCAGCTGCGTTTTGCGTTTGCGTTTGCGTGCCTGCGACCTGTGCCAAAACGTCGATTTGCGCCTGCAATTTCAGCGCCTGCTTCGACGTTTTATCCGGAATACCGTTTAGCCTATCTTGCAAGGACTGCATCTGCCGTCGTGCGGTTTCTCGCGCTTCGACTGCGGTCTGCTGCGCCTGCGCATCGTCTCTGAAAACAGCAAGGTCTGCTGCTCTCGCATCGACCTGCCCCGAACGCAGCTGACGAATCACTCGATTGATCTGACCAAGTTGGTTCTCAGTGCCTTCTACGTTCGCCGGAAACAGCGACGGAAACCGTTGGGATAGTTCTGCATACTTCGCAGTAATATCCGTATTGCCGGTCAAATTTACCGCGTTTCCCATGGTTTTTTGCATGGTGTCGCTGATTCCATACGGGGAAAACCGCGTTTGGTTAAGTTCGCTGAGCAGATCAGCATATGGCTGATTCCTCAGCGCGTTGGTTCTCTCCGCCGCCGCCTGTTCGGCTATCTGATTATCAAGCGCTTCGCCTGCTGCATCTTCCTGTGCCGCATCTACGCCACTGTAATCGCCACGATTCAGCGCGTCAGTGATACGCACGTATTCCATTTGCAGCTGCAAATTTTCCGGGTCAACGTCAAGCTGACGCTCGACCTCTTGAAGTTGCTGTTCCAAGGCATACTGCTGTCCGATTTCGCTTGCCGCGTCGTAAGCCTGCGCCGCATTATTCGTTTGTGCCGCATCGTTCGTTTGCGTCGTATCATTCGTTTGCGCAGGAATCATATACCCAACATCTTCAAGCAGGTTCTGCGCTTCGATAATGTTCTGACGTTCGCCGATTGCATTCATGGACGCACCGGCCAGAGAGCTTGTGCCGGTCATGAAACCGCCGGAAACCATGCCGCCAATGCCCGAATCAGTAACGCGTCCCCTGAGTGTGTCATTGACAAGGGTAAGAATATCCTGCTGTGACGCATTAGGATACTTCCGTTTATACTCTGTGATGGCTTGCTGGATTTCGCTTTTATCCTTCATGACCACTTCATCGACGACAATATCGGCGACTTCAGACGCAATTTCTTCCATGCCTTCCGGAAACATGGACGCAACCGTCTGTTTAATTGCATACTCCCATGCGTTTTGTGCAGCGGCGCTGCCGTTGAAGGCCGCCATCATGCGATCAAAACCAAGGTTTTCCGTTGCAACTTCGACCGCACCGTTCAGCAGGCCGATGACCATAGCCTGCTCGTCGTTGCCGCCGCGCGCCTTTACGTCGCGATAGGAACTCTGAAATGCGCCCGTTGCCATAAAGGTCAAAGACGCAGCCTTACCGGCGGGGCCAAGCAGGCCGTACCGCGCAGCGTTGTCCAGCACGGAAGAAAAGATATTGATCGCCTTTTTCGCCGTCGGAGACCAGCCTTCCGTAGCGCTGTCAAGAGCAGCGCCAGCGGCCAACTGACCGGCGAATGCGCTGTTGTACGGATTGACTTCTTTGCCCTGCACCGTCTGACTGAGAATATGCGCCGTTCCGGAAATTGTGCCCGCAAGAGAGTTCGCCGTTTTATCCAGCAGAGCTGGAAGCCAGCCCTGTTCCGCGCCTTCAACTTGCCCCTGCACAATAGCACGGTTCGTCCAGCGGGTCTCAAGATCTTCTACGATCGTGTCCCAGTATTTCTGCGCTGCCTGTTTGTCGCCCGTGCCGCGCAGATAATCGTATATTTTCCGCTCGTCAGGCGTCATGTAATTGAGCAAAGAGTTCTCCCCGGCGGTGGCGCGCGCAGTGTTCTCATACGGGTTACTGCCCATGTCCAAGCCGGAGAGCTTGCCGGTTCGATTCGCCACGGGAATTTCCACGTCGGCGCCTTTCGCGGCAACTTCGTCAAAATCGCTGCGCGACGGAAGCGTTTCGTTGTAGTATTTATCCGTCAGCGCTTTCGCTCGCGCCTTGTCAGCGGTTTTTCTGTCCTTCTCCGCCCGCCGGTCGATGTACCTTGAAGCTTCCTGATTCGTGTAATAGACATAGGGCGTACCCGGCCGGGAAACGCCTTCCTGCACAACGCCCGTGCTCTTCATGCCGAACGCAGGGTCTTTCACAGCTTCCCGCAGCTCGTCTGCGGTCATGAGCTGCCCGCCGATGGAATAACGTCCGTCGCTGTCAGGCAGGAAAATATCATCAGAGGCTTTGCCCTCGATAGCCACGGGTTTATCGGAAGTCTCGTACTGGCGACGAATCGTGCCGTCCTTGTCCTTGACGTAGTAAACGCCGTTATCGCCAATGCCCCAGTTGTCGTCCTGCCACGTGATCTTGTTCTCTTCGTCGCGCACGGGCTGTTTTTTGCGGACAGAACTTCGGAAATCGCCGCGTTGCATCCGCAGAAACGCTTCCTTGTCCTGCACTTTCGAAATCTGCTGATTAAGCGGATTTTTCGTGTACAGGTCTCCGTTTGCGTCCGTTCCAACGCCAGCTTTCCACGTGATACCATTTTTATCTACGTTAGAAGGGGTGTTTGTCTCCGTAGTGGCGGCAGAGTTCGTCGCAGCAGGAAGATAGCCGTTTTCGTCGCGCTGGAACGTGCCGCCCGTGCCCATTCCGCCGATATAGTCTTCAAGGTCAACAGAATCAGCAATGGCGTTTTGACGCGCCTGTTCCCGCGCTTTTGCTTTTCGTTTCTCCGCAGCAATGTATTGCTTCCTGCGCGTTTCTCGATCCGTTTCCGCCTTCGACGCGATGCTTTCGATTTTGGCCTGAGAGGGGAGCCCCAACAGGAACAAAGCCCTGTCAACTTCCGTGTTTTTATAAGTCTTTTGCAGCGATTTGGGAATTGTTCCCATTGCTTGACGTTCTACGTCTTCATCGTCAAACGGATCGTATTTGTAGTTGCTTTTCCAGTCGTAGTCACCGATTCTGGACTGATAACGTTTGACCGCATCGACTTGTGAAGAAGTGAGCCCAAGTTTGGAGTAATCAAAGTCTATAGAAGCAGAAGCACTTTTCGCCGGTACTTTTTTCTGAGCGTTCTTCTTAAAGTAAACTTCACTCATTTTTTACCTCGTGAACATCGTATTGCTTCTTCGAGATGCAGCGGTGGCACCGCCAGCCGCCGTTCGATTGCTCGACGCTGCATGTGACTGGTTCGGTTTTACAACAAGAGGCGCGCCAGTGAGCGACGTCACGTCGTTTTTGCCATTCAGCTTTTTCAAAAGTTCCTGAAGATAGTTCCACAGAGTGGGGTCCATCCCAAGAAGTCCACTGCTTGAACCAGAACCGGAGCCACTTCGATTCAACTGTTTCAGTTTCAGATCGTATTCCTTCTGCCACTGCTCATTCTTAATGCGATCCTGTTCCGCTGTGTAATCCCACTGGTCGTAATTGCCCATAGTGCCGATCACAGAGATTTGAGCCGCAATGTTCGCTTCATACGCCTGCTGCGCCGCCTGCTGCGCCTGAAGCTGGATAGCGGCAAGCTGCTGCGCTTCCTGCATACTCAGCGTGGCGTTCTGGTCCATGAGCTTCAAGGCGATCTCGTTGATCGCACTCTGTTCGGCCAGCGTCACCTGATTGATATTGGTGCGCATATTATTGTCTGCGGCGATGCGGCTCGTTTCGGAGTAGCCGCTCATTGCGTCGTCGTAGATATTGCCGCCCAGACCAAGCGCCGCCACCTGCTCGTTGTTCCGGTTCGCAGACAGGCGGCCATTCACATACGCCTGACGGCGGTTCTGCTCTGCTTCCGCACGCGCCGCCGCTTCGCTCTGCGCCGCCATCTGCTGGTACTGAGAGCGGATATTGTTCATCTGAGCGGAATAGTTGCTGGCGATCTGGTCATATCCCGACGTGTCAAACCCGCCTGCAAGCAGACGATTGTATAAGTCCTCCGCATACGGCTGCGATTTCCAGATAGTCGAGCCGGAAGCACTGACCGTTGCCGCAGGCGTGGAGCCCGCCGCGTTCGCCGCGCCAGCGGCGGCAGACGTGCCGGAAGCGCCCGTTGTAGTCGTAGCGGCGCCCGGAAGCGTCAGGCTGCTGCCCGCCCGAATCCGATTGACGTTTTTGATGTTGTTTGCTTTTGCGATAGCGTCAACCGTCGTGTTGTTCGCTTTTGCGATTTTTGAGAGCGTATCGCCCTTTTTGATTGTATAAGCCGCCATAGAGCGTACCTCCTTATTTCACGTAGTTGCCTTCGACGTACGTCACTTCCGTTCCGTAAATGCCGAAGCCTTCGTCCTTGACTGCGTTCCGGAATATAAGCTGTAATGTGATGAATTTTTTCACTTTTTTATTAAACGGAATCACCTGCGGCAAATCACTTGTGTTAAATGTAAATCGAGCAAAGTCAATGTCCGCAAATGTGAAAATATCCATCGTGCCGGTTCGAATCAGCTTGTCTGTCAGTTTGTCTGTGGTCACATACACTTCAATGCTCGAACGGGTGTACGGCTTAATCATGACTACACTGCCGCGCTTCACCATGGTTTTCCGCTTCCCGAACAGGCCGAAATCATCCGATTTCGTGCTCCAAATAGCTGGAATCGCATTGCCGTTGTCGTTGTAACAGGCCATCGTGCCAACGTCGTTGTTAAATCGACACAGTTTGCCGTCTGCCGTGCCGAAATACAGCACCTCGTCTACGGTCAAAAATACCCGCGCAGGGATGTTTGTCCAGTAGTACCACTCATAGGTGTACGATTCATTGAATTCGCTCTTCTGGCGCGAATCTGCCACGTAACAGCGGTCGTTTACGCACAGCAGATACCAGCCGTTCCAAACCGCAGCGACAGCCGTTTTCAGGTCTGGCTCCTTCGTGAGCTTTGCATTAACGTAAAAACTTCGCGGCTGAACGGAGCGCTGCTGCGTGATCGACGCGGAAGCAATGGCAAAAACGCCTTCCTTCGACAGGAACATCGGGTCGTCGCGCAGCGTCGCAAAGGCGCGCATGGACACCGCGCCAACGCCTTTTACGCCCTGCTGGATGGGGAACAACACGGTTCCGGAAGAATCAACACTGGCAGAACGCAGGAAAATTTCAGCGTCCTGTTCGTTGTGTTCCTTTATCACAACGAGGTTTTCATACTGTTTCAGATAGCCCATGACGGCAGAAGAATCCGCGCCGATCTTCGTGTATCCCGTGTCGGGGAAGTACGTCGGGTCGTCCAGGCCGGAACACCAGTCCACGTTTTTTTCGTCCGGGTTACCGGAAAAGAAATATCGGTTCGCGCTGCCGTATCCAAACAGAGCGCTGAACCGGCATTTATTGATTTTACTCGTTGCGCCTTCGACCGTTTTGGCGAACGTCACGATGATGTTATCAATGCCGCTGCCGCCCGCGTACACCGGCGGCGCAGCGGTGAAGGTGATCGTCCCTTTCGCCCTGTCAACAGTGAAATCCGTACCTTCTGTCTTTTCCGCGCCTTCCACCGTCGCCGTCACCGGGTCTGCGTCAAGGTTCGACGTGTCCAGCTGGAACGTGGTGCTTTTTCCGTCTCCGATCATGGAGTTCTTTCGCCACTTCGAAAGCAGATTGAACGCTTCAAACGACGTTCCGGAACCGTCGGACTTCATGCCGATGGTCGTTGTCGGAACAAAGCATTCGCCTGCCGTGATAGCCGAAAAAGAGAAACCCTCTTCTGTTTTTTTCAGGATAGAATATTGCTGTCCATCCAAAAAATACAGCTCTCCCTTGCGGATAAAAGACGTTGACTGACTATCGTTCAATCCGCTTGCGATTTCTGTTCCGTTTTCCAGATACAGCTTTGTCCCGGCATGGACAAAAACCCGCGAAATCCCGTCAGAGAGCACAGCGTGATGCAGGGCGTTAATCTTTCCTTCGAACGTATGCAAAACACGCCAGCCGGGGCGTTTTTCGGGGAATCCGGCAAGGTCTGAGATCAGGTTTTCGGCATACGGCGAACGGAAGTCCGCCACCTGCGTTGCGTCCGTCGAAAAATCCACGCCCCGGAACTCAGAGTAACGCTTCCGATACCGCGTCACTTCCTTGATCGTGGTGTTAGTTATCGCCGGCATCGTACACGTCCTCCACAGATTCCAGCGCAAATTTCTGCGCGTCATAAAGCGCCTGAATATATCGGTTCCTGTACATCTGTCCGCGATAGTTGTCCAGATCCTCTTCAAAAAGCGGCGATGCAAGCCCGTATGGGAACGCAAGTCCGGTGATCGCGGCATGGTACGGAATGTCCTCGTCCAAACTCGTGATTTGCGGCGCTTCCGCCAGCTCTTCTTTGCCTTCATAGCGCCGGATGCTGTTTTCATAGGGCAGAGCCTCGATCAACAGCACATTCAAAAAATCCACGGCAAACTGCTGCGAATCTTCCGCGTCGCCCGGCTGCTCGTAAATATAAGCCGACGCCCGCTTAAAAATTTCCTGCCCTGTCAAAACGGCACCTCCTGATTAAAGAAAATGCGGGAGAGGAGCCGTTCCTCTCCCGCACGGGATCACACGCAGATATGGGTAACAACGTCGGAATTGTACATAGTGGGATCGATAGCAACCGCCTTGATGACAGTACCGGCAGCAGGGTTGGCGATACCGTCGGCCTCAGCCTTCTTTGCGTCGGGGCTGTAACGCGGGTCGGAACCGTCCGTCGTGTAATAAACGCTTGCCGTAGAGGTCGTCGTGGTCATCGTCGTTTTGGACGCGCCTTTCGTAATGACGGGATCGACGACTTTCACGCTGGACGCAACGCAGGCATACACGCCGTCAGAGTTCGTGTTGACGACAAAAGCGTCGTAGTTATAGCGGCCTTCCAGCAGATGGCCGGAGATGCCGGGCGGGTCCTGATGGATCTTGCCGTCGCGCAGCTTCTGCGCAAGAATGACGGAGTTCTTCTGCGCCACAAGGAAGTACACGTTCGCAGGCATATAGCGCTCAGGAATGCCCACGATCTTCAGGCTGCCCAGGTCTCCGACATAGCCCTTGACGACCATGGTATTGCGCAGATTATCGCAACCGGAGAACTCGTCCGACAGGCGGATCATCTTAATGTACTTGTTCGGCACATACGCCCAGCGGTCGGAATCCGGAACGAAATGGTCGTTGAGATACACTTCTGCGTCAAGCAGCGAGGAAACGATCGTGCTCTTCGTAGGAGCAGCGTTCATCGTGCCGAACTTGCCTGCCTTCTCCGTCCATTTGTTGATCGCATATTTGTCGATCAGCGGGACGACCTGTTCCGCAACCTGCTGCTTCATCACTTCCGCCGCGCGCTTCATCATCTGCTGTTCGGAGTTGTCGCCCTTGTCAATGACAATGGTGAAACTCTTGTCCTGCATCATGACCATTTCCTGCACGGTATCCTGAAGGTCTTTCGGCGTACCGTAACGACTGGTACCGCTGCGCTGATAGTCATTCAGGGGCTGCGTGGTGATGGAGGGAATGTAAATGGATTTGAAGCCGGAGAACGACCAGCGGGTGTTCGTGTGGCCTTCTACGAACGAGTTTTTCGTGTACAGCTTTGCCAGCTGGTCAGAATATTTGGAATGAAGGTTAATTGCCATATTTTATCTCCTAATCATCGGATAGGAGCGCGGCAAGGAACGGATCGGAAGGCGGCGCAGTCGCCGTCGAACCGACGCTTCCGATAGCGCTCTTCCTGTTCTTCTGGTTCTGAGTTTCGGTTTTTTTCGCCTGTTCCAGTTCCTGTCGCAGCGTCGCGAGTTCCTCTTCGGCCTGTTTCAGCTGATATGCACGCATGGCCGAAATGGGGTGTTCTCCGTTCTTCGCTGCTTCAAGGACTTCGGACGGGAGCTTGCTCAGGTCTTTTGCTTCCTCCGGATAAGCCTGCGCAAATTCATACCACGGTTTCAGCTTCTCGTCGTCGTCCTGCTGCTTCTTCTCTGCTGCGACACGTTCAAGCTCTGCCGTTTTTGCTTTTGCGCGTTCTTTGCTCATCTGCTCGATCATGCTTGCAGGAGCGTCCGGATACTGATTTCTGAGTGCGGCTGCTTCCTGCTGCGCAACGGCGCTTTCACGCTGCTGCCAGAGGTATTCGACGTACTCGTCGCGCGTTTTTCCATACATTCGGCCAAAAAAATCCAGAATCTGAAGTTCACGGCTGTTGTTAAGCCGGTCTTCATAGCGCTGCACCATGCGGTCATAATTCATGCCCTTCTGGGACAGCGTGACCGCCTCGTCCAGCGTCAGTTCTTTCGTCTGGCCGTCGTACTGGATAGTGATCGTCTGTGGCTTTTCTTCCGTCTCAGGGCTGCCTTCTTCCGCCGGTGTGGTATCCTCTGCGTCAGGTGCGGGCTCTTGCGGCTGTTCTTCCACAGCGCTTTCCGTCGCGGGCTGCTCTTCCGGTTCCGCCGGTGTGGTATCCTCTGCGTCGCCATCGCTCAGGCCCTCAAGAAACATATCTACGGATTCATTGGTATACTCGTCCATAGGCTACCTCCAAACTCAAATAATGGTTTCACTGGGAGTGTTGTTCACTTCTCCGGTCAGCATATTCGGCATGGGTGTTACACCGCTCTCTGCGGGCATTCCTTGCATGGCCGCTGCCTGCTGCGCCTGAAGTTTTTGTTGGCGAATTCCGTCAAGCAGGTCTTGTTTTCGGTTAATGTACTTATCCGGAATGATCGTGACGTACAGTTCGGGATCAGAGATGATCCCGGCGGCAAACAGGTTGTCGAGCGTCTGCACCTGCATCAGCTCAGACCAATATGCCGCTGCGCCCACGTCCACCTGCATTTCAAGGTTTACGTTGCGCAGAGCGGAAAAGTCGAAATAGCCTTCCTTCGCAACATATCCACCCGTTTTCTTGTCTGGAATCTCCAGTTCGCGTTCCCGCGTGCCGTAGTTTGCGGACATGATATCGACCATGACGCGGACATAATCTTCAACAAACTGGTAAAACGCCAGCTTCTGAAGTTCCAGCGGAACGGCGCTTGCCTGCTGCACGGCGATAATAGCCGAAGTATTGTCAGGGCTGACATTACCCAAGGCCGCATCCGAGGCGCCCATGAAGTCGCGCGTATGCGAGATCAGGCGTTCGATAATGTCGGATACCTGATACGACATATCCTGCGATTTGAACGACGTGGCGACGGCGTTCGTCGGATCGCCGACCACGGCGACAGCTTCGCCGACGCGGTTTGTCCATCTCTTGATCTTCGTCGCGTCGTAGATCGTTTTCGGGAACGCGTTCATTTCAACAGAGCGGATAGCCATAGCATACAGCTTATTGACGCAGATCTGGTTCGGGATCAGGCCGGTGATTACGCTCTGGCCGTGATACGAGGCTTTTTTCTTATCCCACGACATATACGCGATAGGATACATTCGCAGATCCGTGTCAAATTCGCTGCGTACAACGGTTTTCTCCGTGGTCTTGCAGCAATGCACCGTGCCGGTCTTGCTGTCCTTCCACAGCTTCACCAGTACCGTGCACAGGCTATTGCTTACGTCGTTTTCGCCCTGTACGTCGTCACTGTCAGGCGCGATGGATTCCCATTCTTCGCCGTTTTTCTTCGCTTCTTTCTGAACTTCGTTCACCATCCGTCGCTGACAGATCACGATATACGGCTGGCGCTGCGCGTCGTTCAGATACGGGTTCCCGAAGTACACGTTGATGTTATCGACGATCTCCGTACAGATCGCGCCTTTTACGTCGTCGTTCGTCTCTTCGTCCGGGTCATAATACAGATACAGGCAACAATCGCCGTCCACAGCGGCATCGCGCATCAGATCGCGGTTCTTTGCCCGCTGCTTCGTGCGTTCCATAACACGGTCGATTTCCTTGCTCATCAGCCGGCAGGCCGTATCGTCAAAATCCCCGATCGGAGAGAACGATACGGAAATATCGTCCGAGATCAGCATGGCAATGAAATACGCCACAACGCGCTTGAGGAAATTCAGCGTCGGTTTGGGCAAGTCCGGCGCATTCACGCCTTGCCACTGGTCTCCGACATAAAACCTCTCGTTCTTCCGAACTGTGTCATACAGCCCGATCCCGTTGTTGTATTCCCGGCCAGCCTGGTATTCCTGCCAGATCTCCTCCGGTTTCGTCTTAATCGTCATGCTGCGCCTCTCCCGTGTACCGCATCATGTTCATGAACTGCTCTTCAATGCTGCCGCGAGCAGGCGCGGATTCCTGTTTCTCCGGGGTTTTTCCGCGTTTCTTCACGCCTGCAAGCTCATGCGCGAACCACGCGATCAGGCACACAAGAACACCGCTCAGAAACGAAAATACGTATGCCATTCCTTACCTCCCGTATTCAACGAAATTATCAATCTGGTCGTCCATGTCCAGTTCGTCCTCATCCGTCAGAGAGGGCGGTTCCGCCGCAAGCGGCCGCCCGACGCAGAACGCGCGCAGGCTGTCCACGCAGTGTGTCAGCTCGTGCGGGTCGTTCGCGTATTCGTTCGGTTTATTCTTGTCCCGCTGTATTTTCATCAGACAGCGCACCAGATCGGGCGCACAGCCTTCCTCGATCCGCAAACGGGCGGTTTTTATCACGTCGCCCGTCTGGTCGAGCTTCTTCTCGTACGGGAGCAGGTATTCCTTGATGTTCAGACAGCCCTGTTCACGAACGTTCGACGTTTTCACCAGCGGAATGCCCATTTCCAGAAACACTTCCGACGTAGAGCGGCCGGTGTCGCGGTTCCGGTTCCAGAGGTCGGGCGGCGCAAACCACGCGAACACCCGGTCTCCCGCGTTCGCAGCCAGCAGCGCCCGCGCCGCTTCCGGAACGATCAGGTCTTTCTTATACAGCTGCCGGTAGACCACAGCTTCCCCGTGGGTATCCACCGCGTACCAAAACGCGGCGAATCCGTCAAGGCCATAGTCGATAGAGCCGTACAGCCGGTCGTTTATGTGGCTTGAACGCGGACAAATATGGATCGCTTCCTTGAATTCCGGAAAGAACGCGCCGCCCGGAACCATAAGCGCCTCTTCGGGAGTGGCCGGGTATTCCGAAAATACCATGTCGCCCAGAGCTGCTTTCGTCTGTTCATACCATTCCTCCGTGCGTCGCGGGTCAGCTGTCCATGGAATGAAAATTTTATGAAAGCATTTGTCGTTTCGCAGCCACAGTTCCTCAAACAGTGTGCCGCGCTCTATCGTAGACAGGCCGATTACCTGTCCGCCTGTCGGACGGTTGATAACGGGAAATGTACCTGCCCAGATCGTTTCCGCACCCTGCTGGAATGCCCATTCGTCGAAAATGACCAGGTTGGCCGTAAACGAACGAACACCAGTGCTGGCAGAGGGAAACGCCTTGAACGTGGATACGGCTTTATTCGGGAATTTCAGCTTTACTTCCAGAACCGTACTTTCCAGCGTGATGCCCTGCGGGTCTTTCTTCCGCGTCACGAACTCCGGCATGGTGTCGAAAATCAGGCAGAGGCGGCGAACCATTTCTTTCGCTTCTTCTTCCGTTCTCGATAGCGCGATCACGGACGCGCCCGGTTTTTTACAGATCATGAGCCATGCCGCATAGGACAGCGCAAGCCAGGAAAAGCCAAGCTGACGGGCTTTCAGGATCAGGTTCATTTTGTGTTCCGTGAAATCACGCAGCACCTGTTCCTGTGCCGGCCAGAGGTCAAACGGAACGATAACGTCCGGCGAATCCTTATCTTCGATATGAACGTAGTCCCGAACGAATCCAATAATATCCTCAGCGCAGGCTTCGAGTTCCTGCTGCTGTAATTTTCGGATAAGTTCTTTCTGGTTCATAACTTTTTTCTCCGGTGAATTTTATATAGCGCGGGGAAGGGGGTATATAGGGTCTCTTTTCGGGGCGGGGCCTTCGGGAGGCTACCCCCCCTGCCCTACGGGGACAGTACTCATACCGCGCATCATCTGGCAAGCACATACCCGCCCCCGTAGCGGGGAGAGCGCTGCGCCGAAGCAACCGGCGTGTATACCAAAGGTATACACGAACACACGTTAGCGCAAACGTTTACTATTCGCAAAAGGATTGTTTTGCGAATAGTTTGCAAAGAAAAAGCACGTCAAATAGTACGCAAATCGCAGGGATTACGTATTATTTGACGAATTAGACTTTTTTGTCCGTTTCTCCGCCTTGCGCACGAGCGACTGCAAGGCGGCGGAAGTATCCGCGTCAATCGTTGCATCTACGTCTAATGTAGTCCTGTCGCACCAACTGCCAGTCTCCCGCTGACGCAGCAGCATACGGGCGGCGTTGTAATCCGGCGGGTAATAGCGCCCGTCCGGGGCGGTCATACCGATAGCCCTATCGCGTACGCGGCCTACTAGCGTTGCGCTATCCATTGCCCAGCCCTGCTGTATCGCGGCCTCGAGCTCGGGGTATATCTGGCGATATCGCTCTAACGACGTTGTGCCAATGCCCAATCGCAGACAGACAGTGACGATCTGGGCGCCCTCGGCGATCCATTGCGTGACTTCAGCCAGCCGCGGCTCCACGTGGCTGGCATACTTATCAGCCATACTATCACCCCCTGCAAAATCTATACTTACCTATTATTATATCAGGTTTGAGATGCCATGACATGCCGTTAAGATGCTCAATTTCAATTTTTTTTTGAA
>ERZ1035037.143-NODE-143-length-28258-cov-6.279757_pt1 | contig 28258 bp, 31 predicted proteins | sample MGYA00520618_ERZ1035037 | MGnify/ENA primary metagenome ERZ1035037 (study PRJEB33766, sample SAMN09781741) | gut metagenome | biome: gut microbiome | host: Homo sapiens | place: Madagascar | study: EMG produced TPA metagenomics assembly of the PRJNA485056 data set...
GCGTTATGTACGTTCCAGTTCTCTCCCGGAGGCACGGCGGCAATATTGCCTTCGTCGGAGACGAAATACTCGTTTCCGTCATAAATCTCTGCACCGTTGATATCCGTGATAAACGGCGCTTGCTGCTTATCTTTCATCATCCACCAACCTGTATCTGGCATAGCTCGTATCCTCGCCATACCGGTTCTTGCTCGTTTCCATTTCCTTCTTGATCGCGTAACCCTCACGCTTGAGATCAAAAATCCTCGCTCCCAGACGCATACAGCTGATGTCCCGAATCGCTTCCAGCTGCGTAATGCTTCCGAAGTCGCGCATATATTGCAGGATTCTCTCCGTCTGCTTCATGCTCACCTCCACGCTTCTGTAAACACCGTCCAGAACACGATATCGCGGTACGTGACCTTCTGCTCCTGCGGCGCTTCGGGCGGATTCGCGCATGTGTAGCGGAACCACTCCCGCCATCTGTTGCACATACAATTCTCACCGCGCCCTTTTTCACAGCTCTTACACGGATATTCCATCTCATGCCCCCGTAAGCACCGCGCCGACGAAGAAGCACGCCGCCGCGCCTCCAAGCGTGACCGCCGCCCGGAACAGGCCGAAGCCCAGCATAACCGCAGTACCGCCCAGCAGCATACACGCCACAGAGAAGCAGGCCGTTTCCGCGATCTTCATCAGGCTCTTTTGCCGCTTGCGAAGCCCCCACCTTTCGCCGAGCTCGCGCTCCCGTGCCGCCCGGTGGTTTAACTCCGTGATAATCTCAACGTCACTCATTTTCTCATCCTCCTTAAATAATCTTCCTTGCCGAGTGGGGCTTTTCTGTTTGCTGCATAGCCTTTGCGTCTCTGAGCCCTTCGCAGCCCTGCCGCCGCTACGCATTGCCGAGCATTACATTGCCTTTGCCATGCCGATCAATGCCCATCTCTGCCCTTGCCTGTCAGAGCAAAGCGCGCGTTACTACGCCGTTGCCAATCCTTGCTTTGCTTCGCCTTTGCCGCGCGATCTTTGCTTTACTTCGCCTTTGCCGCGCCAGTCCAGGCCGAGCCGTTCCCTCGCGTCACTTAGCCTAGCCTTTCCGTCGCAAACATAGCATCCCATGCCGCCGCGAGGCCAGACTATTCTTTGCCTTTGCGAAGCACATCAAATCTCTACAGTGCCGTTGCCACACATTGCATTCAAAGCCTTTGCGTACCTGGCATTGCAATACCAAGCCTTTGCTTCGCTACGCAGCTCCAAGCCATGCCATCGCTACACACAGCAGTCGAAGCCTTTGCCGTACTTTACGCTGCAACACAACGCCATTGCTACGCTTTGCCGCACCACGCCGTTGCCGTTCAATGCCTGTCTTCGCCGCTCGGAGCCATGCCTCTCCCTCGCGATACTATGCGGTTCATCGCCTATCCGTTGCTTTTCGATGCTTTTCACCGCGCATCGGTGCCTTTCTTTTGCTCTCATAGCTTATCGATGCCTTTGCGTCACCGCTCCCTGCCTGGCCTCGCCCTTGCACTTATTCGAGCACTTCGTAGGTGAATCGTCCCTTTCCGGAGTTCCGCCACTGGCCAATGCCTCTGAGCCGCCCGTAATCCAGCCACTCCATAACAGCGGGAAGATGTGCCTTCTCGTCTAACATGTTGATCTCAAACTCGATCGTGCTGCCCGCCGGGACTTCCTCAGAATTCGCCAAGCTGACACGCTCACCCTGCGGGGTCTGCGCTCGCAAAGGCCGCTGACATTCGCCGATCTCGCCGTTGACGGAAATCGGGATGTGCCGGGGCTCGACGAAGATCAGACCGTCGATGATCTTCTTGTAAGCTTTCAAGCTCGAGCTCTTCGTGCTCTTGACTCTTGTCAGCATACCGCATGCGTCCTTGAAAAAGCCCTTGATCTGGTAGTCATACAGGACCGGGTACCCGTTCGCGCGGGGGAAAACCGTCATTCCCTTGTCGGCTACCACGTCCGCGCCCAAAGCCGCGATCTCGTCTTCGATGGTAGAAGCGTCCGGCGCTTTCGATGCGATGAAATCCCGCGCCACGTTCTCATTGCTCGGCCACGTGCCAAGCACCGGCTCCAAAAATGTTAATCTGACTTTCATTCGTTTCAATCCTCCTAAATTTTACGGCTGGTGCCGTTTCCTCCGTTCCTTCCTCTGCACTTCCCACTGATCAAGCACAGAGATGATGACCGGTCTGAGCTTCCGGGCGCTCGCCCGTCCGTTTAGTACATTGCTGATGTGGCTCTGCGTCACGTTACAGCAGTCTGCAAGATCGGCCTGCGTCATGTTCAGGTCGTGCAGTCTTGCCTTCACGTAAGCGCCAAAGCTTCTTTTGCTCAATCTCTCGCCTCCCTTACCACGGGTAGCAGATCATTTCCCGCACGTCTGCGATCGGGACCGACAAACACCGCATAAGCTTGAGTGTTTGCGGGAAGTACGCCGTTGGGCTTTTATAGAGCTTCAGTAGTGTCGGCTTGCTCATACCCGCATACTCACACGCCTTTTGGGTGCTTACCCCCTGCGCCTTGATTTCGCCCTGAATTCTTGCGGACAGGTTGTAATCAAGCGTCCGCTTTACCGCCGCCTTCGGCATGTTCTTCACCTCCCACAAAGAGTTCATCGACCGTGCATTTGTAGAGCCTTGCAAGCCTTTTGTGATGCTTCCTTGCAATACGTATTTTCCCTGTCTCCCATAGGTGTACTGCGGACTGATCGACGTTCATTTTTTTTGCAACCTCATCCTGAGTAAGCCCTGCTTTTAGCCGGAGTTCTTTTAACCTCAATCTCTCGCCTCCTCCGAGTCTCATAAATATGAGTAATAATGATTGACAACCCTTCAGGAGCAGTGTTACAATGAAATTGTTCAGAAAACATTGTTTTTTGCCGCTCTCCGAGGGGCTGCTTTGCTGTACCTTTCGGGTACGCTCATATAATAACTCATAAATACTACTTTGTAAACCTTAAATAAGTAGTATTTACTACTTTTGTACAAATGCACAAATTTAGAGGTTCAAATATGGATGAAACGTTAAACCGCATACTTTCCCTTTTCCCGACCAACGAATTGGGGAAGCCAGTTCGCGGAAGTAGCAAGGAATTGGCTGATTATTTAGGGCTTCCACACAATATTGTTGCAGAGTGGAAATCAGGAAGAAACAAGTCATACCTACGTTACCTCTATGAGATTTCTGTAAAGTATGGTGTCTGTGTCGAATGGCTCAAGGGTGAGACAGACGAAAAAAATCCCCCCGTCCCGGAGGACGAGAGGATTTTGAACGAGGAACTTATTTCGCGCCTGGTTTCTTTGACACCCGAAGAGATGCAGAAGGTTGACGCTTTTGTGCAAGGGCTCTTAGCAAATCGTTGAGTTGTCGCTTTTCATCGTAAGATAGACGCTCTATGTATTTGGCTGCTTCTTCGCGTGTCATTGGCGTTCCCCTTTCTTCGCGGCGTATTGATATTTTAGAACAGGTGTTCGTAAAATACAATATGCAAGATTCCACAAATTTCATATTCAATTTTCTACACGGAAATTTTGAATAAGTACAAAATATTGGACAGGGAGTGTGGTATAGCGTGTTTTGGAAAGTGATTCTTCATATATTGGTTGGCTATGGTGCGTTTATGGCCGGTACATTTGGTTTCGCGCAGATTGTAGGCTCTTTGCAAAATATAAAATCACGTGGGATGAAACTTACGATTTTTACAATCGCCTTGCATACCTGCCTTTTAGGTGTTCTCGCATTCCTTGTTCTCAGGTTCATCCCACAATACAAGACTTTCTTTTTGGTAGGCTACATCATATCTTTGATTGTAATTCTCCGCGCAGGAAAGATATCTTGAATCGGAGGGTTTCATATGTTTTTTGTCTTTTGGGACATTGTAGTTTTAGCTGGAAACATAACTGCCTTTCTCGGCTGGTTTAAATGGCAGTCTCTTTTGTGTGTTGCCGTAGGAACCGCAATCTGCTTGACTGATACATTGCTTCGCTGGAAAGATTTGAACGCGAACGCCAAAAAATCCGATCTGGTTTTGTTCTTGTTTGGTCTTGCAGTTGGATTATTGTTCAATGCGCTTCCGGCTCCGTACATTTGCGGCATGCTGGCAATCAATGCGTATAATATTCTCATTCATGCATTCAGCGTCTTCGCCAATATCTATTTACTGATTCTCTCTGTTACGCATAAACCAAAATAGCTTTTGGCGGCGTACCCTTAATGTTGCCCCGCCGCCGAGCCACCGAGCGGCGGGGACTTTGTTTGCCAAGCAGTAGTGGGAGCTGCCTGTAGTTCCAGCATATACCATTTCATATAGGCATGTCGAGCCACAATGTCCACTTATCGCGTACATCAAAATAGGTTTTGTTCATTAAAACATATGGGGGAATGTGTTTTGGTTAAGAAGTTGTGGGAAATCTGCCGTGACGCGAAAGATGCCGCACACGTTACGAACCAGCATATTGCAGACGAAACAGGCTTGGCTTTGAATACGGTTTCGCAGTATCTTCGCGGAGATACCAAGCACCCGTCTGTCTACACTGTCGGGCCGATTTGCCGTGCGTGCAGCGTCGATCTGAACGCCTATTTTAATATTAAAATACCGAGCGAAAAGAACCCAGAAGATTGCAGCGCTTGCCCGGAACTGGCGCACGCAGAGCAGATGCAGCGGATCTATGAACGCGGGCTTCACACGCGTTCCGTGATTATTATGGGGCTGTGCGTCATTCTGGCGCTGGCTCTGGTTGCACTGATTATTGACCTTTGCAGTCCAACCGCCGGCTTGGTTCGCGCATAGGAGAATCATATGAAGAAAATCAGCGTTCCCGAAGCCAAGCAGCTTCCGTCCGGCGCGTATCGCTGCCGGGTAAAGGTAGACGGGAAAACATATTCTTTTACAGCTGCAAAAAAATCAGATGCCGAGCAGGAAGCGCGTGACTTCAAGCTCGGCTATCTTTCCGCGCCGGAGGAAAAAACGGTACTCACGGTCTCCGGCGCAATTGACCTGTATCTTGCAGCAAACGAAAAGTCGATTTCCCCGTCCACAAAGCGCGGCTATAAAACCATTCAAAATAACCGCCTGCAATCTTTAATGTCCATGCCCGTCTCGAGCCTTACAGACGCGCTCTGCCAGCGCGCTATAAATCTTGAAACCGTATCCCCGAAATCCGTAAAAAACGCGTGGGCGCTCGTCTCTGCCGCCGTGAAGCATCAGACAGGAAAAACATTCACCGTGTATCTCCCAAAACTTACGCAAGAGGAACACCCGTTCTTGCAGCCGGAACAAATCCAGACGTTTCTTTCCGCAATCGAAGGCACACCGTGCGAAATCCCCGCCCTTCTCGGTCTTCACTCCCTCCGGCGCTCTGAAATCATGGGTCTGAAATGGCGCAGCGTTGATCTAAAAAACGACCTTCTGTATATTCGCGGTTCGACCGTCTACGATGAAGACAACAAGATCGTCAATAAGCCGGACAATAAAAATAAGACCTCCCGGCGCACGATACCGATTATGATACCGCGCCTGAAAGATCTTCTTTCCTCCGCGCCTCATGATTCCGAATTCGTTGTCACCTGTAACCCCAATACCATCTGGGCGCAGGTCAACCGCATCTGCGCCGCCAACGGCCTTCCGAAAATCGGCACGCATGGCCTACGCCATTCCTTCTGTTCTCTCGCCTATCATCTTGGCGTATCTGAAAAGGTCGCCATGAAAATCGGCGGCTGGGCAGACTATCAGACTATGCGGAAAATTTACACGCACGTTGCCGATTCCGATATCGCCGCCTCTGTAAAATCCATCTCCGATTTCTTCGCCCCGAAGCCCTGAATTTCGTGACCCTGCTTTCAAAAGTGACACAAAAAGTGACACGAAATTAAAAGCGCATTGAAAACACTGTATTTTTGAGCGAATATGTATGGGTTCAAGTCCCGCCTCGCGCACCAATAAACGGAAGCCCGCAATCAACTGAGATTGCGGGCTTTTCCTTGTATATCAATGGTTTTCGGGTTTTTGAGAGGTAAAAGAACGCACACAATAGTAAGTGTTCTTTTACAAAGATATCACAAATAGCGACACGAAAAGTGACACGAAAAGTGACACGAAATTCAGAGCTTCAGAGTGAAGAAATCAGCGTCACCAATAATGAATTTAGTTTGTGCTGTTTTTCTTCTTCGCAATGCAATGATAATACGCCGAAATCTTCTCCTCCGGCTCCCCCGCGTCCTTGTCAAACAAAAACGCCTGCGCCATATCCGCGTAAAATTCCGGCTTATCCACGCCATGCTTTCGCGCTACCATGCAGTAGTCCGACCGCATCATGTTCACCGCAGCATACCAGATGCAAGCAGGCAGATATACGCCCATTTCCTTCGCCATCGCGCTTGTCTCTGCCATCGTCCACTGTGCGCCTTTCGTTCCGTCGCTGTTTTCCATATGCTCTGCCCAGCAAATGGCATCTTCCTTCGTGAACGATTCATGCAGCTCCAGCTTTTCCAGCGCCCGAATGGTCTTCGCATAAAGCCGGACTTCCTCCACATTGCCGGTCGTTGCCGGTCTTTCCATCAGCTCCTGCAATCTCTCATGCAGTTTTTTCATGTACTCCATCATACCGCCTCCTTTATGTATCTGTAAAGCTTGTCAACATCGTTCTGGTCAAACGTCAGATCTCCGATAAACGGAATCGAAACCGGAAGCTTCTGCTCAAATTTCGGTCTCGCTGCATTGTAAAGCCTGTCAATATTGATGTTCCCTGCCTCGTCCATGACCCCCATCATCTGCACAACCGGGTTTTCCCGCAGTGCAAGAATCCGTTCTTTTCCGCCGTCCATAATGAGCGCAACGGCAATTCCTGCGCCGATTCCCTTTCCAGTCGGAAGGTGTGGCAGAATTTCTGTATCGATAAAGCGGACCACGCCGCGCATTGCCTGATCAATCGTAATCATAAATTATCCTCCGTAAAGGTCGGGGCGGCTATTGCCGCCCCTTTTGCTTAGTTTTTGCAGCAGCCGCACTTGGGAAGCGGGTTGTAGAGCGTCTGCGCCGTGGTTGCGGTGCCGGTGGTGACGTCTGCGACCTGCTTGGGGTAAAAGGTGGCGTTGGCATAAGTCACGATGGCGTTGTCGCCGCAGCAGCGACGCTCGGCCTCCATCTCGATCTCGCGGTGCAGCTCGGACTTGACCGACGCGATGTCCTGACGCGCCAGCACGAAGCTGTCCTCGGTACGCTGGTTGTGTACTGCCTGATCGCACAGCGTCTTGCGGATGTCCTTGAGCTGTCCGTCAACGTAGGCGTACAGTTCCAGCGACTTCTGGTCGTTGTAGGCGTTCGCCTTGAGCAGGGCAATCTCCGAGTCCTTTGCCGCCAGCTGCTGCTCCCGGTCCAGTTCATACCGTGTGACCGGTGTGTTTTCACTGCATGCCGCACCCGCAGCCATTGCAGCCGCTGTCGGGTTCATGCCCCAGCCGCCGAGCAGATTTCCAAGCAGCCCCAGACCGACACCGGCAGTGCCGATAATGCCCGTTGTCAGCGCAGCATTCGCCTTTCCATTGCTTGCGTATTCCATAAAAATACCTCCGTTTTCAGTAGTGAACCTTCCGGTTCCTATCACCATTCTGTTGGAAAACCGCATCACAAAAAACCAAGCGAAAGCTCAAAAAAAGCACAGAAAAAGACAGGCACTATGTGCCTGCCTTTAACAATAGTTCCGTGCATCGTTTGATAATGCCCTTCATCCCGTTCACCGAGAAACCGTACCGCTCTGCCAACCGTTCCGCCGTTTCCCCGTCGCAGATATTCCTTCGCATGATCTCCCGATACATTGCATTGTGAATCCATTCAGAAATCAGGAACTCCCACTCACTGCGCGGCTTTAATGGAAGCCCGCGCTGCATTTTACCCCTACTTTCTGTTCAGAACTGCAATGCTCCCCTGATTGGACACTTCCAGATCAAGTGCCGCCGCAAGGTCTCTGACCTTGATATAGTTCGTGCCGTCCTTGAGAATCCGGTCGACTTCGATCTCCTTGCCGTCTACAATGATCTTCGATTTTTCTACCACTTCCAGCTCTCCTTCCGACTTTTCACCGTTTCCAAGTGCCATTGCCGTATGTCTCGATTCGTTGACGAGCACGTCACCCTCCAAGAGATAGTCCGGGCAGTCCAGATACTTACGATCTGTAAGCAGTTCAAATTCACCTGTCTTGCCCCACTGCTGGCGCATCTGGAACGTTGCCGGGGCGTTTCCTGCCGTGTATGCAGACTCCATGTCCACGCCTGCCGCTTCTGCGCAAACCGCCATAAACGCCGAGCAGTCCGTCTCACAGTCGTCTGTGACCGCCGCAAGATTCCACTTGGCGAGTTTTGCGTAATACCGCAGCGTATTCCTCTGCCACTGGTCATACCCGATGTGCCGGTTTCCCACGCCCGCGCGGCACGCCGCCGCCATCTTCTTTGCGATTTCTCGCCGCTTCGGCCTCAAAACCAGTGTCCAGCCGTTGGCATACCAGCTTCTGATGTTGAGCTCCCAGCCGGATTGATTTCCGGCGCTGCCGCCGGAAATCTTACCCCGCTCGTCAATGCTCGCCTGTCCGATGAGCATCACTCGTTTTCCACCTCCGGAAGACCCGCAACCGAGGTCAGAAGCGACAGGATACCCGCCAGCGCCGAAGCCGACGCAACCGCGATCCAGTTCACTTCGTTCAAAAGCGCCGACGTGCCGATCGTCGCAATCGCCGTCTGACATACCGTTTTCACCGCGCGGATACCCGCAGCCTTCCACCAATTCTTGTTCATCATACCGTGCTCCTTTCTCATGCTTTCAGACCGAGTCTGAACAGCGCATATCCAATAATTCCGCCAACTACCGCCGTGACAATGGTTTTCACCGCCCCCTCCCACATTGCCCCCGGCTTTCCCGTAAGACGCTGAACGGTCTTGTCGATCTTATTGATCTTTTCGTTCATCGTCTTAAACTGTTCTGCCATGACTTTCACCGACGAAGTCAGTTCCTGTAAGACCTTGTAGTCTGCTTCCAGATCATTGATCCGGCGCGTGTTGTCCCGCGTCAGTGCCTCCGTTTCCGTCAGTCTGTGTTCCATTTCTACTTCATTCATAGGCGCTCCCTTCTTTTTACCCGGCCATTCGGACGGGGATTTTTGTCCCGTTCTTCTCCGCGATGATCTCCCCGCGGACCAGCTTCCACGTCCACCCGTCCGGCGCGTCCCACGTCTTCATGACGCCGTTCTGCATCATCTTATACGCAAGTTGCCCCGCCTTCGAGCCGACCGTGTAGCCGTCTCCCGGCTCGTCGTCAAAGCCGTTTCTTCCGAGTACCGCCCGCACACGAAGCTGCCGCCCGTCCTTTGTCTGCGCAATGACGTCCCCGTTCGTTCCAAGCGTCCATACAGAGCCGTCCTTCGCCTCATACCGGGCTTTCCTCTTGAGAAGCAGACTCAGATACTCCCGGTATCCATCGTCCGTCCGGATGTCGTAGGTTTCCTCCTGTGGCTCTTCTTCTGCGGAAGATTTCCCATCCCAGCCGACCGCGTTTTGGATCTTCTTTTTCGTGCTCTCTGCGTAGTCCCCGCCGTTGACGCTGACGGCAATTGCATATTTCTGCTCCGCCGTCATGTCCGTCTGGTTGAGATAATCGCAGAACCAAGCCCATTTTGTACCGAAGCCCTGTGCCTTCCGCTCGTCGGCGTTCGGTGCTTCCTTGAACTGCGCCCATGCGTCAATGTAGTCGGCCATTGCCGCGCCGGTGTCCATAACGCTGCGCGTCCATCCGGTCTGCGCTTTCGCGGATAACTCGCTCTTCGCCGCCGCAACGCTGATATTTCCTTCCCGAAGCTCTGAAGAGAGGTATTGCAGGTTCTTCACCGAATCCGCGTAGAACCCGGCGCGTACCGCGTCCTTCTGGTCTTCTGTCCAGTCCCGGCGCTCGAGCCAGGAATCAAACTGATCTTCCGCGCTGCGCACAACGTTTCCGTCCATGTCGTAGACCGTCTCGATGTTCTTGAGCGCCGCTTTTGCTTCCTGATACATGGCTTCCGTGGCTCCTGCCGCCATGCCGAACCGCTCGTAGGCCTTCTGCGCCTGACTCTTTTCCTCTGCGTCGCTGCTCCATCCGCTGAAAGTTCCGCCGTCAGTCCCGCTGGAAGCGTAGCTGCCGGAACCGGAAGTGGCACTTTCGGTCGAAGTGCCCGCCGTACCACCAGAGCTGGAAACTGCCGTCGAAGACGCCCCGGAACCGTCGGCCTGCGTAGTCGGCGCGACATACGCCGTGCCAAGCTTGTTCGCGATTTTCTTCTTTGTGCTCTCTTTCATTGAACGATCTGTGCTGATTGCGATCGCGTACTTCTGTTCTTTGGTCAGTTCCGTGTTCTTGTTCAGCTCATTGCAGAACCATTCCCACTTGCTGTCAAAGCCCATCTTGTCGCGTTCTTCCTCTGTCGGCGCGTTCTCAAACGCCGCCATGCTGGAAATGTAATCGCGCATCTGAACGCCAGTGCTGCTGACATTGTGCGTCCAGCCATACTGGTATGTGGGGGATAGTGCTTGCTTCGCCTCTCCGACCGTAATGTTTCCGAGATCAAGGTCTTCCACAAGCTTGTTATAGGTATCTACCGTATCCCCGTAGAAGCCCATGCGAAGCGCCTTTTTCTGTTCTTCGGTCAGATTCCTCGAATCCAGCCAATCGTCATACTGATTCTGTACGCTACTGGTCACAATGCCGTCGTTATCTTTGACCTCGTGCATCCTTGCGTGCGCGCTGGATGCTTCCAGCATCATCTGTGGCGTAACGCCTGCGGCCTTTCCGAACTTCTGATACGCATCGACTTCCTGGGCAGACAGAACCGCAATTGCCGTTCGGTCGTTCAGCTCGTTGTCGTTGTAAGCCTGCAAAAGCTCGTCCCGGTTTGTTCCGTCTTTGTTCGCATCCTTGTACTTGGCCTTGACTGCCTCGTCGAGGAAATACTCTGCAAGCGTCTTCTGGTTTTTCCCTTCAAGCTTCTGCTGCTCTTCGGAGAGTTCATAGCCGAATTTCGCCTTTTCCGCATCTTGGAAGTATGCCGCAGCCTTTTCCCGCGCGGATTCTTTCAGATCGTCGGATACCCCGGCATACGCAAGCGAGTCATAGAGCTTCTGCACATTCCCGAGCTTGTTCTTTGCTTCGTCGCTGATGTACTTTTCACTCTCAACGGCTCGCCCAAGAATCGCGTTCACGATTTCCTCGTCGGATTTCCCCTTTAGGCCGTTGACCCATTTCTCATCGCTTTCATAGCCAACGCCCGCCGCTTCTTTTCCAAGCGCGTTCGCGTACTCCTGCGAAAGGCTCATTGCCTTAGACTTTACATTATCCGGAAGCCCCTTGTAGATATCGCTATCCAACATATTCTTCCGGAGATTATAGTCCGTCTGGCCTCTCGTTTCTGTGTAGTTTGCGTATTGTTTAGAGGTCAGTTTGATGTTCTCCCCGTCTACCGCAATGCTCTTCGGCGGCTTCGTATAGAAGTTGGAATATTCTGCATTCACATCATGCAGCCGCGCGATTTCCTCTTCCACTGCGTCCGTCTTCTGCTTGGAGGGATATACCGGCGTGACCGCCTTGAACGCTGCTTCTCCAAAGCCGCTCGCCCCGTTTCCTTCGACCGGAACGCCCCAGTTTCCGTAGGTAACGGCCATATCCTCCCGAAGCCCCGGAAGCTTCTTCTGTACGCTCTGTACGGCAGACTGTACCGGTCCCCATGCTCCATCCGGCTCTAAATACGTGCTTCTCTGGTTCTTGTCAAGACTGGCCGCTACACGCCCCACGATCGTCGGCACGTACTGCCCGACATAGTTTCCGATAATCTGCACGCCCATCTTAGACAGTAGCTCGCCGGTTCCCGCGTCGCCGGAATTCTGAATCGTCGTCAGAATGCTGTCCATGCCGCTGAGCATGGACTGCTCAAACACCGGGTCTGTGATCTTGGACAGCGCATCGAGAAAATCTTCAAACGAGATCGGTTCGTCGCCGTTCCGCGCGTTTTGCGCCGCTTCCCAGATTTGCGCGCCCGTCAATAGCCCTGTCCCTGCCAGCGTCAGGCTGTCAATGGGAATATACGTATCTCCGACCAGAATGGAGAAATCTTTCGCGCCGAAGGCGTTCTTCTGCTGCTCTTTTTCCTTGTCATCGCCAACGCCCGTCGCCCGAAGGATTCCCTGCTTGGCCAGCATCGCGCCGACGCCGAGAAGTGCTGTTCCCGTCGTTGCCGCCGCAAAATCATCAATTGCTTTGGCCGCCGTGATATCCGGATTCCCTTTCTGCATCTGAATGAGATCCCATGCCCCTTTCAGATACCCGAGCGGCGAATATTCCACCGTCCGAACCATAACGTTTGCCGGGACTTTCTTGAATGGATAGATCGTACTGGACAAGAACCGTCCGAGTTTGCTTCCCTTTCCAAGAGATGTCGCCCACTTGGATACGGCGTTCAGGTCGTTATACGTGCCCTTCTTCGCTTCGGTCATTGCATAGGTTCTGGCCGCGTCTGTGATTTCCGTAAGCCCATTGGCTTTCATATAACCGGCCAGCGCCACAGAATACATAGGCTTCGAGAACCACATATCTTCCACTTCCAGCGCCTTGCTGTTCAGGTTGTTCGCCTTTTCCGCGATATTCAAAGCCTTGTCAATGCCGCGTGTCAAAGCGTTCTGCGGGTCGTTGATCTTCCAGTACCGGCGCTTGTCATTGATGTCACCCGCCGTGTTGGAGTACTTCCCCGTGCTGTCTTCATAAAGATCGACTGCGTTGTCGTAGTCCGCCCAGCCCAGATTCAGAAGATTCTGGTCTGCCTTATTCAGCGGATTTAAGAATGCTTTTGTTCGGCCTTCTTTGTTCCCGATGAAAACGGTTTCCATGAGTGCGGCAAGGTTATCCTTGCCGATCTTTGCAACTGCGCCGGAGACGTTACCCATGATGTTCTTTGCATGTGTCGAAGGGTTCGCCAGCATCGAGAAATACCGCCACTGCTGCGCCGCTTCGCCGAGAGATGTCGGAATCTGGTCTGCAACATTTTGATAAATGTTCTGCAAAGCGGCTTCCTGCGCGTCTGCCGTCGCGGCGTTCTGATACGTCTGCAAAAGCGCATCCGGAACATTGATCTCGATCTGTTTGTTTGCAGCTCGCCTCTGGTTGATCTGCGCTTCCAAATTGGAAACCATCTTCTGCACCGTGAAGATTCTGCCCTCCGGCGTTAAGGACTTCATGAGTCTTGCCGCCTGCACCGTCTGACCGGCATTGGTTTCAACCGCCGTCAGTGCAACCAGAATGTCGGACGCTGCATTGTAGTCCCCTTCCGCGATAGCGTCTGCATACAGTGTCGTACCCTGAGAAACGAATTTTGCCCCGGCCTTTCCTGCGTTTGCGTCGCGAATGAACTCTCCGCGGATTTGCTCGATGCTCTTGCCTCTGGCATACTGCTTTTCAATCTGCTTTGCGCCGTCCTCGATAGCTTGCTTGTTACCGTAGACCTCATGACTGAGCTTTCCATCCTGCACCAGCTGCTCAATTCTTCCGACCATCTCGTCTGTCGTGATCTGTGCTTCTGCCGCTGTCCGGGAGAACCTGCTGACTTTTGTTTCTCCGTCCATAGAAGCGGGGATATCCACCACACGCGAAGGATTCTCGCCGGGAGGAATCGCGCCGTACTGGTTGCTCGCATGGCTCAAAGGGTCAAAGCCCGCAGGCGCTGCACCCGTCGAAGCGTCAGCCCCCACATTTTCCCTATTGACAGAATCAGCCGCCTGTGCTACATTTTGGTTAGAAGCACCCAACATGCTATCAAGGAGCGTTTCGGACGTACCGTCACTGGCTCGGTTCACGGGCAAGATTGACTCTTGATTGAGGGTGCTTTGAGATACAGACGGAGAAGAAGCAAGAGACGCGTTTGGCGTATTTCCGGGGCGAACAGCATTGGAAGCTTGCGTACCTCCGTCTGTTTCCATATATGCGCTCACAACCCAGAATTTCTTATATTTTGATTCTGGCACTGCCTCTACAACGTAATATGTTCCGTTTACCTTCTTGCTGTATTTCAGCATGGGAGCCGGTTTATTATCCGCTCCGCGGAATTCTGCACTTAGGTCAGCTTCCCCGCTTTTATACGTTGTTTGCTCCACGGAATCATAGTTATGAAGAACGTACCCGATTCTAGCCGGGTCATTCAAATCTGCCATAGAATGATCCACTGTACCAAACGGACCATGCTCTTTCATTACATGATTGATTCCGTTCGAGTTAATGGCATTTTTATAGCCCTCATAGTTTCCGCCAAGAATCTGCTTTGCATCACTGGCCTGCCGCTCTGAAACGTCATTGATATTGTGTCGTGAAAATTTCTGCTGCGGATTATCGAGATAGCTTTCGAACGTTTCTTTGAGGCTTTCGTCTGTACTCCCCTTATATGCCTCGATAATCTGCATCTCCTGCGGCGTATGCGTCGCAGGATTATCATTGACCGCCGTGCTCTCTACTTCTGCCACATCGGCAGAAGTATTTTTATTCTGGTTCATAGCCGCCATGACAATATTGTCCAGCTCCGTCGGCTCTCTGACCTGCGTCACATTCTCCGGTGTCTGCACACCGCGGTATGTATCGAGCATCGCCTGATCCCAAGGGCTCGCCGTCGGGTCAACGATTCTCTGTCCCTGTGTCTGGCTTCCTGGCTGCTGATAGTTCAGAATATTTCCGGGGCTTGCCAGACTTCCGAACGTACCGGAAAGCGCGCCAACGAGAAAATCGTAGATAGAGTCCTGCGCAACCTCTTTCGCGCTCTTCGGGTCTTTTTTGTAGATTCTAGGGAGCTGCCACTCCATCCAGTCGCCGATGAGCTCTTCAAGACCTTCGCCAGCCGCGCCGCCCAGAAGCGTCAACCCGCCGCCGATAAGCCGCTGCCCGGTTTCTGTTTTTGCAAGCTTGTCGACTGCCCCGGAAATTGCCTTCTCAACATAATCGTCTACAGAGCCCTTGCCGTACGCTTTATTCTGTAGTCCGGCAATGTTGAACATTTTTTCCGTAAAGATTTCCTTTGCGGCCATTGCCGAGCCAAACGCCATCTGCTGTTCGAGTGTTGCGCCCTCGCTCCTTGCCTCCTGCGTGCCGCCGCCGAACGCCCGAAACGCAAATGGAAGCATGCTCCCAGGTGTTCCAAGCACCGCGTTTGCCGCCGCGTCCACACCCATCTGTGCCGTAGAAGACAGCGCGTCGAGCGCCATCTGGCCGAGCGTACTCGCCCCTTCCTTCGCCTGCTCAGTCCTCTTCGCGCCGATGTTCGATACATCCGCCGCAAGATTCCGAGCTGCTTCTCCGGATTTCTCCTGTGCTTCCTTTACAGGGCTGAACGCATCGACCTTTTTCTGCGCTTCTGCAATAATACGCTGCTGGTTCTGAATCGCTTTCAGATTATATGTACCGGGCTTTGCGCGGTTCTCGGCCTGCATGGACTTGAGTGTTGCTTCTTCCGTCTCAAGCTGATGCTGGTACCACTCTAGGTTTTCCCCGTAAAGCGTATCTCTGCCGCCCTGACCGGCCTGATACATCGTGCCGACCGCATCCAGAGACGTTCCGCCGCTCTGAATGGCGCCGCCAAGCATCGCATTCCCGACACGTTCCAGCACAGAAGGCGTCGCGGATTTGGCTTTTCCGTCAAAACTCCCGTAGCTTCCTGTCCCGTCGCTCTTCCGTTCAAAAGACCCGGACGAACCAGTTCCGCCGCTCTCACGTGCAAAAGACCCGGAAGAACCGTAGCCGTCACTCTTTTCTTTCCCGAGATACCCGTTCTTCGTCGCCTGCTCCACAAGCGTCTGCTTCCGCTTTGACTCCGCGTCGGAGATCTTCCGGTTGGCAGAACTCTGGAACGAAAGCCCGTATGTTCTAGAGCTTCCGATCGTAGCCCTGTCCATCAGATCGTTCAGCGCAGCGGACTTTTCCGCCTGACTGAGCGCCTTTTTCTTTGGTCTGGACGAGCTGCTACTCGAGCTTGTTGTCTTTTCGCTTGGCGTGCTCTGCGGGGCGGGCGTGAGCGTACCCGATTGCGTCGGGGAAGAAGACGGGCTGCTTTTCAGATTCGGTATCTTCTTCTCGCTCGTCTTGCCCGTGCCGGTGTTCTGTTTTGCTTTCGGCTTTGCCCCGCTGTATTGCTTTTGCGTGCTTGGTGTGCGCTCACCGTCTTTTGTAATCATCGATATACCCCGTTCAGCATGTCCGATATAGACCCGTTGTTTGAAAGAATGCCCTTTTTAGCCTGCTTTGCTTTGATTGCGAGGTCAAGTCTGCGTTCTGCTTCCTTGTCCGCAAGCTCTTTGTTGTAGATCTCCTCAAGCCGCTTGATCACATCGTCCGAAAGCCCGTAGATTTTTCCGTACAGGCCGTACTTTCCTGCTGCCGCTGCAAGATCTGCCGCCTTCTGCGCGTCCTGCGAAGCGTAATCGCGTTCCGAGCCGACCTGATTGAGCATCATATTGAGAATCTCCAGCGCGCGGTTGCTGTCGTTCTTGGACGCGTCTATGATGCTCTCGTCCACACGCACGGCCTCCTGATACAGCCTTTGCGCCAGCTCCATGTTGTTTTCCGCCTGCGCCTTCTGGATCGCGTTCTGATACTGCTGCCCCAAAAGCGTTCTCTGCCGCTCGATCTCTGCCCGGTTCTGCGCCTCGGCGTTGCCGAGCGCCGTCAGATCGCTTTGCAGCTGATTGCTTCTGGAAAGTGCCGCCTGGCCACCCGTGCCGGAGTTGAGCCCCGAAGCGTTCGCCATTTCGTTGTAGTTTGCCTGCGACCGGTCGGCGTTTGCTTGCGTCTGGCGTCTCTGCTCATAATAGTTCGCGCCGATCTTACTTGCCTCGCTGTCGAGATTGCTGACATTCTGGTTGTAGTCGTTCTCGAGCTGGGCTTTGTTCGCTGCCAGCTGCTGTTCGTACATCTGCCGGATATAATCCGACTGGTCAGCTGCCGTCGCCGTCTTCTGCCCCTGCATCTGCTGTAGCTGTCGGATATAGTCCTGAATCTGCTGGTCGTAAGCCGCCCGTTTATCTGCCGCGCTGTCGACCGTGGAGCTGGAGCCGGAACCGCCCGGTGTGCTCCAATCCTTCGGCTGCGCGGCGGCACCATTGGAAGCGCCCGTTCCTGTGCCTGTTCCTGTGCCCGACCCGCTGCCGCCTCCGCCGCCGGAAACCGAACCGCCGGAGCCTGTGTTCGGCGGCTGATAGGTGATATTCGCCTTTGTGGTCACGCCGTCTTTTGTAACCCAGATATTTCCGCTTTTATCTGCCGTCCAAGAAGACCCGTCTTTTACTGTCGTGGATGTGCCGAGATTCTTTTTGAGCGTCTCCGCGATGTCGTTTCCGGCTTTTGTGCCGATATTGTAGTCTCCCATTTAGACCTCCACCTTCCAAGCAGCGGCGTATTCATCCAGACTGTAGGACGTGTCCTGCACACATTTTGTGAACTTCCCGCCCTGCACGGCCCATTCTCCCGCCTTGTACATATCGTGCGCGCCCGTCGGATGGACAAACCGCCGCGCCGTCTCGCGCGATGTCCCGTGATACGGCTTGTTGAACGTGTACCAGGCATTCTGCCCCGGCGCGATATCCGGATAGACTGCGTTGTCATACGCCTGAAAACAAGTCCACGGCTCTCCATCAACAAGGAACGTTTCACCCACCGTGTGCTTTCCCGCCGTCCATTCCGGGTACAGTGCGGAACACCGGATGATCTCGTCTGCCGTTTCCAGCTTCACATCCTTCATCAAAAACCGAACCGCGTTGACGATGGACGCATCCATATCGTATACGACCGCGCTTTCTTCGATCGGCTGCGGCTGCGGCGCGTTTGTCATCACCCATGTTCCGTCTGTGATCTCCTGCCTTGCATAGTCTTCCGTGTGGAACGTCCGCATATGAAATCCGTTGTCCGCATAAAGCTCGATCGCGCCGGACAGCGCCGTCACGCCCGTCAAACTCTCTCCCTGAAACCGGACTTCAAGCTTGGAGCATAACACCCGGACTTCACGGCACGTTGCCCCGTTTGCAATAATGTACATGTTATCCCCCTATCGTTTCAATTTCGCACGTGTAATAGATATATCCTCCGCTGGCCGTGTTTTTCTTTGTAACCACAGTAGTTGTTTTTTCTACAACAAACGAATAAGTTGAGTCTGTTCCCTGTGCTACGACGATTCCGTTAAGTGTTATTTTCACATTCGCCGCCATACTTTCCGTCGCACTTACATAAATAGTAACTATCGTAGTTTCTGTAATGAGTTTACTTAGCTCTTCCGTCAATTTTTCTCCATTTATCATTACATAGCAAAAGTTTACTGGTGGGAAAACTCCGGATACACTCAACCTTTTAGGTGCGCTCCCTCTGCGCAAAAAAATTCCCATAGATTCCTCCTAATTTGTTGTAATCGCGCAGGTATACCAATAGTTTGCTCCTCGTGTAAATGTGACGCTCGTTTGGGTTTCAACTTGCAAAAAATATTGACCGGCTCCGTCGAGAACATTTTCTCCGTTTAACGTCACACCACACCTCTTCTTATTTCCGGATGTGTTGCCATCCACAACGATACGAATATAAGACTTGCGCTTAACTGATACGTCTCCGGGCGTAGAATACGTTTGTCCGTCAATTTGCACATATGCGTACTTTTTGTGTAGTTCCCCTCTGATTGCAATAGTATATTTATCCCAGCCTAAGTTAATAAACCTAGGGCTTCGTCCACTCATCCAAACGTCACCACCTTTATGGGGATGTTTATACTCGGGGCTGCTCCGATACATTGCGCCGTCAAACGGTTTTCCCCCGTTGTATAATTGTGAATGAGGTTAAATCCCTCAAGAAGTGCCGTATCTGCATTTCGATCCGTTCCAGACAACACAACATCCCACTGCGGATCAACAGCGTAGGATGCCTTTAACCCATCTATCGTGATCGTCTGGCTCTGATACCCGTGAGAATCTGCCGCCCAGCCCGTAGAAAGAAGCGTTCCTGTATACTGAAACGCGTTTTTGACGTTCTTGATCGCCGCCCATACGCCGCCGGATTTGACAAGATTGTTGCTGCCCTCGGTCGGTACGCTGTCAAATTCCGTTGTGATATCTGAAAGCACATGCGTATGCACAGTGTTCGCTTTCCCAGAAAGTCCGGACGTCAGCGCCTGCGTCAGGCTCTGTGACAAGCTTTGCAGCGCCGCGTAAACGACCTTGTTCATGATCGCGTCCTGACTCGTCGCGGAAAGCTCGCTGTTCACAAAGACCTTCGTCGCGCCCGTCGCGATGCCGTCTAGCTTTTTCTTGTCCGTGCTGCTCATCAGCCCGTTTGCCTTCTGCGTCGCCGGGTCGATGACGACCGGCCGATTTTCAAGTGTTTCAATCTTAACCTGCGCGGCAGAAAGAGCAGTTTGCAGGTTCGTAAGCAGCGTCGTAACGTCAGAAGCCAGCTTCAGATAGTTGACACTTCCGTTCGGGACCGCGCCGATCGCCATGTTCTTGACCTGCTCCTGCACATTCTCAATCGCCGCCTGAACCGTCTTCGCCGGAATATCCGTCGTCGCCTGAAAGCCCAGATTCGCCGCGACCAGCGCCGGGATCAGCACAGTATTGAGCCAGTTCTGAATCGTAAGCCCCGCTTCGTCGAACTTCGCCTTGAGCTCCGCCGCCGTCAGACCTCCTACGTCGTTCGGCTCGTCATCCAGCTTCTGAATAATGTTCAGATCGTCTTGAAATTCTGTCAGTGCCATCAAATCACCCCCGTCTCATTAAGTGCCCGCTGGAGCTGCCCGTATCCGCTGCCGCCCTCTACGGGAATTTCTGTCCCCTGCCCCATTACCGGGGAATTCGACTGCTGCCCCGCCATCTGTGCCTGCATACCTTGCAGTTTGTCAATCAGCTCCTGCTTCTTGGAAACATATCCCTCCGGAATGCGCTCCAAGTAATCTACCAATTCGATCTTGCCCTGCATCAGAAGATTGTCAAGCGTCTGTACCGTTGTGATCTCGCTCCAATACGAAGACGCGCCCACATCCAGTTTCAGGCTCATCGGGATTTCATTCAGAATCGAGAAATCAAACGGCTTGTTGAAATTCGTGTCCTGAATGCTCATGCCAAGCGGCTGATTGTTCATTTCCTGCTTGGAGAGGAACTTCACCTGCACGTACCGCGTCCCGTAGTAGACCCGCATCATGTCGAGGTAGATCCTCCCGAGGTCTTCGATGGACTCGTACATGTTGAGCTTTACAAGCTCCAACGGCGCGTTCGACGCTCTTTGCAGCGCGATAATTGCCGACGTGTTGTCAGGTCTTGTGTCGCCCAGAGCCGCGTCGGAAGCGCCCATGAAGTTTTGCGTGTAGTTGACGGCCAGATCAATAAACTGCGAGATCTGCGGGCTGATCTGCGCCGGGTCAATGATCTTCGCAATGGAGTTCATGTCCCCGCCGTTCACGCCAATGGCTGCGCCGACCCTCGAGTCCCATTTAGGAATTCTTGTCTTGTCGTAGACGATCTTCGGATAGGCCGTCGTCATCAGCGAGATCATCGCCATTGCGAACGCCTTGTTCACAAACTTCTGGTTCGGAAGCAGCTGCGAAATCAGCGCCTGCCCGTGGTAGCTGTCCTGAATATAATCCCAATTCATCCATGTAATGGGATAGTGTTTCAGCTCCGTATCCTTGTCTTCTTCCAGCTCCACGTTTTGTGTGCACTTGTAGCTGTGAATCGTCCCCGTATCAAAATCCCGGTACAGGTAGATATACATGGACACTCTGTCGTCCGTCAGCGCGTCCATTTTGTTGCCGTACGCCTCAGAGTCTGCCCGGATAGAATCAATGTCGTCCTTCCTGACGCCGTTTTTCTCGGCCAGGTTCTTTACATATTCTACCTGCTTTCGCATGGGAATAATGATATACGGCTGCTGCTGCACGTTTCGTTCGTTCGGATTGCCGAAGATGATTCTTGTGTTCTCGATGATCTCCGTGACAATGCCGCCCTTTGCTTCCTGCCCCGTCTCCATATCCGGGTCAAACCACGAATACGTCGCCCCGTCTCCGTCCACGGCGGCATTGCGCATAAACTCGCGCACCTTTGTCACAATTTTGTTGCGTTCAAAGACCTCTGCAAACTGCTTGTTGATCACATCCGTGACCTGTTCCAGATCTGCAAGTCCATATCTGGACGTGGAGTTTAAAGGTGTCGCCTGCATGGACAGGTTGTCGGAGCTGATCGTTGCAATCTGAAAGAGCGTGACACGTTTGAGAAAATTAAAGACTGGCGTCGGCAGGCCGTTTGCCTCCACGCCCTCCCACTGCTTACCAATGAAGAAGTTTTCGTTTTCCGTGACCGTGTCATATAAGCCGATCTGCGTATTGAACATTACGCCCTTGTCATACCGCTTGGAAACAAGCTCCGGTGTTGGTTTCTTCATCTATCCCTCTCCTTTGGATTCCCGTAAGAAAGAATGTTCGCAACGCCTTCGTTGAACAGTTTCATTTCCATCTCTGCCCTGCGTTCTTCCTCTGTCTTTTCTGCCGCCTCTTCCGGAACGGTCTTTTTCTCCCGCCGCTTCCAGAGCGCCGCCGCAATCAGCAGCAGTACCGAGCAATGCAAAAGGATGAACATACTCAGAATCCCGAGAAGCACACACATAAAAATTTCCATACAGACCTCACTTTACATAACCCGTGAACCGTACCCGCATATCAACGCCCAAAACCGTAACGTCGTTCGCAACCGATACCGCGTTGATCAGCAGCTTGTAGTAGACGAACTTCTTTACTTTCAGCTTGACTCTCTGCATATGCGGGCTTCTGTTCGTGTTGAAAGAAAAATGCCCAAAGTCAACGGATGCAAAATTCGAGATCTGCGCCGTGACGGTTTTTTCTGCATACTCGCTCTTCCGGTCAGACCTTGCCGATACTGTGCATCGCGCGCCTGCCGCCGGTTTGAGACTCACCCAGAGTACCGAGCTGTGCTTCCTCTGGTAATCTGACCCGAAGTCCATATTGCCGCTTTCCCACGTGCACCCGATTTCCTGCCCGAAATCGTTGTGCACCAGCTCGTCAAACAGCGCAAGCTTCCCGTCTGACGTGCCGAAGTAAATGTCATCTCCGCTTCTGCATGCACACACAACCTTGAGATTCGTATATTTATACCAAACGTCTTCAATGTACCGGTGCACCAGCGCCGTACCGGACGCATCGTTCAGGAACACGTAGTATTCCTGCTTGCTGTCGTCATCAAAGATAAATACCTTCTCCGGCTCTGCCCGCTGCATCGTGCTTCGTACACGCTCTGACACCATCTTTGCGTTTCTCTCGTCTCGAACCGTCGAGGAGGTCATTTTCCAGTCGTAGAGCGCGCTTGCGTACATCGAGCGCGGGAAGTTGTAGACAAGCCGCACCTGTCCCGGCGCTTCGTTTCCGATCTCCCGGTTCAGTGGGATCGTGTAAAATCCCGCCGTAACCGCCCCGTCGGCCAGCGTCACCGTCGAATACTCCGTTGCGTATACGCTTCCCGGCTTAAATGTCAGGAGCCTGTCATAGTGCTTGACCATCGCCGTAATGGGCGTATTTTCATCCCCGACCAGCATTTCATAAAGATCTGGGAAATACTCCGCCGACGCAACGCCTTTTTCTGTAATGCCGCAATACAGAGCCTTCGCCGTTCCGTCTCCGTACAAAAACACTCTTGTATCATTTGCGCCGTTGAAAAATTCCCAATACCGCATGGCCGTCACCTGAGAACGCAGGCTGTTCGGCGCGGTATAATAAATCTCGACATTGTTGCTCCCGGCTGCCGGAGCCGTAGAAAACGTGACCGTACCGGCTGCCGCGTCCTTCTCTGCCGCTGTTTCCGTCCCTTCGACATAAACAAGGTCGATGGACGAAAGTCCGGATTCCGGGAGGACATATTTTGTGCTCTCGCCGTCCGCCGAAAAGCGCACCCGCCGTTTTCCCGTCAGCCGGTTAATGTTTTCCAGCGTCGTTCCGCCGCCTTTGGGGGATGCCGCCGTTACCACACACGGGATATACCCGTCCACCGTTTTCACGCTTCCCGCGCCGTCCCACGACAGATATTCGTGCCCGTTGAGCATATAGACCTTGTTGTTGAATCCGAAAAACGTTGTCGGCGCGTCCGTGATGTTTCCAAGCCTTGTCTTGCCTTCGGAAATCTTCCATACGCCGCCATCTGCTGCGCAGATGGTAACTTCCTCCCCCGCAACGAAGCCGTGCCACAACCCGCGTACGGCTCCCTGAAAGGTCTCCATTGCCTGCATACCCGGCCGAACCTTCAAATGGTACTGCGGCGTGACCTGCCAGTTCTCAAGTTTCGAGGCCTCGCCGACTTTGAGCTGCGTGTCGCCGTCCTTCGATTCGTTGAGCCCCAGAAATTTTTGTATCTGTAAAACCTTCGCGACATCCGAAGTTACGATTTTTGCCATACTTCCTCCAATTTGGGAAAAGGGCAGCTTGCGCTGCCCTTATACTCAGTTCGTGCCCTCTGCCACACCAGACCAATACATGCCGGTCTTCGTCGCTGCCGCACGGATGGTCTCGCCAGAAGCAAGCGTCGGCTTGCTGGATGCCGAGTACGTCTGCGCGGTATCGCTGAAACGCGGGTCGCTGCCGTCGGTGGTGTAGAGAATCACCGCGTCGGTAGTCTCCGAAGTAATCGTCGCGGTGTTCGACGCAATGACGATTGTCGGGTCTGCCACTACAGTCCCCGTCTTGCAGGCGACGTAGATACCGTCTGCCTTCGTGGGCTTCACGAAAGCGTCAAACATGACGCGCATTTCGACCAGATCGCCGGAGATGCCAGGCGGGTCGGTGTGAATCTTGTAATCGTTCAGCTTCATCGGGGAAATCGCCGCATTCTTGAAGACGATCATGAAATACACATCCGCTGGAAGATAGCTGGACGGGACCTTCTTGACGGGCATGCCGTCAAACTCGCCCACAACGCCCTTGACAAGTGCCTTTGTGCCGATGCCCTCAAGCTTGACATACTCGTCGCAGAGCTTGAGATGCTTGTACATATCGTTTCGGATGTACAGCGTTCTTCCTTCCTGCGGGACAAACTTGTCGTCGAGTGCGCAGGTCGCGTCCATGATCATACCTGCAATCGTGGACTTCGTCGGCGCCGCCGTCAGCGCAATGTGCTGGCCTGCCTTCGTCGCACAGACCTTGAAGCGGTACTTGTCGATGAACGGGGTCATGACGAGGCGCAGCTGGCGATTGAGCGTCGTTGCAGCAGTCTTGATGTTGAACTGTTCTTTTGCGTTGCCCTTGTCAATGGTCCATGTGGATGCCTTGTCCTGCTTCATCTGGAACTCGTAGAGATTGTCTGTAAGCTCCTGCGGCGTGCCGTAGCGGTTCGAGCCGGAGCGGGTATAATCGTTCAGCGGCGCGACGTCAGGGTCATAGACCTTGACGGTTCTGACACCGACAAATTCCATGTCGAGGTCCTTCGAGAAGGAACTCTGCGTCAGAGAATTCTGATAAAATCTTTCCTGTACCTTGTCAGAGTACTTTTCTGCAAGGTTGATAGTTTTAGACATTCTTTACCTCCTGTCAATCGTCGCTAAACAGGTATTCGAGGAACGGGTCCTTCGCCGTCTCCTTTCCTTCTGTTTTCGCGGAACCAATACTTTTCTGCTTGTTTTTCTCATTCTGTTTGAGTGCGTTGATGCTCTCCTGGAGTTTGCGGTTACTCTCGGCGAGCTGCCGGTTCTCATACCGGCCGTAGGCAGAAACTAACGTTTCGCCGTTTCTGACATCGTCCCAGACTTCCTTCGGGATCGTGTTTGGGTCAACATCCTTGTAGAGCTTCAAAAACCGTTCGATGTCCTGCTGCCGGGCAAGCTCCTGCCCCTGCTGCGCCTGCTGCTTTTCCGCATCCGCTTTTTCCGTTCTGGAAAGCCGCTGCTCTGCGTCCTCCCGTAGAACACGCTCGTGTGCCGCGTCCCGGCTCAAGCCCTGCGAGACATAAGCGTTTTCCCGCACCGACTGCAAAAACGTGTTTCTGTCCGTGCCGGATTTCTGAGCTGCTGCGTCCAGTAGCCCGATAATCGCCTCGTTGTCCTGCTTGAACTTCAAAAGCTCTGCGTTTTCCTGCTGTAAGTGGTCTCTCTGCTCTAAAATGCGGTCGTGGTTCAGCCCCTTTTGGGCAAGCTCCGTGACCTCCTGGCGGTTCACCTTTCGGATTTCCTTGTTGAACTTGAGATCAAACAGCTCTTCTTCCTTCTGTTCCTTTGTGGGTTCCGCTTCCGGTTGCCCCGCCGGTTCTTCTGGTTCTTCCGAAGGCTCCTGTTCTTCTTCGTTCGCTTCGGCTGCTTCTTCGCTGGTTTCCTCTTCGGTCTGGTTGCCGTCGTCTTCGGAAACAATATCGCTCAGATCTACGCCGAATTCTTCATCCATAAACTCGTTCATTTTCTTCCTCCTGTTTTTGGCTCTGGTAGGCCATATTCACGGCTCTGGTAGGCCGCTGTTTACTCAAAATCCGTAATACGGGGTAATTTCCTCCCACACGGAGGGCTTCTTTGCCGCGAGCGTCGCGACAAGCTCGGAATACCGTTCGTTGAAAAAACTCGCCATCGAATCGTTTTCGCCCAAAAGAAGGTGCGCTGCCAATCCGTAGGGCATGATCCCCTGCGCAATGACATCGTCGAGCCCGATCTCGTCCGTAAAGTCCTTGATCTCCGGGCACACTGCCCGTTTTCCGTCCTCTCCTGTCTGGAACGTATCGGAATACGGGAAAAGCTCGTGCCGCAGAACGTTCAGAATGCTGATCGTCCGCATCCTGTATTCCTGCGTATCTTGCGTTGCTGTCGCACCGCTTGACTCGTTCTGCTCGTCCATCAAGTGGATAGCTCTGGAAAATACCCATTCAGGCGTTGTCATAGAATCCTCCTAAAAATTCAGGTAGCTGCTGTCCGCTTCCCCGCCGGTCATGTAATCGCCGTAACTTTCCTCGTGCTCTTCTTCGTCTGCAATGACCTGCTGTTCCGGCTTGAGCGTCCGAAGCTGCGCGTAATACCGAAGCGCGTCCGGCGCGTGAGTTATGTCATGCGGTTCTTTGGCGCAGTCCGACGGGTTCTTCTCGTCGTGCTGAATCGCCATCAGATCGTCGATAATCCCCTTGCAGGTGTTGAACACCAGAAGCCCCGGCTTTCCGTCGTTCATGGGCTTGAGCAGTTCCTTGACCGCCATCCAGCCCGCCACACGCGAGTTGTTCGCCTTGACGACCGGAAGCCCGCTTTCTGCAAACAGCTGCGCCATCGTCTTACCGGTGTCTTTCAGCGTCGACCACATATCCGGCGGCGCAATCGTATACTCCACTCTCTCCCCGGGCGGCGTCGACACGATTGCAGCATTCGCCGCCTGCGAGACGATCAGCCTCGATTCGTTGTACTCCCGGTACAGATACGCCCTTCCGTTATAGTCCACGGCAATCCAGAGGCACGCGAACATATCGAGGCCGTAGTCGAATGCCCGGTATTTCGTCCAGCCTGTTGGAATTGCAAACGGCTGAATGACGTGCGTCTTGATCGTAAACTCCGGGAAGTACCCGCCGGACAAAGCGTCCCAGTCGCCGAACCGGTGCGCCCTTCTCACATCCTCCGGCAGCAGGTTCAGTGCGTTTACATAATCCGGAGAACCTTTCAGCAGGTCAATGTTGTCCTCGACCGTCGCTTTCAAGAACAGATAATCGTCCGGGTTTTCTTCCGGAAGAAAATCTCTCATGACAAAGATCCGCTTCACCCACTGATGTCCAACACCACCCGGGTTACACGTCAGATACACCCGTTTCGGAAATGGCGTTGCGCCGCGGCAGCAAGCCGCAATCCCTCGGAACTCCTGCTCGGTGAACTGCGTCGCCTCTTCAATGAAAATCCAGTCGTATTCCTGACCCTGATATTTGCCCGTGACTGCCGAGCCGTAGCCGTCCATGTTTCCAAATTTGATGCTCGACCCGTTGACAAACGTCAGCAGATGCTTCTGCACGTTGTATGTAGCCAGGCTTTCCGGAATCAGCTTGAGAATCGGGTCTATGACGGAGTTTTCCAGATCTTCATATCTCCGTCTGATAACCAGTATCCGAAGCCCCGGATACTCAATGCACCCGCCGACCGGTTTTCTCTGTGTGCACCACGACTTTCCGCCGCCTCTGGCCCCGCCGTAACAGGTGTACTTCACCCGGCTTTCAAAGAACCGCCTTTGCGGCTCGCTGTTCGGGCAGCCAAGATTCAGCGTGATCGCTCCGCCCTTTGCTGTTTGCTTTCTCGCCATAGTGCCCTCCGCCCGTGCTCACCTTGACGCCCGGATTGCTCCGGGACGCCAAAGTAAGGAGGATTGAAACGTTGGCTCGCCGCAAAGGTCAACACGGGATTTTTGAAAAATTTGAGATTCGATTTGTGCAAAGGGGTACGCCGTTTTTCTCCCACCCCTCCCAATGAATGGGAAAAGCTTTGGAAGGGCATGCATGGGGGAGCTGGATATAACTATACATACTGGAAGCCGCGCCCCCTGTTTTTCCGCTACCCCCTCCATTGCCAGATCGTTCGCGGGAGGGCATACCCGGAAGCGCCTTCCCGCGCGCATGCCCTCAGAAAAAACGCGCGGGGTCTTATAGGCCTGCGAGCGCCGCCCTTATCGCCCCTCGAGCCATGCAGCCCGCGCCCAGCCGTGCCCGTCATTATGCCGAATGATAGTTGACAGTAATATAACTATGTCTACTGCATAGCATAAAGTTGCGCATTTACCTATAAACTCGGTGCGCTGCTAACTATTTGCGAAATATGAACGCAACAAAATGGATATTTGGTGGCGTTGGCTATTTGAAAGCCGTTTTTGAGCCTCCAAACTCGATATTTATAGTAAGCTCGCCCGAGCCTTTGCCGTCGTCCGCCTTATCGATCATCTTGCAGCCGTCAAAGTCCTGCTTATTGGCAAAGATGCTCTTTGACGAGTTCGGGCCGGACCAGCCCGGAGCCGTGTTGTACTGCCCGCGAATCCAGGTAGCAAACTTTTTTAGCTCGCGCGCCACGTCCATTTTATTGGCCGGCGGATTTTTGATCGCCTTTGACACGCTCTCGGCGTCCATGCCGATCGTGCCGCAAAAATGCCACCAATCGGCCTTTGGGTACTCCCCTGTCTCGACCTTATGTTTGTACTCGTTGATAGCCGCCACTGTCTGCTTGTAAGACAGCGGAAACACTGCTTTGCCAGCCATATAAGCC
>ERZ1035037.144-NODE-144-length-28222-cov-64.728512_pt1 | contig 28222 bp, 37 predicted proteins | sample MGYA00520618_ERZ1035037 | MGnify/ENA primary metagenome ERZ1035037 (study PRJEB33766, sample SAMN09781741) | gut metagenome | biome: gut microbiome | host: Homo sapiens | place: Madagascar | study: EMG produced TPA metagenomics assembly of the PRJNA485056 data...
ATTATACAAAAATATTGTATCACGGAAACTTAATATCCTCGTGTTTATTTAATGTCTATCAATCACTTGATAGGCTTTTTTCTTTTGTTTGTAGCACTTTTAAGATAATTGTATTTTTACGCAGTACAATTCTTGTTTAAAATTTACGCACTTTTTACGCAAAAATGATTTTAAAAATTTATCTATTCATATTTAATATAATAATGTTTAATAAATTATACTAGATTATACAAAAATAAAAAAGCAAAACAAAACCCCCACCCAAAATGGGTGAGGGCTGTTTTTATTTATATAGAAAGGAGAAACTATTTCAAAAATAATTCTTTTTCAGCATTTCTACGTTTTACAAGTCCAGGCAAGACCTTTTTACCTGCATAGACCCAACGTTTAAATTGCTCTGATGCACCTTTATATTTCTTTTGGTTTAATAGTTTCAAAAGGGTTGAACCTCTTAAAGCATAATAACCAACATTGTATTCAAACGACACAAGGGCATCAAACTGATTCTGTGTTAAAGGAACTGTAACCGACTTTAAAACATTATTGCAATGTACTATTAAATCGGTTTTGAGGTATTTTTCCGCCTGTTCTTGCGTAATTTTCATATTTTCTTTAACTTCCTGTCCTGTGTGTCCGTAGCCAATAGTCCAAACACCGGCAGGGCATTTATAGGCTTGTAGCCTGCAACCCTCAAAATTTTTAATTAGTTTTATCCCATTGTCTGATATTTTCAAGTTTTCGTTCATTATTCACCTCTAAATCTTCTATTCTATGATTAATTACTTTAATCTGTTCGTCCTGTACATCTTCCCTACGTTCTAGGTTAAAAGTCCTTTCAATGTAGTGATTGTGTATATCTTGTTTCTTTTCTAAACGTCCGAAATGGTCTGAATTTTCTTCCTTTAATTCCTTAAAACGTCTTTCAAAATCCTCTTTTGTAAGTTTTAACAACTCTTTTTGTTGATCCTGATTTGCCCTTAAAACTCCTGCAAAATACGCAATCGTACAAATATTAACCAATATTGTCAAAAACAATGTAATGCAAGCGATTATTACCATTATCCACTCTGTATTCACTTATTCCCCCACTTTTTTCTATTCAAGTCTTTTCCTGCAACTTTTTGAAAATTATCTACACTATGAAACATTGCCCAACGTTTTAAAGCATTAAACTTGCCAAAATGATTACACAAGGTTTCAAAAACAAGTGTAGATAAGTAGCGATTGTTGCCGATTTTTTCGTGATGTTCACATAAATAATCGTGCAAACAACTAGCCAATTTGAAACGTGGGTCTGTTCTTTGACCTATTAAGAGCCAAGCAAAAGGCGGAACGTTTGCCCCATTCCAGGTATAACCTTTTGGGATAGTGAAAAAATGTTTTTCATTTTTATATTCAATTAATACATTTAGGTCGTCAGTTACAATAAAAGGCTTTTTTAAAGCCTCTTTTAACTGCTTTTTTGACATACCAAATAAAGAAATATCATCTAATAAATCTTCAGGTCTGTCCTCATCAAAATATATTTTTAAACCTTTCCGTCCTCTTACTTCTAGCATAAATCACCTCATATTTTATTTATTAGTTACTACCTTAATTAATGCATCAATAGCATATTTTATAATTTCTTCCTTATGTTCTTCGATATAATCCATAATAGTTTTACGGACTAATGCAATGGTTTCGTCTTTATGGTTTTTGATATAATCCATTGCCTTTTCTTTGTTTTCTTTTGCTAATTCTTTAATTGCTTTAGCGATTTTCTTTTTGATAATTTTGTCTAATAATTCAAAAAGTTCATCTAGTTGTTGAGGGGTAACTCCAAATTGACCGCATAACTTATCTAACAATGGATTACCTCTGAAAACATTTGCACAAAATCTCAAATTTTTATCAACTTCCTCGTTTGCATCACAAAGCGATTTAATTTGAGTGTAAGTTATATTAAACGTTTCTAAACACTTGATAAAATCAAGAGGTGTCATATACATTCGTGCAATACGTTCTTTTTTCTCAATATTTGCCCTACTTTTTGCAATAAGTTCGCCGTCAACAACAAAATAAATATGCTTATCATCAGCAGAAATACTATTATTTTCTTCTTCTGTGATTTCAATATACGGTTGAGGCACTTCCAATTCTGCTCTGTATGCCTTACCGACCCTGCCTGTTTCTGCGTTATATCTTAATTTAATCATTTAACAACTCCTCTACCTCTGCAACTGTAAAACCAAGTTTGAAGATTCTTGCGTTTGGATCTTCTCGCAATTCTTGTTGTATTTTTTCATTATCTGTATTTACAACTCTGTGCGTGTCGTCTGTTACTCCGTCAGTTTCGATAATTGCCGTATCAAACCAAGAAAAACGACCGTCCAAAAGTGTTTGCAAACTCTTTTTAGTTTCTTGCGGAAACTCTGTCATACAGTTTAAATAATCTTGTTTAGTATTTAAAAATTTTGGAAAACCTCTCATTTTTACTCCTTTCTAATAGTCCAATAATATTCAGTTAAATAACTTGATGCATCAAAGATGTGAGATAAAAACTTGCTATCTCTGTCTTTTTTGACTTGATGATGCGTAGGTATGTCAATTTCACTTGTTCCCTCTTTGTATTTCAGGTTATATATGTTGTGCAATAACCACTTACATTTTGGGTCAACATATAATCTTATATCACCATTTGAGTTTCTAACCCTTGCATTAAAGGCTTGAACTCTACGCATAATCGGTGGGTTAAAACTTCTAATCTTAACCTTTGGATTATATCCGTGTTTTTTTAAAGCATTTGTAATAATGGTATAATCCGTATAAAGGCTCTTTGTTGAGCGATTATCCCCACTTGCATCACCATTTATTATGATTTCGCCCTTATGGTTAGGATAACGTCTTATAAATTCATTGATACATTGTTCGGTAGTTGTATTTTCAATAACAATCTCATCAAGAAAATAAACGGTTTCCTCGTCTTTATGAGCAACACACCACATCATAGGGTCAACGTTAAAGTCGCAAGTCAAATGAAGTGGCAACGTTTCATCATACGTAAGTTTATGCACGTTTTCGTCTGTAAAACCTTTAACAACCAATCCGCTTGCATAGTCGCCGTCTTGCCCTAAAACGTTAATGCGATAATATTCAGGGTCAAAATCGTCTTTCATTGACTGAATAAAATGGCTAGGCAAGTGTGTGTTATCTGCCGTAGGTGCTAAAATTCTTCTGTAATTTTTCGGTTTATGTTCTACAAATCTTTTATAAATCCAACCTTTAGAGGCTTGTGGGTTTGTGTGCATAAAAAATCTGTAAACAAAATTCTTCCAATCAGGCTTTATAGTGCCTCTTAAACGTGAAAGAATAACTTTAATAGTTGCATCAGGAACTTGTGAGGCTTCCTCTACTTCTGCCCAATGAATGTTTAAAGACTTTAATTTTTCAGGGTCTGCAAGGTCTTTGAATAAGATTTTTGAACCATTTTTAAACAAAATTACTTTATCAGTTTTATTGTATTTATAATGTTTATCCTTAATGTAGCCTAAATTGTCAAGATGCTCAAAATAAGAAACCATTGTAGTATCTTTTAGTAATGAATACTCTTTTGCACCGACAAGACCAACGCAACCAGGATATTTTCTACATAACATAATCCCTAACAAAGAGCCTGAAAAAGTTTTCCCTGAACCAAAACCGCCTTGATAAAGGGCAACATCTAATCCTTGATTGTGTGGAACTTCAAGAAATTCCCTTTGTTTTGGTAGTAAATCATAACTCATAATTAATTACCCCAAAATATATTGTCCGTCAGCCTTTTTGATAATTTTCGCCTCTAATGGGTCGTCCTTTTTGCAATATTTTGGTATTAGATACATCAACGTACAAGCAGATGTAAAGATTACACGAGGTGTACCCTCATAATAGAACTCAAAACCTATTCTATTTCTCACTTTTCCGTTTTTATCTTTATAATTAGACGGCTCAACCCTAAAATTAGTAATTTTGATTGTTTTATCTAGCCAATCATCAATCCTAACCTTTTCACCCTCTAATTTTCTTAAATTTTTGTCGTTTTCTTCTGCAATGTCTGAAAATCTTGCCATAACTTCACTCCTGTATTCTAATAACTTTGTACTCTTTATAAAGTTGTAAGCATTTGCCCATTCTGCCCAACCGATATAAGAATCTACGATTGAACGGAACTCATCAGGCAAAATAAGCCCTGCTTTATACTTCTGATAAATTTTCGGCAATTTCTTTTTAATTCGTTTTGCCGTACTCTTTCGTAGCAACAAGTAATGTTTAAAATGTCTATATCCGACAAAATCAACTCCCCTGCTTGTTTTGAATAAATCACACTTACTCAAAGTCAAATGTAATTCATTCTTTAAAAAATCTATAATTCGATATTTGGCATTATTTAGTTCTGTTTTATCGTTGCTAAATAACAAAAAATCATCACAATATCTTAAATAATATTTTATTTTTAATTTTTCTTTTATAAACCTATCAAGTGCCGTCATATAAAAGTTGCCGAACCATTGAGAGGTTAGATTGCCAATCGGCACATTTGTTTCACTAGGAAAAGAATATATAATATCTTTAAATAACCATAATATCCCCTCATCTTTAAACTTTCTATCAAGCATTTTGTATAAAATATCGTGGTTTATAGAGGGATAAAACTTGCGAATATCCATTTTTAAACAATATTCGTTTGTTTGGATAAATTCTGTCGTCCTTAATGATGCTTGATGAATACCACGACCTTTAATGCAGGCATAAGAATCTTTTATAAACATATTAATAAAGGTAGGCTCTAGTTCGTCAATTAGTGCGTGTTGCACAACCCTGTGAGGATAATCAAGGATATAAATTAACCTTTCTTTAGGTTCATATATTCTTTTTGTTTGATACTTACCTGTTGTATATGTTCTATTTAATAAACTATCTATAAGGCTTTTTAAATTTTCTTCTTCATTTGCATTAAAATCTTTAACAACTGTGTAATCAGTTTTTCCAATACCTGCATTATGAGATGCCATTTTAAATACCGGCATTGTACAAATGTCGGAAAGTTTAATTTTACATTTTACTACCAAAATAAAAAGCCCTCGCTTTCAATATTTCATTTACTAACAAAGGCTTTTGTGCTTTTGCTTTGTGTTTTGCCTCACCGTGAACGGATTTCGACAAGGTTACAGATTCAGCCATTACCGTTAAGTAACGTATCACACCACGACCGCCGTAGTTCGGATTAACGATAGAGCGACCGTTATTCGCATTGCGAGAGCGAGAACCGCAGGACGAAGAATTATCCCAATTACCGCCTGCACTAAGACGAACGCAAAACAACCTGCAACCTGAAATTTTAAAAAAGCCCTGCCCAAATTGTCATAATAATAAATGTTGCAACGTTTTACTATGACATACCCGACCAACCCAACCATAAATTTATTAAATTCTTAACGGTAGGCTCACACCACGACCGCCGAAGTGCGGATGAACGAAAGAGCGACCGATATGCGCAACGCGAGAGCGAGAACCGCAGGACGAAGAATCAGCCCAAACACCGCCTGCACTAAGATTGTATGGCATACCATAACTATTACCTCTGCCGTCAGCACCTGTGCCGTATGATGCAAAACCTGAACCACCACAAGGTGCTATTTCATCTAACCATTGCCATAAATATCCGCAACATTCTTCAATGAAATAGCCACTAATCATTCTTTTACCTGTTGTATCTAAATGCCCACCGGCAGTTTTGGGATTAGGTGATACAGAGCCATAAATGGCAGTTTGTTGATTTGAACCCTCTGCAAACATCATAAAATCATTATCAGTAGGTAATTTTTTATTGTTTAATTCCATATCCCATTGGTGATTAATAGGTTGTCTGTTATCTGTAACCGTTGCACCATACATTGATACAGTCGAAAGTTCTGTACCTGATTGCAAATAAATATCTACCCATTTGTCAATTTTATCAACAAAAACCATTCCCTCTGGATTAGATTGAGGTCTATGAGATAAACACCAAACTGAATTAGGAATAATATCACCTGCATTATAACCGATTGCAGGGTGGGTTTCAAAAATATTTGTATCTTTTAATACAGGTGCATTGGCAGATGTTACCCCAATACAAAGAGTATGAAAACCACCAATTTTTCTTGATTCTGCCATTGTGTAACCGGTAGGACAAGTCGAATTTAAAGAGGCTTTAATTTCTACGGTCTTAGTTACCTCATTTGTTTCAGAATCAACAATATCTTTTTTAACCACATATACATAATAGTCTTTTCCTGCCTCTAGTGATGAAATACCTGTATCCATAATTTCAAAAATGTTATATATGGTATCATCTTCAAGTTGTAAAAATCTTATATCATCTTCGGCGACATTTAATCTAATAACTGTACCTGCCTTGATTTTGATACCGTTTTTGCCGTTTGCAATCATAAATTGCATATCGGTTTTCTCGTAGGTCAAATCAGGCTTTACAATATCGCCCAAAGATGAAACTTCTTCGGCTAAATTATTTGTTGTGTCATTTAATACATTGATAGCACTTTCATTGGTGTTTACTCCAACTCTTAATGTTTCAAAGTTCTCATTTACAGGAGCGACACTCGCAAGAGTGCCGTCCTCTAAAATATTTAATGCAGTAATTGTCATTTTTTCTTTTTACTCCTTTTTATTTTTTCTTGCAATTTCTCTTTTAATTCGTTTTTTGTTTCACTTCTTAATTCAGAAATCGCATCTTTTGTAACTTTCTTGGAATCTATGTTGTTTCTTTTTAGTTGCTCGTCTATAAGTTTTATAGTGTCAATATCACCTTTTCTTATAGCCTCTTTGATGTATTCCTTGCCTTTAAAATTCGACATACCTGTTGAAGTAGGTGCAAACAATTTAAAAGCATTGAAATCATCAGAGTTAGACAAGGTAAATGGAACAAAAGATTTAGCAAAGGTTTTCCCTGCAATGCCTGCCCTTTTCCAACCTTGTTTCATACTGCCTTGACCGTCGCCTTTATAATATCTATCATTAAAGAACTCACGATTTTTAAAACCGCTTGCAGTATGCCCTGTTAAGGTTTGTGATGCAACTTGTACCATTGGTGATAACTTTCCGCCGGCTTTTTTTAGTGGATTTTCGACAAATTCAGGAACTTCCCTTAATTTTTTACCTAAATCTAAGTACAACTCACGTCCGTCTTTATTTCTTCCGATAAAGATGTTCATTTCGTGTCCTTTTGAGTTTTTCAAGATTGTATAATCAATCGCACTCATATTTTTAGGATATAATTCAGGGTGTTCTTGCCTGTCTTTTTCTCTAAAAGTTGCGTTCATAATGTTATACAAGATACCAAGATATAAAACGGCTCTACCGAAGTAACCTCTAGCAATTTTGCCTCTAAGCCCACTTGCATTTATATCGTCAGTTAAAGAAATAATCCCTAATTGTTGAGATAAATTTTTGACTTTTTGGAAAAATTCATTTTTATAAGCAAGATTATTTAATATTTGATGCCCCTTTTTAGTTGCGAACATTCCTAAAAATTCTCTTGCCGTAGATACTTGCCAATCGACAGACAACAAGGCTCTTGCACCCCATTTGACGGTTGATTTTTTAACGTTTAAATGTTCCCAAATCTGACCGCCAAATGAATCATTGATGAAAGATGCAATTTCTTGTCTTTCTGTTTTTGATAAAGGATTTCCTTTATTTTTTGCCCATTGATTGCACATTACTTCATAACATCTTATTTTATAAGTATTATGAAGATAATCCCAAAGAATTTTATTGTTCAATTTTTGACCTTTACCAACTAATCTTGCAGGAGTTGAAAGCCACTTAAATAAAGGGTTTACTTTTTTGAGTTGAAAATCTACATCATCAACCATTTTTTCAATGACATTTCTTTCCAAGTCTATTGTGCTACCAATTTGCAAGCCGTCTGTGATTGCCTGTTTTGCAACGGTATCGTTCTTGTATATTTCATAATTTCCATTTTTAATTTCGTCAAAGGCGGTTTTGGGGTTTAAAACTTTTAAGGTTTCTTTTATCCCCAAATTACCTAACATACCCTCTGATAACGCAACAATATGAAAACCTGAAAAGCCTAACTCTAATTGCTTTTGAAGATTATTAACTTTATCATACACTTTTAAAATGTTTGGTTCGCTAATATTTTCAAACACTAGAGATAAAGTATGAGCAATGTCAGGGTGAACCTTTACAGCCGTTTTAAACATTTCAACGGTTGATTGTTCCATTGCGTGTTTTGCATTTTCCCAATCAAAATTATCCGGTAATAATTTCTTTAATGTATCGTTTTTAGATAGTTTTTCAATGATTTCCATTGTTGCTTTTGGTGCAATTTCCTGTGCTAATTTTGGATCATTAAAGAAAAATCCGAAAAATTCTGCAATTAGTTCAGCATCACTTTTAGCATAATGCCCTTTACCGCTTTTCTGTAATTTATTTATCCTTTCTTCGTTAAGTTCCATTAGTTCTTGCTTATGTCTTTTAACAAAACCGTCCTTACGTAAACCTAAATTATAGTCTATTGCGTGTCCGATTTCGTGAGCAAGAGTTTTATTAGAAAACCAACGTTGCAAAGAAATTTCAGGTTGCATAATCTTGTGTCGATAAACCCCAAGTGTTGAGCCTGGATTTAATCTCCGTCCAATAGCAACTCCCATTTCAGCCAAGATATTTTGCAACTTAGGTGTTATTACTTCACCAACTGTACTATCAATAGGTCTAACAATAGCCTTATTAAGTGCAGGGTGGTTGAATGTAACCCAATCAGACGGTGCTTTGTTTGCAGGCATTACAAGAGATGTGCCGTCAGCGGTTTTAAAGCCTTTGACTTCATCTGCTAATAATTTATCAAAAGTTGTTTTGATAAGGTTATCTGCTTGAACTTGCAATATTTGTGCATAATCAAGAACTTTTGGTTGAAGTTTTAACACTTCGCCGTTTTCCATTGTGATACCGTTGATACCGTCAAATAATGTCTTAATGGTTCTTTCTTTTGCAAATCTTGATTGAGTTGCAAAATAATTTGTCATTAAGGATTTTTGATTTCGGTCTAAATCCCAAATGTGAGTTATATAGTTTTCAATTTGGTCTTTTGTACCCTCATTAGTTTCGTCTGCGTGTGTTGATTTATATTCTTCCCAATATTGTTCAAATTTATTAGAAATCTCATCTGCCATATTCGTAAGTTTTTTCTTTTGAATATCAGTAAGATTTTTATATAATTCTTTCAAATCAGGTCTATTAAGATTTTCAGGTATATCCGTTCTTTCTCTCAAAAACGGCATAATTTCTCTTAATTTTTCAGAATCCAAACCCCATTGTCTGCCTACATCTTTTGTTTTATTAATAAATTCAGTCAAATTTTTACCTACGTCATATTGACGAGTTCTAATTTGACTATCCCATTGTCTGATGCCGTCTTTTAGTGCAACATTGTAGGCTTTTGCATCTTTCAAATCTTTTGCTTTTTCAATTTTAAATTTTTTCTTTATTTTTGAAAGTGCTTGCGTTTCAGTCTGCAATACAATACGAGGAGTTGTTAAAGCCTCTTTTTGCGTTTTATCGTATTTATGTTTACCATAATTTACTATTGCAGGTTCTTCAACGGCAACATCTTTATAGACTTTTTTATCAAATGTTGATTGTTTTTTATAAGGTAATATATCCGAAATTTTTGCCCTTGTTTGAATAGGCATAACCAATCCAACAACTTCACCATTTTGTTTTTTTGCTACAATCGCACTATAAGGGTCTTTGTCTTGGTATAATTGGTAATCATCAAACAATTTTGCATATTTTTCAGCAATTACAAGTTCTTTTCCGTCCTCATTTTTGAAAATTCTAACTTTTTCCTTGCCCAAGTTGCCAATTGTGTTTGTGTCGGTTAGTGGTTCAACTTTTTTAGGAATTAACTGTTCTACTTTATTTTCATATCCACTTGTAATTTCTTTATTTAAAATTTTCTTTGCCAAGTCTAAATCTTTAATATTTACATATTCAGGTTTTATGGCAATATTACCGTCAGAAATGTATTTGCCGTCAAATACTTTTAAGTCAAACTTGCTAAGTGCAGGATTTGACTTATCTGTATATTTTTCAATGCCGGCAATATTTTCTTGAAGTTTAATGCCTAATTTATCAAATAAACGTCTTATTGCATAAGGCTCTTTAGGTATTGTAAATTTGGCATTAGCATCAGGAATAAATAAATTAATTATTTCACCTGGTTTAATATAATTATCATTTTTAATGTTTGGATTTTTTTCTACATCAAAAATATCTTCTTTCTTTACTCCTAAGTACAAGTCGCCTTTATATTCATCAAGAATGGTTTTTGCGATATAATCCCTTTGGTATTTTTTTAACGCATTTTTAGTTTCCATACTTCCAATATCATATTTGTATTTTTGAGCATTAGAAATTTCTTCTGATACCTTTGGAGTTTCAGAAGTTTTAACAGAATCTATATTTTGACTATCTTTAACTAAAATGCTTTTGCGTTTGCCACTTGTAATGCTTTCGCCGTTATGATACCAAGTATATCCATTTGGTGCAGTCATAGCACCTTTATTTTCTACCCAATCTTTTGGCGGAGTTTCAACATACTCAATTTCTTTTGTTTCGCCGTGCTTGTTAGTATATTCGGCTTTTTTAACATCAAGGCTTTCTTGTGCTTTTACTGATGTTGTAAGTTCTTTTTCTTTGCTTTTGGCAATATTATTATCTAAAACACTTTCAGGACTTATATTTTCAGGCTTAATCTCTGTATCGTTTTTAATGCCCTCATTTTCAACTTTAGGTATATTATCACCTACGGTTTCATTATAACCGTCTAAAAGGCTTTCAGGCACATCATCAATAATAGGAGTTTTTATTTTTCCCTCGTCAATAAGTTTTTGTCTATATTTTTCAAGTCTTGCACGTTGTTCTTCTGCAATTCTATCAAGCATTTGTTGAGTGTTGAAAGAATCATATTTTGAATTAAATTTATCAATTTCAGATTTTGAAACAGGCACACCATAAACGTTATATCCGTCTTGAATTTGCGTTGCCTCGTATCTTCCTTGTAAATTTGATTGAACTTCTGCAAGTGTGTCTAAATCTAATTTATTAATATTTTGATTAATAAAATCATTTTGGGATTTAAAACTATCTTCTAGTTTATAAATATGTCTTTTTACGGCTTTTAATTGGGTATCATCTAATCTTTGTCCGTAATATTCACCTGATTGTACTGTTTCAAGCAAGTTTGCGTAACTCTTTAAATCATTGTTTAAATCTCTAATTCTTGCATTAGAAATTATCGCAGGCGAAACTCTATCACCTACGGTTTTATTAATTTCTCTCAATTTATCAAAAGATGTCGGAGTGTTGATTGTATCATCAAAAGATTTGACAATTTGAGCAGAAACCGACTTAACGGCATCTACACCATTGTTTAAAATCTTTGCACCCATATCAACTGCTTTTGGGGCAACATCAACACCGGCTTTCATTCCTACGTTCAATGCAGGTGCTATAACTGCACCACTATACGCATTTGTAAAACGTCCTGTAAGTCTTTCATTAGGGGTCATAGTTTGCCCTTGTGCAGGGTCAACAATAAAACCCTCGCCAAGTCCACTTAATGCTGAACTTCCGGCAAGTTTACCATAGCCAACATCACTAATTTTGTCAGCCGTTTTTGCTAGTTTGCCTGCTTTTACACCATATTTAGCCAATGTTGCACCTGCAACCATTGCAGGAAGTTCCTCACCAATTTCTTGTGTTAAAAGACTTGTTAAAGGGTATTTTTCTTGTAAATCCTGAACACCTGAAAGGTAGTTTTTGCCATATTCAGTTTTGCCTATCAAATTAGGAATACCTTGCGTAAGAGGTTGTGTAGGTTTTACCTTTTCTTGACCGTAATAAGTATTTATTAAGTCGCCTGGTAAATTCCAAACACCCTCTAGCAAGTTTCCTGCACCTTGAATAGCACCCAATGTACCTGCCCCAACTGCCTCAATAGGGTTATATCCCTTTTGAAATTCTTGTTTTCCTGCTTGCACACTTTGGTTTGCAAAATCAACAAGAGCATTAGGGATATTTTTTATCCCTTGAATAGCACATGTACCAAGTCTTTGAGCCATAGGGATTAACCCCGCTTGTGGCTCATTATTTACAGATATATCATTTGCAGGTTCTTTATAACCGTCTAAAAGGCTACTTTCTGCATTGATATTTTCTTTATATGTTACTTTTTCATTATATCCGTCTAATAGACTACTCATTACCTAGTGCCTCAATTAATTGTAATATGTCATTATCTTGTTTAAGTGATTTGTCAGGATCTTCGCCATAAATTTCCATAAATTTATTTCTTGCGTACATTATTTTATTTTTATCACCTGACTGCAAAATTTGGTTATATTCTGCTAATTGCTTTCCATACATTGGATTTTTACCCCCACTACCTTTTGCACCTGGCGGTTTTCCACTTGCCCCACCATTTTTTGCTAATGCAATATAGGCATCTGCTTTTCGTTTGCTAGTGTTTGCATTTTGTTGAGCAACTCCAAGCATACCTTTTTTAATTGCTAAACTATTGTTTTTATAGTCAATATCGGCTTGTAGTTTATCTTTTTGGTTTTGCAATAACATATCTCTATAATCCAACATACCTTGTTTATACATTCCGTCAGAAATAGTTTTATATTCATCACCACCGATATAACCTTTAATTTTTTCAAGGTCTTGGTCTGTATATCCTAACGATTTCAATTTTTGTCGATATAATTGGTTTCTCATTTGTACATTTTGTGCCTTTGCACCTGTTTGAATACCATATCCTAACATTTGAGCAGGATTGCCACCGGTTGCACCTACAAGACCACCAACAATTAAACCTTTACCTAAAGGACTGTCAGCAAATCTCATAACTGTACCCAAACCCTCACCAATTCTATTCATAATATTTTTGTCTTTGTATTGAGTTTGCATTACAGGTTTTAAGGCATCAGGGTTTTGAGAAATCCAATTTGCAATATCTTTATTTCCACTATTTTTGCCTTGTGCAACTGCATTGATAATATTTTCATCAATACCTTTTTGTCTTAGTGTGTTTTGATAATTAACCAAATCTTGACTAGGGCTTTCTGTTTGTGTTGCAATTTGATTATTAAATAAATTTTTAGGGTCAAATTTAGTGCTTACATTTTCGTCATATCCTGCTTTTAATGAACTTAATGCGTTCATCAAATTTGTTTTAGGGTCGGCTTGTTGACTTGCATTTCCTGTCAAAATAGGATTTTGAGCCTGTGCCGGTGCTTGTTGTTGAACCCCTAATGGATTGTTTTTGCCAACACCATTATTATATTGGTCTATCCAACTAGCAATTTCAGGAATACCGTTATTTAGTCCTTGTCCTACTCCCTCTGCAACTTTATCAGCACCGATTTTATTAATCATATCAAGACTAGGTTGAGAGAAATCATTTGTAGTTAGATTCCCTTTTAAATAGTTTTGAAAGTCGCTTACTGCGTTCATTGCGTTTATATTTGCCTGTTGTCGTTGTGCGTTTGGAGTAACAATAGGACTACTATTTACTAAATTTTTTAAAAAATCAAACATTATTTACCCTCATTATTAAAATATTCTACTTTTGGGGCATTGTCGTATCTGATTTTATCGGCAATGCTCATAATTTTTTTATTTAATTTTGGGCAAAAAACTTCTTTGCCCTTATTTGTGAATTTCATACATTCTAGGCAACATTCAAAATAATCAGGATTGTATTTTGTGTCTTTAAATTGACCTCGCCAATTTTCACCTTTTCTCACATATCTTTTTTCGTTGTAATCAAGGTTGTTTTCGTCAATATAATCCCAAATATCTTTATCAGACCAATCTTTTAATGGAAATACACAAGTAGGAAGATTGTCTTTTTTATAAACATAATCATCTAATTTGCAGGTTTCATAAAAGGCATCTGTGTCGCAATCTTTATGCCCTATAAACTGCATATCCCACATATAATCAACTATCGCAAAAGGTTTTCTATAAATCCTTTCAAGGCAACATAAATCTGATTTTGGATTATCCACAATTCCTGTCGGAATAGTAAAGTTGCGACCTTTATAAGAATAATAATTTTGTATTTCCCATTCAAAACTACCGTCTTTGTATGTATGATATTGTACTGCCGTATTCATTGGCGGAAAACTATATACATTTAACCCATATTTTTCAATAACTCTATTTGCGTGTGTATATTTTTCAGGACAAGCAAACTCCTTTTGAAATAATATAGGAATATCTTTACTAACTTTTGAAATTAAATCTATTAACACAATACTGTCTTTGCCGAAAGAACTCCAAACAACCGGTTTTTGTGCCAATGCTAAATTTTTTCTAATAATTCTTAATGCTGATTCTACTTTTGCTTTATTCATTACACTTTCCCCTAATTCTATAATGCGACCGCCGCAGTTCCAGCCGCCGCAATCGCCGAACTTCCTAAGTTTGTCATATTGCCCCACATTGCATTATTATTTGCACTTTCGGCTTGATATGCACCTAGTTGATAGTTGCTAACTTGATTTGATTGTTTTTGAGCAGTTGAAACTGCTTGATTGCCCAAATTAGCACCTAACATATAGATATTCATTAACTGATTAATTAAATTTGATGTATCTTGTGTATTATCTGCAATCAACTGATTATTAAATGATGAAATTGTATCATTTTGGTCTTTCGCAAAATTGTTATACATATCAGTAGATGCAGAAGAACGCATCATATTTCTGTCAGATAACGGATTAATCAAATTGTTTTCAAATGCAACCTTACTAGATTCTTTAAATGCGTCATTAAACAAATTTGATTTTGCTTTTGTTACAGGGTTATCAAGGCTAGGATTAATCAACTGATTGTATAATCCAGGCATTGTTTTTTCTACCCAAGCATTTGTATTTGTAAGAAAATCATTAAGTTTTACGTTAGTGCCACTTGATGTAGATGTGGCAGTTGCGTAAGGACTTGTTGATGTTGTTGATTGAAATGCAGGGGCTTTACTTTTTCCACCCATATTTTAACTCCTTTTCAATTTGTATAAATTATTTCCAATTTTTCTAAACCCACATTTTAAAATGCAATAAATAGCAGTTTTCTGTTTACTTCTTGCATAAATATCGCAAGAATAAAAAGAAAGTGCCTTTTTAAAGCACTCAATGTTTATGTTATGCGTTTTTCTGTCTGCAAATGCGTTTACAAACACCTTTTTACCAATCAGGTAAAAATATATGCAACCTATAAACTTTCCACCGACAAAAAAACTATAAAAATGTGTATTTTCTAAGACTTCATCAAAATTTTTACTATCCTCAATTGCATCAGCATATTTTAAATACATTTCTTTTGCCTGATTATAGTTAAATTTTGGGTGATTTTGGCAATAAATTTCCATTTTTACACCTGTTTAATTTTGATTTTACTAAATTCTATGTTCTTAATTGCAAAATTTTGTTGTGCGTTTTCTGTGTATAGGTGAATTTGAATAATTTTAAATGTCGCCGTAGGAAATTTCCCTATCGTATTAGTGGCTTTGCTTGCCCAATAATTGACACCCCAATATCCCTCACCCCAAATCAAGAAATTTTTAAATTTTGCTTTTATGAGTTTTATTTTTGGTTTTTTAAACGTATCAAAGTTTTTAATGTACTTAACCTTGAAAGTGTTTATATACGGTAAATCGTAAGAAACACGAGGTGGTAAGTGTAAAACTTTCAATGTGTTATTTGCACCTAAATTCATAGGCGAACAGTTATAATAATGTTGAATATATTGACCGTCAAAGGTATTAGAATTATACTCATTAAGGATTTTTCCACCCTCTGAACCTGAATACAACTTGCCCTCAAAAACCATTGCACAATTAATTTTTTGCGATTTTCTTTTTATCCATTCACCTTTTAGATAATCGTAAATCATAATTGTTGAATAGTCAGGGTCTGTTGTCGGTAATATCCACCATAACTCATTTCTATCAGAAAGAATAACTGATATTGCCCTAACCTCGTTCAACCTTGAACTATCAATGTTCATTAGTTCATTTTGGATTTCTTCTGCAATATTTTTCCCTAACGTTTTATCACCTAAAACAATTTGAGAAAAAGAGAAAATACCTTTTTTGGTATCATCATAAAAATATAATTCTGTACCGTGAAAAACTCTTGCGTGAACACCTGCACAACCACCAGGACTTTCTTCGCCTTGTTGATATGGGTAAGTGCCTTTTAATTGTACAGAACTGTCTTTAAAGAAAATGGCAACACTATCCAAATACATATAAATAGCAGTAATTATTTTTGTATATTCTATAAATCCTGCTGATGTTGAAACTGTTGCATCAGAAGTGTGCCAATCGTAAATATTATTCTGTACACAATATCTTAAAATATTTCCGTCAAAAACCCAAATTCTTCCGTTGTAAACTACTAAACCAAGTCCTTTTACAGTTCTACCCTCTGTGTCAACATCATTAATTATTTTAACTTCGGCAGGCTCATCATCTTCATTTTTTGCACCTATTTCAATGGTTAAAAACTCTACACCATTAGAAAATACAAATAAATCCGACCAACCTTGTGCAAAATCTACACCGTTTGAAACACCTGTAACAGTAAGACCTGATTTCTTTAATGTAAGTGTGTTTTTGTTTAAATTATATAAATAAATTTTTCCTTGTGTTTCTGATTCCGTATGTACAAAGAAATAAGTGTTGTTTTGTTGAATACTTTTGAATGTATTTACTATTCTTTCAGAACCTGCAAGGGCATCACAAATTGACACATTACCCTTTGTAGTTCTTATTCCTATACCTTTATTCATTCCGGTATGGTACAATTCAACATTTTGCAAATCTGATGCAGATATAACACTTTCTGAAAATGTTGCGTTTTTTGTTCTAATACCTGCAAATTTATTACAAATTAATTGAGTTTTTCTGCTAGTCATTACCAAGTAATCCTATTTTCTTTATTAATACCCTTTGTAAACTTCAACAAAATCTTATAGGCTCTTTGATACTGTCTTTTATAACTTGAATAGTTTTCGTCTGTTTCGTCTGCAATACCATAAACCATTGATAATGTTATAAGTGCGTTTTTAAAAACTTTCTCATATTTTTCAGGAATATCGACAATATCGGTATCTTCGCTCAATTCAAAAATTGGCTCATCTTTTTTATTTTTACCCATTTGCAATGTCTGATAATCAATTTCAATAGTATATTCATCATCAGGAATGGGATATAAACAAATTCTGTCATTTTTGATATAGAAATGACTTGGAGTGCCTGTTTTATCATCAAGCACCCCATAATCTTCTACAATTTCAAGGTATGACCCACCTTTAAGGCGAACCATATAAATTTTATCGCCGTCAACTTTTTTCTTGACAATATTGCCATTTACATTGTCATAGGCTTTTTGTCCTGCAACTGTCTTAATTTCAGCCTCTTTTAACGTAAAGGGGAAAGGATATGAACACCATATATCACTTAAAGCCTTTTGTATTGAAGATTTTAGAGAACTTTCAAACTCGTCTTGGCTTTCAATTTCACCGTCAAACATAGACCAAGCCTGACCTGCTACCTCGTTATATATATCAAGAAGATTTAACGACATTTATTATTCCTCATCATTAGTTGTTGTTTTGTCTTTTTCTGTTTCAGGCTCATATTCATCAATTAATTTCAATAATTCAGCCTTTGTGATGTTTTTGCCATTTTCGGCAACTAACATTGTTTCAGGAATACCCTTTTTAAGTGCAATTCCTTTTAGTTGCTCAAAATTCATATTTTTATTTGGCTTTGTTTCGTCTTTTTCTGTTTCAGCCAAGACTTTTTTAGCAACCGTTGATTTTTCTGTTTCGGCAGGGGCTTTAAAAGCACCGTCTAAAATCTCATAATTAAATGGACTTTCAGTCCAAATTCTTTTACATTCTTCTTCCGGCAAATCAAAAATGTTTCCTGTCGGTAAATATTTAATTTTCATCTTTTAAACCTCATCTTAAACTTAATACTAATACTAGAAAAGAGGGCATTTCTGCCCTCTTAAATTATGCAACCGGTTTCAAACCTGCACGTTTTGCAACTGCATAAATTGTGCCTACAAAACCTGATGCAAAATCAATGTTTACAGAGCCGTCTTTGTTTTCAAATCTTGACGGATCTTGAATTTGTAAAACTGTTTCTGCTGATTTTGTCAATGCAACTGTTAAATCACCTAACATTGCGTTAGGGTATGCATCACCTGCCTTAACAGTTAAAGAACTATCAGAGGTTACAGTAGTATCAACGTGAATAAACAAGGTATTATTTTTGTTGTTAAATGCTTTTTTAACCGTAATACCGTTTGCTTGTGTTACTGTTGTTTTTGTTACCTTGACAGTTCCGACTGATTCTGAATTATCAAGTACAGGATTTTGAACATCTATTATATCTCTTGCCATTATTTTTACTCCTTATATTTATCTAATAACTTGTTATAGCAAGGGGCTTAAAGCCCCTTAAACTATGAAATTGTTGTTGCAATATTAACTTTTGCACAACCGAATAAATCGGCTCTCGGTGCACCTGCACCCATATATCCCCAACCTTTGTAACAAGTATCGAAAGATTTATCAGGAACATAAGATTGCAATGACAAGTTTTTAGATGCACCACCTGCCAATGTTTTACCTTTTACACCGAATAACGGATAATAAGTTGTTGTGCCACCTGATGTTGTTGATGCAATATTGTTAGATACAACAATATCCCAACCACACAAGCGACCAATAAAGCCGTTTACTACTTTCTTTTGTCCGCTTTCTGTGTATTTCAAATCGTCTAATTGACCTAATACAAACTCATATTCAGGTGGAATAACTGCCAACATTTTATTTGGAATCCACGCATTATGACCTTTATTATCGCCTCTTTGAAATTTTGTTGCCATTAACGCAAATACTTGTTTTGCGTTAGATGCAGTCAAGGTGATTGGTGAACCTGCATTATCTACGATATGACCTGCTCTTGTGTATAACAAACCATATTTTTTATCCAATGCTGATGCGTATTGTTTAACTGCATCATCTGAATATTCTTTTGCGATTGCAACTTTTTGTTTTAAATCAGGTGCATTTTCGATTTGTTTTTCAACAACGGCATCAACTCTAAAATGAACATAATGACCTTTGTCAAACTTAACTTTTACTACTGAATTGTCAACCTTTTCAGCATCACCAATGTCGCCACCGTCATAATCGTTTAACGTAACGACACCAGGCATAATAATATCGACCTCATCACCTTTATTAACACCGTCTTTTAATTCTGTGTGTGCTAATTGACCGATTACCAAGTTATCATAAAAATATTTATTAAAAACTTGTGAAAATGTTGAAATAATCAAATTTTTTACTGACATATTTTTAACTCCTTATGTTATGTTTTTACCTATACTAATTGACCTACTGCCTTATCCAGTTCAGCAGGACTTAACTTGTCTATATCCACAATTTTGGGTTGTGTTTGTACGGCTTTCCCATTTGGGCTTAGATTTTGTAATGTATCAATATCATTGTCGTTTTGCTTTTTAGCATCTAAACTTGCTTGATACTCTCTAATCCAACTGTCTTTAAGTTGTTGCATAGCAGGAAACATCTTTGTAGGGTCTAAATCCGTACCAAGATATTGAAATGCTAGGGCATAAACTTGTGCAAACTCTTTATTTTTGAACCATTCACCATAATTACTTACAACGTTGTTGATATGTTCTTTTGCAAGTGCCTCATTTTTAATTCGCTCTTGTTGTTGATGATACATTGCAAGTTGATTTTTAAACTCTGCAATCTTTTCGCCAACTTGAATGTGTACTTCAGGTGGAAATTCCTCACCGATTAAATCGCCTAACTCTTTTGTAGGATTTTGAGAATATCTCATCAATAAATCCTTTACATCATTAGGATTTTCGCAAAGTGAAACATAATCCATATAGCAATTAGAACAATATTGTGCTAATTGGTTGTTGTATTGGATTTCTTGTTGTCGCTTTTGCATTGCTGAAAAATCTTGAAATCCGAACTTTTTAGCCATTTCATCTTGTTGTTTTTCAAGGTTTTCAGCAAGTTCAACCTTTGATTTTAGTTCTTCTTGTTGCTTTTCAAGTTCTGCCTTTTGTTGACTTAATTGAGTGTTATAAGTTTCACTATCTTTGATGTATTTTGATAATGCTTTAAGGTTTAAGTTACCGTCTTTAGTTTTAAACTTTTCAGGAATTTCAACCTCTGCATCATCATCTTCAATGATGTCGTCCTCTTGCTTGTCGTTGTCGTCTGCATTGTCATTGGCATCATCATTTACATCATCTTGCTTAACTGCCGTATCGTTGTCGTCTGTGAGTTCGTTAGAAATTGCATCTAAAATAGAGTTATCGTCATTGTTTGACGGCTCTTGATTGCCAACTCCTGCCAAATTATTCACTTGATTGCCGTTTTCTACGGTTGTAGTCGTAGAAGTGTTACTCATACCCATTGCCATACTTTAATTACTCCTTATCTTTCTTTTTTTCTTTATCAAATCTACCTGCCCATTTGTCCGTTTCGGCAATGTTTCTCAACATTCCTTTAAGTTCTAATGGCTCAATGTTGCCGATTGATAATTCTACAATTCTGTTTAACTGTAATTCTCTGATACGTTTGTATTCAGCCGAATAGACCAAGTTTTTACACTCGGTTAAAAGTTCTTTATTATCCATTAATCTAAATTCCTAACTAAAAACCTGCCGTTGTAGGTGTGGCAGGTTGTGTTTGTGCTTGTTTATTTCCGTCTAGTTGTGTCTTTTGTTCTTCAAAACCTTTGATTAACATTTGTACTTTAGGGTCTTGAATTAGCAACTGCTGAACCTCGATAGGAATTTCATCTACTTGTTTTATAAATCTTTCAGGGTTTTCAACCCCCTTTTGTTCCATAAACCAAATAAATAACTCTTTCGCATCTATCGGCAAATATTGAGCAAACTCTCTAATTGCCGTTACTGTTTGAGTTGCAATATCCACTCTTTCAGCGATTGCACTTCTATCAGCATAAGTGTATTTATAATCGGCTTGTCTTATCGCATCATCAATTTCAATAACTTCTTTTTTGTTATCTTTGTTGATAAATAACGTTTCAATGCCTGATTTAAAACCTGCACAAAGTTTAGCAACATTTTTTACATCAGGTACAATTAAATACTGATAGATAATATCTAAAATCATTGACAATCTTGTTGACTGACCTTGTGATTTAACGTTAATCTCTGTCGCCGTTTTGGCTTTTTCCTCTGCACTTCCTAACATATTAGGAAAAATGCCCGAAACTTCACTCATCAGGTCAGACAAAAAAGCAACATCTGACAAGAAGATGTTTGATGTAAATTGCATTGGTTTAATTGAGTTTGGATTTTCCATTGAGGGGTCAAACTCAATAATTTTTCCAGGATATAATTCAACCTCATCTTCTTCAAAAAATCCCTCTGGTGCGAACAAAGGCGGATTTTCGTTTAAAGTCTGCATATCGTAGGTTTTATTCATTAATCCCTCTTGCGTTTTTGCAAGTTCCAATACAGAAATTAAAGGACTTAATCCCCTGCCTGTTTGAGGGTCTTTTAAAAGGTTTCCGTGTGTAAATGGGTTGATTGTCATTTCATTCTTGCTAAATCTAACAAGGTATTTACCTGCCACCGATACTGCGTGATAGTTTTTCAATACCGTTCCGTTAGGTAGTCTTAAATCGCCCCAATGTTCTAATACTTCAATAGTTTGACCGTTTACAGTTTCATCAATAAGCCTGTCGTCTGTTTGGTCTGATTGTTCGCCACTATCAACTTTTCTACTTTTTACAAGTTCTTTAATTGCCGTTGCATCTGCTTTAGATACCCTATAAAGTTTATTGTTTAAGATTTCGTCAGCAGTTTTCCAAGTTTTGTAAATCTTAGGGCAACAATCCCAATTATCGGCTTGTGTAACATCAAAAACCAAATCAGCAGGGTTTACATCATAAATATATGGGTTGTTGTAAACTTCCCTTGTATCAATATAGTATTTTTTACCTTTAGTCATTGCATCAATGATTTTAGGTAATTTTGTTAAATCCTGTGCGTATAATTGTTTAAAGAAGTCAATAGGTCGTCTGTATTCTTCCTCTTTTTTCTTCCACGCAGTATATGAAATCAACTCACCGTAAAACAATGCATAATCTATGATTTTATCAATGGTTTTCTGATACTCCATTTTTTCAAATATATCTACTAACATTGCTTTTTGTTTGTTTGATGCACTATCAGCCTCTTGATTTTCGCCTGAAACATCAAACATTGAGTTCATATTGCTATAAACGTTTTTCCAAATGAAAGCCTTTAAAGTCTGATAATACATAAATGTTTTACACATTTTGACTTTCATTTTCCATTTTTTATTCTTGTCTTTTTCTTTTTTTAGGTCTGTTCTAAAAAAGATTTCATCTATCAAGGTTTTAGCCTTGTTTAAATTCTCTGTTCTGCCTGCGTTGTAGGTTTCAAAATCAACACGAATAGATTGAGCAAGGTTTTTACATTCTTCCTCGCTCAATTTAATAGTTTTATTTTCTTTTTCTACAATGTATTCAAAACTCATTTTATTTAGTCCATTTTATTCTTTTTAAATCTGCAATTTTCTTTTTTGCTTGTTTTTCAACAAGTTTCATAAGTTCAGGGTTTTCTTTAACTCGTTCAGCCCTTTCTAAATCATCTAAAGCACTTCTCACTTCCCAATCTTCATATTTTTTCTTTTTGTTAGTCTTTGGTGCAATCGCTTTTTCAGTCATTTTTTAACTCCTTATAAAGTTTGATTAAAGCCAATTTAAAAATGGCATTTTCCGAAATATCTAACTCTTTTTTTATAAAATCAAGCATTTTGCTTTGTCCGTCTGACATACGGACTAATTTTTTAACTTCCATTTGCTAGTATTACCCTCGTAAAAATCATATAAAATGCTAGCATTTTTAAATCTTATCTAAATCAAGATTATTAACAACAAATACTTGAGGCTCTTTTTCTGTAACTTCCTCTTTATCAATGTTTAATGCTAGTCTTTGACCCTTTTGAGCCTTTTCTATACAAGAAAAAATCTTTTCAAGGTTAAATGGGTTTACATTTCCACGTCGTTTCAATTCAGATGCTTGCTCTTGATAAACTCTTAATAAGTTTTTAACAACATCTAATCCGTCGTCATAAAGTCTTATGTGTTCCTCGTTTTTAGCCACTCTGCGTGCGATTTCTCTATCTCGGATTTTTTGAGCAGTTTCTGTTTCGATTTTGTTTTTTTCTTCCTGCCTTGTTTTTTCCCAATTTTCCTTACTACAATGAGTTCCTATTGATGATTGAGCAACACCGTATCTTTTAACTAATTCCCTTATGGTAAAATTGTTAAAGACATAATCATTTTTAATCTTTATCCAATCTATTTTAGATTTAGTTTTTTTCTTTGCCATACATCTTAAACCTTTAAATCTTTTTACTTTTGGAATTTGCATAAAAAAATAGGGGATTACTCCCCTGTTCATTTCATACTCAATCCGAAAGGCTGTGCCTAATTCCACAAATCTCAATCTATAAGTTAATGTCTTTTATATTTTCTTTTCTGCCATTAATCCAACTAACGGCATTTTGTCTTAAAAAAGTTTTATCGCCTCTTTTGATTAGTTTGTTTTCGCCGTAACGAATTGTACGAGGCATTGAAATCTTTACACTATTTTTTATTCGTATGTCTGATGCTGAATAGTTAATAGAATTTTTATTCAAGTCTGCAAGATGCTTAACCTTGTCTTTACCTATTACTAATTGTTTAAATAGTTTATCGTCCGATTTTCTGCGTTCTCTTAACTCGGCTATGTCTTTTTTACAAATAGGGCAACGTCCTAAATATAAACAACGTTCATAAAATCCCTTATTATCGTATAGATACCATATATCATACGGTTTAAACTTATTTGAACAATGTTCAAAACGCATCAAAGCACCTCTATAAATACAGTTATCCCTGTAATTTATCGCTTGTCAGTTCATTTTCTTACGTTCCCACGTCCGTATCCCTACGGCTTTAAAATACTTCTGTTGTGCAAGCAAATTACATATATATTATAACCGATTTTCAATAAAAATTGTCATTTTGTTTACAATGTATTTACATCTATATAGCAAATGTTAAACAAATGATAATTAAATGTCATTCATTTAGTTGATTTTGTAAACAAATGTAAACTTGAATTTTATCAATAATAACGCAGATTTAAGGCAAAGTGATAAAATCTTTTTGATTTTATGCACTTGCAATTTTTCAAATATCGTGCATAATGGAAGTATCAACAAACGACAATAAAACGAAACAAGAAAGGTAACAAAATGTACACAGGTATTGATTTACTAAAAAAGATTGAAACAATCAGGCAAAAAGCAGAAAAATCACCTAAAAACTATCCTATTGATTACACTATAAGACTTATTCAAGCAAACGTTGCTGATTGGTTAGGATATAACGACCGTAAAGAGTGGACAGATTTATTATAAAGAAAGGACAAAATGATTTATTACATCACATCAAACGGCAAACCTTTTATAAGAACTGATGATTTTAAACACGCATTTAAACTCTTGTGTGATTATCAGGATTTAAAAGACGGAAATACCTACGATATTAAAAAAGATTTTGAAATATCAAAAGAAGAAAGATTTTAGAAAGGATTAAAAATGACAAACAATTATCAAGAAAGAAAACAAGCAAGAATTAATCGCTACAAAGAATTAGCAGAAAAAAATCAAGCATTAGCAACTGCAAAAATAGAAAGGGCTGAAAAATTATCTGAGTGTATTCCATTTGGTCAACCAATCATAGTAGGACATCATTCAGAAAAAAGAGATAGAGCCTTTAGAAACAAAATCACAAAAACTTTTGAGCAAGGTTTTATGGCTATGGATAAAGCAAAATATTATGAACAAAAAGCCATATCAGCAGAAAATAATAACTCCATAAGTTCTGACAATCCTGATGCATTAAAACTTTTAAAAGAAAAACTTGAAAAACTAACAAATAACCAAAATCTAATGAAAGCAATAAACAAAATTGTAAAAAACAAGAAAAAGACAGATGCTGAAAAGATTGAAGAAATTTTAAAACTTGGAGTATCAAAAGAAACGGCACAAAAAGCCCTTGAACCTGATTTTTGCGGTCGCATTGGGTTTCCTGCTTATGCATTACAGAATAACAATGCCAATATCAAAAGGGTTAAAGAACGTATTATTGAACTTGAAAAGAAAGAAAGCGAAACAACAACAGAGATTGAAGTAAACGGTGTAAAGATAATTGACAACATTGATGCTAACCGATTACAAATATTTTTCCAAGATATACCTAGTGAAGAAATCAGAAACACTTTAAAACATTCAGGCTTTCGTTGGTCAAGATATAACAGTTGTTGGCAAAGTTACAGAGGCGACAGATATAAAAGATTAGCAAAAACAATAGCAGAAAGGGTTTAACAATGACTAAAGAAACAAATTTTTTACTTCATAAACAATCAATAGACACATTACAAACTGAATACTTCCAAAATTTCAACACAGACCACCCACGAGCATTTTTAGACTTGTTTGAAATGGTAAAAAGTGAGTGTCCTCAATTCCTTAAAAACTATATTATTTCAGAATTTGAAAAGGATTTTGAACCTCACGAAATCGAGAAGATTTTTAAAGGCTACAAAACCATTAGCACCTTTAATGAACCGTATATTTACAGGGTTGTACAGGTTTTACTTGACCCTGATGATATGGAAAAAATAAACAACGCAACCGATTTAGACCCTTTTGATACGGATAATTGGTGCGACCTAGCAACTATTGACGAAGTTGAGAAACGCATCAGCGAGGGTGAAGATATAGCAAGCCTTAAAAACTTTTTAACTAATGAGCAATATGAGGGCTTAGTTAATAAATCCATTGACTATATCGCTTTCAGGATTGATTTATAGGGGGCAAAATGACTACTTATTTAAGATATGACTACATTAATAATAATGAAATTGTAGAAACGTACACAAGCCTAAAAGAATTAATCCAAGATACAAACGAATTTTACCACGAAACATTCAAAGAAGAAGATACTTACAACGAAAACTTTAAGGCTAAAACCTTGAATGATGCAGTAACACTCTTTGAGGCTAACGGTTTCGGAATTGCAAGAACAGTACAAGAAAGGAATAGATAAAATGCAAGTAATAGAATTAAAAAAATTTTTAGATGATATTGAAGATTGTGGCGAAGTTTACATTGTTGATGCAGGGCAAAATTACACTTTTGATATTTTGGAATTAAACACTTGTGAAGATGTATCAAGTGAAGATTATTACAACTATTCTGACATTGTGATAGACCTTACAGATATTAAAAAGCCATTGCAAGAAGAACAAAAACAACGAAATAAAAAGATAAAAGATATTTTGAAATCTCTTAATAATGAAATCGAAAAGGCATCAAACTTTCAATATTGTAAAAATGGCAATGAGATTTACTTAAATGACAAAATAGAAAGCCTTTTAACCTCAAAAATCAACTATTTAAAATCATTAAAAGACGTACTAATGACAATATAAGAAAGGAACAAATAATGCAAGATAGATTTAAGTTTAGATATGTTTTTAAAAAAGATTTTGGTGGTAAAACCGGCACTTGTTACAAAATGCCTATCTTCGATTTAGATGCCGTTACTGACGAAAACTTTAACAAAGTTATCAAAGGTTATACTGATTACGATTACAAATTAGTATCAATAGACCAGTGCACAGGATTAAAAGACAAGAACGACAAACTTGTTTTTGAAAATGATATTGTAGCAACAGACGGAAACAACACATATATTATCAAATGGGATAAAAAATCGGCTTCTTTTAGAGAAGAAAAAGAAGATTGGCAAAATGTATATCAAGGTGGGCATCATCTTAATTTATGGGAACAAAGTTATAAACAAAATTATGAGGTAATTGGCAATGTGCAGATGTAAAAATTTTAACGACATTTTGGATTTTGGAACATATCAGGATATTTGCAATTTCATTGATGCAAATTGCAGAACAGATAAAAAAGATAGTTGCCCTTTTATCTGTGGGGGTTGCGACTATTTAGGAATGTTAGACGACAGATTAAAAGAATTGGAGTAACTATGAAAATTGAAACTTGTCAAAAATGGCTTGAAACTAAACTTTCAGAACAAATACAAAATGTTTATATTAATAAACAATACGATAATTCATATTGTATAGAATTAGAATATTGGTCTAATTTAGGTGAAAACGTGATTATTTCTATTGTGGTTGACAGATTAACCAGAGAAAACGTTAGAAAAGAATTAGATGCATATTATGAAAATTTTGATGCTGAAGAACACGCAAGCGAACTTTTTAATTATAAGAGTACACGTGGAATACCGACATCACTAAGAGCATTATTAAATGATGCAGATGAGCAAGACGAAACACTAAAAGAAATCTGTGAGGCATTGGCATAATATGAGATATGAATTTATTTATTATTCAACTGATGAAAGTTTTGACTATGGCGATTTTCCTAACTCTACCTGTCATTGTACAAGTTTGCACGGTTTTAGTATCGAAATAACAAAAGACGATATACCATTATTAGATACGGTTGACGGTTTTGGTGATTATGCAGATGCAAAAGACCACGCACAAAACTATAAAGATTTTGCAGATTATTTAAAAAATACTCTTGATGATATTCAGAGAGAGGACGAAAATGCATCAAGCCTTGAATGTTTTGAGGAACTTATAGACTTTGTGGAAAGTCAGATGCGACAAGTTGCATAATTTGTGATAACATAGAAAAGAGGTGAATAATGGCATCAGGTGGAAAAAGACTAAACGCAGGCAGAAAAAAGGGGCAGGTATCAAGTAAGCCTACGCAAAAAAACCGTACTATAAGGCTTGATGATGATACATACAAGAAATTTTTAGCACTTGGGGGGATTAAGTGGCTTAGACAAACAATAGCAAATGTATAACATTTGCACAACAAAAGTATAGCAAGTGAATAACACTTGCTATTTTTATGGCTAAAATTCTTATTACAAAAG
>ERZ1035037.145-NODE-145-length-27621-cov-30.572988_pt1 | contig 27621 bp, 33 predicted proteins | sample MGYA00520618_ERZ1035037 | MGnify/ENA primary metagenome ERZ1035037 (study PRJEB33766, sample SAMN09781741) | gut metagenome | biome: gut microbiome | host: Homo sapiens | place: Madagascar | study: EMG produced TPA metagenomics assembly of the PRJNA485056 data...
GGTTATTTTCACCTTTGGCAACACCTTTTTCTATTCTTGTTTCACTTATTTTTTTCTTTGTCTCTTCTGAATGTTGACTCCCATAATTTGGATTTAATTCCCCATATTTACCAAACATTGGGTTATTTTCTCCCATGTTTAATTCTCTTAGTTTTTGCTTTGTTTCTTCTATGTGTTTTTTCCCTTTCATTCCTCCAACTACAACAGGAGTGTAGCCACCAATCGCAACATTATAATAATTCTTGTCTTCAACTGCGTTGTGTAGGGCAATGATTTTTATTTCTAACTCGTTTAATTCTTCCTGTGAATTTGCATACTCCAATACTTCTTTTTTAAAGTTTTCTTTTCCATATTTCTTTATTGCTTGTTTTATATGAATCCCACTACCTAAATAACTGTCGTTTGGCTTTCCCTTGTGTTGACCTATATATTTTTTGTTGTTAACTAGGTTTGTGGTTAAGTAAATGTAACCATAAAATTCTTTTTGTTCATTATTCATAGAATCACTGTCCTGTTCATTATAAAGTCACCACTCATCTCACTGAGTAAATTGGCGCTATTAAACTAAAAGTGGTGAGATAATATATTTCTCCGAACAGTAGATAGATATATTCACTTTTAGCTTAATACCACCAATTTAATGGTGTTGGTGGTTAAGTTGTAAAAACCTTATAGTAATATTGTATACTTTTTATTTACATTTGTAAACCTTAAATTAATTTATATTCTTTTTTTTTATTTTTTGTGCTGGGGTCGAGAGTTCCCAAATCACCTTGCTCAATATCAGCATTATACTCTTCATTGAATTTTTCAATCTTCTGGATATAGTATTTGTAGACTTCTTCATAGGGAATTTCTGGCATTGATAAACAGTGTCTTAAATAATTTATAATTTCATACATCATGAAATCTAAATGGTCATTTGGTTGCTTGTAATATTTCATAGGTAATTGAAGGAATCCATCTCGTTTAGAGACCATCTTTGCAACCTCTCCAAATGAGTTAGCCCCACCATTGCTCAAATCAGAAGCCTTTAGTTGTGAAACGTTGATTTTCGCATCTGTACGGGCATCGCGCAAAGGTTGTTTTAATTCTTTAAGCGTGTTGAAATCATTCTTCTGCATGGCTTCATCCCACTTAACCTGCAACTGCACATAGGTCATTAATGAAATCTGGTGCATTGCACTCAAGATTTGATATCCACCATCAATAAATTCTTTGTATAGAGACTCACATCTCTCTAAGAATTCTAAACTTTGATAATTACCCCACTTGGCTTGTAATTCCTTGAATCGAGCATTTTTCTCTTCAACTTTACTCACCTTTGGTTCTTCGTCTGTAACTGAATTGGTAGTCAATTCAACTACCTCTTCTGGCAATTCATAGATTCCCTTGAAAGTTTCGGTATCAATATCTTCAAATGAACTGTCCTTAAAGTGCATCATATGTGTAGCACTATTTAATCTCAATTTCCCAAAGTATTGACTTAATTGCCATTTACCAGATACTTTTTTCTTGGTTACATCTGTATAGTAATTCTGTAAAAATGGCATATCTAAAAATCGTAATAAATCAATCAATCCAGTACGATCAAGTGCATTGTCCTTGATTGCATATTCATACATGCATTCCTTACATACACTTAACAATCCTGCGTTATTTGGGAAACTATAAAATTGGTCACTTTTAAAAACTTGTTTACATCGACTGCAAACAAACGTATAATTCTTTTCAGGTGTCTTTACTTTCACATTTTTAGCCATTCAAATTTCACCTCTTTCAAATTTCTCTAATAAGAAGTTGGTATCGATATTCAAGTCAAGCATAAAGGAAAGCGATTTTAAGGAGAAGGAGAAAAATGAAAGTGAAGGAATCTTCGCCTGACTTGAATACCCATACCAACTCCTAATCTTGAAGTTGGATAAAATAAAAAGTCACTCGATTGAGCGACTATACATTTACATATAGAAAAAGGTGGTTATGCAAATTACACAACCACCAACAATAAGGAGAGAATTGTTTGACCCCTCTGTCTTAAAGAACAGATTGTCTTGAAGAACAAACGTTCTTAGAGTTATAAGAGAGATAAGTATGTGTACCTCGTTGGGTACATATTTAGTATAGCCTAGTATATTATATAATGCAATACTTATTATCCTAAATTTAATTCATATGTAATAAAGTTTCCGTCGCTATCATATACTCTCATGACTTGACAAGGAATACCACCATATCGCAAGTCTTGGGCATATTCATCTGTTCCCGATAACGACCCATTAACAATTACATTGTTAATCATTTGAGGATTGTGGAAATGACCTAAGTGTACCTCATCAACTTTTACAATGTCTAAGTATTGTGACAAGTTCTTAACAGAATCTTTATAGTTTTTCTCTTTGTGTCCATGTGCAGAAGCAATAGTGCGACCACAATCTAACGTAAACGTTGCGATTTCACGGTTAATAACATTATGTACCCATTCCACGTTTGCAAGGTTCTTTAGTTTGGTTTCTAAATACCAACGAATTAGATACTCAAAATTTTCTTCGTTTAAACTCTCTTTTACATTGGCTGAAACCCTACCATGATTTCCAATGCAATAAACAAGTTTGATGTTTGGCACTTTTAATGAAATATCGTGAATGAACTCACCTAAGATTTCAGATGTTTCAACTGTTTGCTTGATTACATCTTCGTTATTGTTTAGGCGGGTTGTTAAGTGGATCACGCCCGATAATAAATCGCCCAACATCTCTATGTATAACGTTTCAACTTTATGTAATTCACAATATTTAATTGTTTGTTCTTTTAATTTATTGATACGAGCTTTAGCAATATCTAAATCAAACTTGTTGTGGAATGTATTGATTCTTGAACCAATATGCCAATCGCTTAAAAGTAAACAGGCTTCATTTTTACCACCAACATATTTATGATGAACAAAATAGTCAGATGGAGTTGGTTCATATGCTTCAATACTTTCTTTTAGTAAATCAACAATATTCTCCCAACGTGCTTCAACTGTATAGAATTTGTTGCGTTCATTACGCTCATCTCGTAGTTTTACACGTTCCTTAAATAGCTCACGCTTCTTCATTTCTAATTCCAATAATAAATCTTCTTGCACTTGCGAAGGCTGTGCCTCTACTACCATGTTGGCAATTTTATCTTTATAGTATTTGGCAACTGCTACACCACTGTAAGGTGTTACTGACGTTGCCTTGCGTAAACTATCTTTATGACAATCGAGTTTGAGCAAATCGACAATCTCATCCCAGTCCAAATCTAGCTCACGATTAACTTTTCCTTCAATAATACGGAGTCCATATTCAAACTGTGTTTCATTTTCCAATTTTTCAATATTCATAATCTCTCTCCCAATATTTCAAATTCTGGATATAATAAAAGAGCCTAGTTTGTAGGCTCATAACAAGACATCATCAAGCAATTAATGATAGTTGCTCCGATGTCATCTCTTTCAAATTGTTTTAAAATGGGTGTTCCTTTATTTGGTAAATAGTGTAAATCTAAATTATCCAAAGCTTGAATAACTCTTTTGTCTTGGATTTTAAATTTAGCTTCTTCAACGTGGTTTACTAATGCCGATGTCATTTCGCTTCGCATACTACCTTTATATTTTTTAATTGGGATAGGGCATTCTTCTAAATAATCCGAAAGCAAACCACCTAAACCAGTTACATCAATGCGCAATTCAGCATTCACTTCTTCTTTGTATTGTTCGTTGATTTGATGTAACACTTCTTTGGCAAAATCTACATGACGACAATTTTTAAGTGGTGCAATGTATTTAATAGTAACTACATCGTCATCATTAATCTCTGCCTTCATAAGACAATAGACGTGTTTACCCTCTTCCGTACGCACACTATCCACACAGTAGATTACTTTATCAACTTTGATAAATGGGTCGTAATACTTGGTTTTGATTTTCTCTAATTGCTCAACAGTAAATGTCTTATTCTCTCGGTTGAAATCTTCCCAAGCCAAAATAGCTTGTGGCATCAGAGTTATTTCCTTACCATTTTCTTTTTTAAATATATATTTCCCCTTTTGAGGGATTAAATTTCCAATTAAGTATCCACTTGTATTGCCAAGTGCCTTCATAAGTTGTTTTTCTAAATAAATCTTTTTCATATGTGTCATATCCTTTCACGAGTCTCAATCTTTATACTGGCAACTCTTTCAAATCCAGTTTTGTTTTTGGTGCTCCCACACAGAATCAAACTGTGGTCTCGTCATTACCGGTGACGTGTTCTATCATTGAACTATGAGAGCATTGGCGATTCACCTCGGACTCGAACCGAGAACCCCTTGATTAACAGTCAAGTGCTCTGACCTATTGAGCTAGTGAATCCTTTCAGAAGATACAAGGACTCGCACCTTGAACGATGGCTGACCCACTTATCCCCATGTTTGGTAGTCGTATTGAGAATTGAACTCAAATCTTACCCTTATAAGGAGTCTGCTCTAACCATTAAGCTATACGACCATTTTAATCCTCCCATGCTAAAAGGTTTCTAAATACTCAAGTTACTGTAATGTCTAAAGTGCTAGGTTGTAAAATTTATAATAAGAGTCAAAGGGAGAAACATATTCATTGCGTTATCCCCTTTATTATAAAATTTTCATTAGAGATTCCTTAGAACCTCAATTAGCCACACCACTCTTTTGTGAAAAAGTAGAAGAAAAGAGGAGAATTAGCGAACAAGAAAGAGGAGGTAATAAATGTTCGAGTGATGTGGTTAATTCAGATTATAAGGTTTTGATTATTGTATCAAGTTGTGATTTTTGGTGCGAGATGGAGGGATTCGAACCCTCATAAAAACCAACTTAGGAGGTTGGGACTTATCCAGTTAAGCTACACCCGCATTTTTATTAATTGGAGTGATGGGAACTTACCCCATCATTCTTCACTCCAATGCTTATTAATTAATATTCAACACCTTCTACGTGATAGTTGTATTCTTCTAAAAATGAATGTAATTCCTCTAAAGTTGATGGAACCTTAACTCCACCTTCACGCATTACTTTTTCAACTTCTACTAATTGTCCAACAGTTGACTCTGTTAAGTTTGGATTTTCTAAAGGCAATCCTACACCATCTTGAATGTAGTCCATAGTGATAAACTCTCCACCTTTGAACTCGCCATTTAACCAGTTTTCTAGTTGAGTTTTAACGGCAACATCTAAGCGTTTCATAGATGATGTTAAGATGATAGAGTCACCATTTGAAGTAACACCTTCATTATATTGGTCAACGTCAACTCCAACAACATAAACTTCATCACCGTTTTCGTGACGAGTCTTAGCTTCGGCAATAGCTCCAACACCTACACCACCAGCAGCATGATGAATAATGTCCACACCTTTGTCGAACATACCACCTGCAACTGCTTTACCACTATCTACATCTGTAAATGATCCGACGTATGTATAGTCAGTTACATAAGCATCTGTTCCCAAATGTTCGTTTGCATAAGCCACTCCTGCAACAAATCCGTAACCAAATTTGGCAACCGAATGAATGTTAAATCCACCAATAAATCCTAATTTGCCAGTTTGAGTTTGTAATGCACTAGCAACTCCACTTAGGAATCCTGCTTCATGCTCTTTAAAGAAGATTGAAACAACATTATCATAAGTAACAGCTTCCCCATCTTTTGTTGGTTCTGCATCAATTAAGATAAATTCAATTTCTGGATATTCTTCTGCAACTACACTAGCAGTTTCATCAAATTTGAAACCAGGCATTACAATAACTTCATTTCCTGCCATAATTAAATTGTCAATTGCAGTTGTGTAGTCTTGTAATGTTTCACCTGTTGGTTTAATGTACTGAACCTCTACATTGTCGTGTGCTCCTTGGAATTTTAATACTCCCTCCCAAGAGCCTTGGTTGAATGACTTATCGTCGATTGTGCCTGAATCGGTAACCATTCCAACCTTAACAACATCTTCCTCAGTTGATTTTGTTGAGCATCCAAACAAAGTTAAACATCCAACCAAAAATAATCCAATTAGTTTTTTCATATGTATTACTCCCTTTCAAAATATAATAGGGATTGATTGCTCACTGACAATCGCTTAATCCAAAAGCTATCCACTGGAATTGCACCAATGTAAATCACTAGAGATAACATTTTGACTGAGGTTTAGTTTCTGTGCAAACCTCAGAAATCACTGTCTGCTCCATCGTTGGGACAAACCCCCAACTTCAACAGCATTAATCGTTTGTGTACGTCTACACGTTGTTATACAGTAGTTTTTCAAAGGAACTCTGCAAAACCCAATAAGTTAATGACTATCAGACTAGAGATTGTCGCTATGCTTGCAGGTCATTACCCCCACAAATGCTCCCTACTAGCCAGTTCGACTGAGCTACCTCAATCCCCAGAGTTTTACCACCCACTCACAAAGGACAGTTATGGACTGCCAACCTTTCGATGCCCTACCACTATTTCTATGAAGTGCAAGGCATAGAGCTTCATAGATTCCACCATCTATGCTAGATGTCGTAGGTTCTGACGGAAATTGTATTGTGTAACACCTTGTTTACTATCGTCAATCAAGGAGGGCTACTGTCGCTAAGGACTATCTTTAATTCTGTGACGACTGAGTTTTCCAACCCTCACAACTTTGAAGGCATTGTCTTTTAAGTATTACTACCCCACTCGTGAGTAGTGTTATTGTACTCCTTGACGGGACTTTCTCCCTTGCCACCTTATACCTCGTAAGGCGATACGGCAACTTAGAGCTTGGTAATGGCTTCAACTTTTTAATTTATTCCGACATTAGACAGGTGTGAGTTGACAACACATTAAGAATCTAATGTTACACAATTACAACATAGCCCTATTGTATACTTGACACAAACTGGTCGGGATAATGTAACTTAACGTGCTTATGAATAATAACCTAGGACAGCTTGATATTGGTTGCGACCCCGTTCTACCAAGTCTTACACTTCCTATGTCTAATTGTTTTACGTTTGTTTAATGTCTAAACTAGAAGTAAAACGACAGGCATTGTTATTTTGCCATGCCCCACGCATGGGAATTAGTTTTAAGTCGTAGCATGGCGCTCGGACTAAGCAGTACAGCTAGAACGCCTCTGCCTTATTAAATAAAAGCGACCCTATAAGACTCTTAGAACCGAGGTCGGGATTCCACATTTGCAAGATGTGGGATGGTTCTTCCTATGACCTATTCACTTGCAATAAATAGGTGAGGTATTATTTAATTACTCAAAATATAAAGTCAAATATTCAACTGTATATCCTTGTTGCTCAATAGATTGACCAATTAATCGACCTAAGTCTGTCTTAGCAATCCAAATTTTAACCTTACTAGCTATGTATTGTTCTACGATGTGAGATACAATTGTTTCAACATCACCAACAACTAATGTTTGCTCTTGTGCTGAAATATCAACCACATTGAAAGCTAAATCTGATTCACTTAATACTTCAAACGTTAATGCTAAATCTTTCATACTTTTCTCTCCTTTGTGATTAAGTTATCTTACATTTAGTATTATATACATTGGGTTTACAAAAGTCAACTAAATAGGTGATAAAAGTTTAAAAAGTAAGGAGAGGTTGCCTAGCAACCCTCCCAATATTTTTCTAGTCTTATTTTATTTTTCTCTTATTATTAGTTGCTAAAAAAGGATATATAATCCACCCTTTTTTAGCATAGGCCATACTAAAAAGTTCTATTTATTTCACCCTTTTTTAGCATACGCTAAGTTCTTGGGTTAGAGTGACTTTTTATAAACTGTTTGGTAAGCATCCCTATCAGCCAATTGTTGCACTAGATTCTTGTGTCTTGGAAAACAATAGTGGTTTGAAAAGTTTTCACCTTTTGTGTATTTTGGGTTCGGTTTGACAATCTCTAACAAACCTGCTTTAACCAATAGTTTGATATATTTTTGAAGGGTATCTTTACTAATCCATTGTTCAACTTTTTCATCTTGTGAAAATCTAGTTGTGCAAAGCTTACCTATACTTGCCCAACAATCTATATGAGGTCTATCCTCTTTCTTATTGTCATAAAGTATATCAAACTCTCCATTGTCAACACTGGCAACGTCCCTCATATTGAAGTAAGAAATAATGTTTACATATACTGCCAATAAGGTTGGTATTTGCGACAACTTAAATTCCTCTGAACTTGTCATGAGTAGTAGATCGTCATCTTCAAAACCGATAAAAGGAACTTTTTCGTCTTTCATCCTAATTAGATTTGTAACATCAATGGCAACAGTCTCATTCCATCTTAATTTCTTGGGAACTTTTGTCCTTCTTGTTTCAACAACCTTAAATGACCCCTTGTGATACATAGAGTTTAAATCTTTCATTAAGTTTTGTTGCTGTTTGGGACTAATCTTGACGGTTCTTAATATGTCTGCTATTATGGCATTCGGACATATGAATACGATGTTCTCGCTTTCTTTCTCTAAATGCCTAACTTCGTTATTATGTTTGTAGATGATCGCCATTAGCCATAATAATTCTGCATTCACGAAGTTCACCTCACTTAGAATAGACTTCTTGACTTGATGTTTCCATTTTAATGTTTCTTTTTCTTGGTTTTCTGTATTCATATGTATTCTCCTTGATATTATACTCAACCCTTTCACCCTCTCACAGGTTTAGAGTTGGTAATAACTATTCCAAAACCTGTGAGAGGGATTTTTGAGTTGAGTAAAAGGAGAGTTTTACCTTTTGGAATAGTTATTACCAACCCCAAACGAGGTTGAATGAGTTGAGAATGTAAATTAGGAGTAATAATAAAAAGACCTCCTAAGAGGTCTAATGTTTGCGTTTATAAATATTAAGCGATTTCGCTATACATGATTGTATCCACGAACTCATCCTTTAAGACTAATTTGATTTCAACAACAGCATCTTGCAAAGATAATTCTTCAACAATGGGTTCCAATGCCACTTCTCCGTTGTCAGGTGTATCTAATGTAATACGACCATTTTCATCCATATGGAATAAACCAGTGATAGTCGCTTCATTTTTCTTTGTATCTGTTTTCTTAATGATTACTGTCGGTTTTCCTGCCATCTTCAAATTCTCCTTGTATTCAAATTATTTTTTACGTTTAGCTAGTTCCTTGCTATATTTACGTTGCTCCTCTTTGTGATAAATCATCTCATAGTGGATTAAACGTTCCATAGCCATACGTTTAGCACGTTGATTCTTTCTCTTTCTGCGTTGCCTAGCTTGACGATTGCGTTTTTCACGCTTACGATCTTTTTCTAGCTCTTGCTCTCTAGCTAATCGTTCTTGCTCTTTTTGAGCTTCATAAATTTCTTGACGAGTCAACATTTCTTCATATGCTTCGATATGTCTCATAGCATTATCAAATTCTTTGTTGGTATGCGACACTCTTGCATAGAGTCGATCTTTGGATTCCGTCATTTCATATTCACCTGTATGAATGTTGAAGAATTCACGACTAGGTGATTGTTTACGTTCTAAGAAGATATAGGGTGTGATTTTTAATGAATCATATTGTTGCATTAATTCAAGCCCCACCACTCCATATGTTTTGTAGATAAACTCTGCGACCTCTAAGGTGACACTGAGTTTAGAAGCTAACAATCGAACAAATTCAATTTGAGGACAAGAGTTTTCTAACTTTGCCATTTTTTGATTGCTCCTTTCTTAACTTCTAAAATAGATGCCTAGTGGAGAGAATGGACTAGACACCTATTTTAAAAGACCAGCATTGTACTGGTCTAAGGAGAGAGTTAGTCATGTTAAAATGAAATAAAATGTTAAATAAAACGGTAAACAGTAGTAAAGAGTTTTTGCGAGAGGAGTGGGATACATAAAGTGCAGTTGCTACTATATATGTATCCATGTAAAGAAACTTGCATTTTTATCAACTCAATCCCTCAAAAACATGGTAATACCAACGTTTATAGGGGTTTGTGAAATTTTACACTTTTACTTTTTGATTGTTATTTGTAAATTTTATTATAACTATTCATTTTTAACTCGCCCTCTCTTCACCTCTTCGGCACAGATTTCACAATATTTTTTTGTTCTTGTTTTAGCTAAAACATAGCTTTCACAGACTTTACATTTATAAACTTTTGCCCCATTGAAAATCATTTCATATAGTTTCATTGCATTTTCAAAATAGTTTTCCTCAGATGTTAGGTGATTGTATGTTGAGCACGATGCCACAACTTCCCCCTCATCTTCTATGTATAGAATTTCCATGCTAGTGCTTCCCGTTTGTTTTGAAATCTTTAATAATTGTGCATTTTTAAGTTCATGGAATATTAGCTCTCTACTTTTCATTGTGGACAATCTCACACCAATTTTTTTGCAGAACTTATTGGTATGCTCTATAGCTAACCATTTGTTTTTCTTGCCACTGTTTACAACCTTGCACAACACTAGCAAACCCCAAGCATATTTTCTCTGGACTTCTTTTTCTAACGACACTATCATCTCTACCTCTTTTTTAGTAAATTCAATTATATCTACTTCACGCATTCTTAAGTCATCTTTTTTGACGATGTCTTTAATCATACCGTTAACCGTTTTTTGCCATTTGAAACCACTGTTATCATTGTTTGTTTCATTGATAAACTGAATGACAAGCTCCAAAACCTCTTCTTGTGAAAAGCCTTTAGAGAGGTAGTATTGCACTACCAATCTAATCTCTTTTGTGGCTTTGCGTGGCGTTAATTGTTTATTCTTTAATAATCGTTCTACATATCTAACTTCATTTGCTATAATATCCATTTCTACTCAATCCCCTTTGTGTGCATTTTAAATTTATAGCCTTTATATTCAAAATCATAATCTTCATCTTCTGTCATGATTGGATAACTTAACGTGTAATTATTCTTATCTAACAGATTCCTGATAATTTGTTCCCCACACATAGCCCAAGCAAAGTGTTTAGAGTTTTTCGAGTTCTTGTAACAAATATCAACCACAATATTACATAACTCCTCCTCATTTGAGCAAATACCTAAAAGTTGATTCTTCAATTCTTGGAACATGGCTTCCTTAATAACAGTTTTCTCCTCTGTGCTTGCTTTTGTTAATGAAAACTTATTTCTCATGTTTCTCATTGCAGATATATAGCTGTTGTAAAGTGGCAAGATTTTGTTGTAGTTGCTTTTTGAATAACCGCTATCTGTTTTTAATAAATCAACATATTCATCTTTATCAATTTTTGGCAAAGAGAACTTTTTAAACTCTTGCTCAACAAACCAAGCTATCTTATTCATGACACTCGGAGATTCATCAACTATCTTTTTGCGATTGTAGTAATAAACAGTGTTTCTTTCTTCTTCTGTTTCTGGGTTATCTATAACCTCTTGCAGTGTTTTACCAAATGCCTTTAGACATCGTTTATCCTCATCTTTTTTCAATTTGCTATATTCTTTCTTCAAGTGGTCATATACATAGATAAAGAAATATGGTTTTTTATCACACACAAGGGTTTGATAGAATTCCTTTCTTTGCTTTTCTTCCTCAGTGTCTTCATCATTAATGATGTTTGGTTTGTGATTTACCCAACTTTTAGGAAACCCATATTCTATTTTAATTCCCTTTGCTACGTCGATCGCTGATTGGGATAGCGCTATACAAGACTGCACTCGATAATTAAGCTCTAACCATTCTTTGCTTCCAAATTCAAAGTTTGCTTTGAATGATTCAATATTGGTGGCTCGGTTTGTAATTGTACCCACATCTTCAACGTCACCCCTAAGCAGTAATTTATCTGCGTTAATAAACGATTGTTCATTGCATACAACCTTGTCAGCAGATTTTTGTAAACACACTACCGGCAATGCCTCACGTCTTGCTCCTTTGATAATGTATTTGTTGTCGGTACTAAATACTGTGTCACCCGTTTATACCCCATGTTTCCATAGGGACTAGACTATATCTTCTACTTCATAAAAAGTAGCGAGGCACTTCCATTAACATACCAATAGCTAATGTACTCGGCTACACTCATCACCGTTAGTCGTTACATCTTACCGATTAAAGTTTCACTATTATTATTTATTATAATTTTCTTTGTAGTACCATTTATAACCATATGAAGTATTGCACTTTCCTGACGGTTGCCTTCCATGTGTCTCACTCCTTTTTGAGTGAAACTCTAATCAGTCTTGACACGGTATTACCATACCCCAATGGGACTTAGGCTCTCTTACCACCTTGATATTACTATCTAGTTGACCGTTAGCAGTATTTCTACCACACCCCTGGTAGGGTTCACCTCGTTTTACTTTGACAATGTGACAAAATTATCAAAGTCGCAACCAGACATCCTAGCGCAAGTTGCGTCATATCCATTAAAGATAAACATTCCATCTAGGTAACGATACCATCTTTTTGTTTCTTCATTGCTAATTAAATTCATACGAGCGGTGCATTCGTAGGCTGTTTGTGGCGCTCGAAATCCTATAACATAATCAACACCTAAACGATTCCAAAATTCACTATGGAACTCATCTGCTTTTAATAAACCTTTAGTTGGTAATCCTAGCATACTTTGAGCAAGTAAAATTGGATCACAAACAACCGTTTGATAATTACCTCGTACTTTGATTGTCCCTTTCTTACAATCATCAAGTCGTTTCTTAATCATATTGTTAATTGAAGAACGTACATAGGAATCTTCAATAATGCGTGGCTCAATCATCATGGCTGTTGTATAATCATTACGTAATACATCACTATCCTCGTTTAAGCTCATACCACGTAGATAAACCAAAGCTTGTTTCCAATCTGCTCCTTTAATAGCTTTAATTTCATCAAGGCTTGGCTTTAAAAATTCTTTAATGTCCTCATCTGTCCATTCCATTGCTTGAATGAATTGGTAGTTTGTTGTACGTTCCATATCATGTGTCTTTGGAGTGAACTTTGTAACACTAAAAGTGTATGAATACTTTTGACACTTGTTATAATAGTCATCCCAACTTGAGTAGCAATTTGATAATTTCAACATTGAGGTTGTTAACACAATATCAACTTCGTCAATATTCCATACTTTCCCCCAAATGTCAGTGATTGTTGAGATTCCATGCTCGTGAGCAAATTCTTTGAATGGAAAACGAGCTAACACGCCCTTACAAAAAGCGTTGCGTGCAATGAATCCACTAGGAACATAATCTAAGTGTAGGTCATCACTCCATTGGTGTGCCAACCCCTCATCAATAAATCCAAAGCCGTCACTACAGTTTAACATCATTTTGTAATCATCAATTTGAGTAATAATTGGTTCTTCTTGCTTAGAGTCGTCTAATTCCAATACAGAAGTCGTGATTTCATGCTCATAGTCATTCACAACGCAAACATTATATGTATTTGTTACTGGATTGCTACTACTCATTGTCAACGCTTGGTATGCGCTAAGTTTGGCTGGAACGAATTTAACACTTTCATCTCGCTCACAATTTATGTATTTCATCATAATTTCTTTGTAGTCTTTGTTTATGTAAAACACTTCGCTTTTTTTAATTGAAGCAGATGTCGATAAGAAACGTACAAATTCAACATCACTAACAATCTCCCCAGTTGTTTCATCATAAACGCAAATTGAAAATCCTTTGTTTAATCTATCATAGTGACTTCCCTTGTCAATATGAATACAACACAAGTGAGGAATAAATAAAGAGTCAAACAACTCTTTATTCAATTGCCCAATTTCTCTACGTGTTTTTGTGTTTGATTTTTCTTTGGTCAATGATTTAATTTTGGATTTAATCTCACTAACTCTTTCCTCTGAATATTCAGTATTTGCAATAACGTCTAAAGTTCTTGTAACATAAGATGAAGCCATTCCGATGATTTGATTACTTGACTTTAAATCTTGCAAACTTACTCGCAGTTCCCATTTGGGTTTAGATTCGCTTAGCATAGAGCTAGGAATTTTCACTATCTTTCTAATGCTATATAGGTTTGCCATCGTTTCTCTCTCCTTCTTCCCTCTCCAATTTTCTAGTATGTATAAACTTCAACTACTAAAGTACGTTGTCCATAGTTCACAATATTTAACTCCACATCAAATTTCTCAATTACATATTCAAAGATTTCTTCCATCTGCTGTTCCATCTCCCAACAGTCTTTAGCTCGTCTGTTTTGTGAAATTAAATGAATGTATTCACCTTTCACTTTGGCAATTGCTAAATCGTCAAATTTTAAGTTGATTTCTTCTGTGATTGTTTCTAAAATGTTCATTGTGTTGTTCATATGTATTCTCTCCTCTTGATTTATATTTAGCAACTCTTTCGTTGCCTTACACTTGTTATTATATACTCGTAGGTTGATAAAAGTAAACCAAACTTTTAAATTTTTTTAATTTTTTGCATAAATTAAACTTGGGTTGCATATAATAAACTTTACACATCAAATATAACCCATCTAATCGCTCGTGTGAGCGTTTGTAAACCCTACCCTATAAATGAATCGTGTAATACAATAAAACCTCTCAGAAGTCAAAAGAATCGCTCTCAGAGGTATTGTCATTCACTTGTGTCCAATTTCTTCGTGTTATGTATCTATCAATCACTTCATTCATCTTCCATTCTTCAATGATTGGTAAGTAGTAGAAGATACGTTTAGTCAGTAATGCCTTATTACTTCCATTAGGCATTGTACGTTGTTCACGTTTGAGTAATCCAATATCACATAAAGCACCTAGAGTATCTGATAAGTGATTTTTACTTATCCAAGCGTCACACTCAATGCGGTAATTCTTTCTCACTCGCATAAATTCTAAAGTGTCACACATATAAGTGAAATTGAAATTATCATTTTGCTCAAAGTCATATAAGGTAAATTCCCCCTCGTGTTCAATTAATTCTTGCACTAGAAGAGTATTCAGTCTAGATAACACATATAAATAGCTTTTGATTAAAGTGGCTTGTCCTTTCATTGGTTGGTTACATAATACTTTGAGATCGTCCAATGATATAGTTACCCACGTTCCGATCGGTGCGTTATCTGTTAGCTCTAAAAGATGTGAACAATCAATATTTAATCTAGCAGTCCAGTTTAATTTTTCGGTTTCAAAATTGATAAGTCCTTTGTCTTTTAGACTAAATAATGAATTTAAAATTGAAGTTTGCATTTTTCTACTAGGTTCTTCTTGTTTGGCGATTCCATTCACAATAATTGATGGAGTGGTTAAAAATGAAGTTTCTCCCCAAATCATTTTATGAGGCTTTGCTAATTTTAAAATATTCAAAACCAAAAGTATCTCATAAGCATTTTCATAATTGATTAAATTTAATACTTCGTCACTTACTTTGATGTAATTGTTTTCGTTCATAGTTTTTCTCTCCTTTTTTGTTAGTGGATTTAGGTGGATTAAAAGGTGGTTGCGTCAGCAACCCCTTCAACTCTAGTTGTTATAGTTATATATATCTAGTTGTTATAGTTATTAGGTAAGGTAAGTCAATTTTTTTGTCCTTTACCTAATATGTGTACCGAATACATAAAAAGAACATTTTTACGATATCTATTGTACGTCGTCACAAATTATCTTTTTCTATCCGTCGAGATTCCCCGCTGTTTATATTTTATAATTTTCGTTGATTTATGTCAACTAAAAAGTAAATTTTTAAGTCAAATTTTTAATTTTCGTATATAAAAAGAGTAGACTTTTATCCACTCTTTAAGCATATGTATTTATCGCATTATCACTATAACAACCAATATTTGTGATTTTTATGATATGCTTCAACTACTTCAGATGTTTCATAAAAATCATTTGATGATATAAATAGTTCAGCGTGTGTATTACTTGCTAAAGTTTCTTCATCTAATTCTTCTCCCTCGACTGAGTATTTATTAAACAACCCCTTCATTCCTTTAAAGCTTTTACTATCATAAGGGAAGCCTAATTGCACAATTTCAACAACTTCCTCATCTTCGCAAACGTTTAAGGTCAAGATATTCGGATTGACTTTACACCTATAATCATACTTCCATTGATGAATGCTATTTCTTTCTTCGAGTGATAAGCAATCATTAATATCTGAATTAATGAATTTACCACCAAGATTTCTAACTATCTCTGTAAACACTTCTCCATGAGTTTCATAATTAATACCTAAGCATTCTGGCATTGTTGTTTCGACATAATGTGCATATTCATGAATGACAATCTCTTTCAACATCTCATAATCCCACTCCAATACCTCCTCTTTAAAGATAAATTCCCACTCATCTACATTAGAGGGTAGATAAACAGTCTCGACTTTCCCAAGTTTATCTTCAAAAATAGTACGAATATCTTCTCCAAATTTATCAAGTTTAACCTTGGAATAGTAGTGATGAAACCCTCCTAATATTTTTGAGTGTTTGTCAATAATAATATCACAATCACTTGCTCTAAGACCAGTTTTCTTATCTAGTTCAAGAATGATTTTATAAACGTCACAAATGCCATGTTTCAATTTTGAATAACGACGACTTAATTTTGAATTATATAACATTTAAATCTCCCCTATCAACTTTTATAAAGTTTTACTCATTTCAAATTCTTCGTTATATACTTTTCTGAACTCAACTGTTGAGTCAATTTCACTGTGAATATACTCTTTAACTTCATCAACAGACAAGTCGAACCATTCCTTAAACTTATTAGCCTTATTAATGCGTCTATCATCAAAATGGCGATGTAGTTTATTCTCTAAGGCAAAAGCATCTTCTGCAAACATGATAGCATGAACATCTAATTTGAAAGCTAAACTTGCAGATGATAACTCACGAATACGATCCATTGGGTCTAATCTCCTAGTTACCCCTAGTTTGAGGTGATTTGGCATAAGAGGATTAGATACCACATATACATAACCTGCTCTATTGTGTAATCGAGTCTCTAAGTTGATTTCTTGTGAATCTAATTCACTTAGCTTGTCTTGTAATTCTTCAATACGGTCAGTATCTAATTGCTGTTCAATTAAACGTTGTAATTCTTGTTCATATTTTACACGCTCATTATTTAATTTCTCCATTTCACGTTCAATCTCACGAGCCAATTTTTCTTCTTCACGTAGAATCTCACGTTGACGTTTAGCTTCTGCTTTTTCCTCTGCAATCTTGATACATTGCTCGTATACTAGATGAGCTTGTTCACGTTTTAATTCTAAATATTCCTCTTTGATACATACTTTGTGCAAACTATTTAGACGGTTAATAGCACGAAATGCCTTATCTAATTTGTTATCAATAGAGTTGTATGTACTACGAGATGAGATAGATTCTACAATAGCCCCACATTCTGCATTAAAGCAACGGAGAGCCATCGCAACCACTTGTTTGATTAATTTATCACCCTTGGTTCTACTGCCGTTTAAATGCCAATCTAGGGGGTAATCACAAGCTCTATCTAATGTCACCAGTTCCTTTTGCTTGTCCATATTTAATTTGATTGCTTCTTGATAAGATTCTGAATCTGAAAACTTAAATACAATTTGTTGTAGGTCAGTATACATTCCACAATCCTCAACATATAATTTATCTTCTTGAGTTGATACCAACAATTCACGTTGCTCAAGGTCTGATTTCAATTCATTTAATTCATTTTCCAAATTGTCTAATTCTTGTTCTCTAGTAGTGAATTTGTTTTTATAATTTTCAATTAGATTGTTCAACTCTTGTTCCTTGTCTTTCAAAACTTCTGCACGTTTTATATTTGACTCACGTAACTCACGAGTGCTGTCTTCTAATTGTGCATTTAACACTTGATATTTCTCATATAATTCAGCTTCAATCTTTTTAGCAAATAATTTTTGTAACATAACTCTTACTCTCCTTTGTTTAATTGTTAACAATAGTTTATCATATAGTTTTATAAAAGTAAAGTAATTTAATGGTAAATAATTCAAAATAAACAAAAAAGACTAGATAATTCTAGTCTTTAAGATGAACTTGTGATTGCAATTCATTATAATATACCTCTTCTGAATGAACGGAGTGGTGATATTTCTCATACTCTTCTCTATCTTCCCTAGTTCTGAACATTTGTACGATGGTTTGGTGAAGTCCACCTTTAACTTTTCTCATGGTTACATAGGGATAATCATGTGGGTCAAACCAATCATATTGAGGAAGTGCAAGTGCAATAACTGAGTTGTTAAAATAGATTGCTTGATAATATTCAAATTTACTTGGTGACGTATGACATACTTGTTGGTTAAAGATGTCTGGTAATGTTGCTGGTATTTTATTCATGTGTATTATCCTCCTTAATGATTTTATCATAAACTAATTTACTATGCAATTCTACAACATGGCGATGAATTTTGCGAGTATATTTAGTCATGTTCCCATTTGATTCAAATAACGACATAAGAATCATTCCACCATGCTCAGAAGCAATTGGTTCTACTATGTCTCTAAAGTGGTTTTTCTCAATTTCTAAATTGTCATCAATAACAACAACGTCTACTCTCTTACCAAGTAGAGGTGTGTATCCAATTTTAGCATTGTAGAATTGATAAATTCCCAATGCCGAATTAATGGTTGTCATCCCATGATTATCGTTTTTAATATTATCTGTTCTCCGACCACTCAGAGTCATCAATTGTTTGCAAGTATGATGACTAATAAATGGGTTGCTATCGAATTCATCTATATCAATAACACACTGCATAGCCATTTCTCGAACTGTTTGAACGTCTTTGCAAATAAATAACATTCTCAATTTGTCGTTAATAAAATATTTCATATTGCCACTCCCTTTACTTCATACCATATAATTCTTTTGTCATTTCAATACGACCTATAATCTTAACTTCCTCTCGTGTGAGTAAGTTTTGGTCTAAGTGTTCTAATAACTCATTGTATAGCTTAATGACCTCTCCACGTTGATTTTGTACTTCCCATGCTTTGTGTAAATCTTGTTGTTTGTTTTTAAGTTGGCGAATTAAACTACGGTTGATGTAATCTTCTAATTTTAACTTGTGTGTCAATTCATCAATTTCCTCTTGAGTGGCAGTTGAGATATATTTATCATGGTCTGTAATGTACCCACCTCGCAGACGAATTTGTTTAAGTTGATTTTTAACATCGTCTTTAAATTGTAATGCCTCTTCTTTGCTGCTTTTCATAAATACTTCATACAAACCAAATTCTGTTAGGAATGTTGAGTTTTGTACTCCTCCAAGGGTACACACTTTATGTGTAGCCTTTTCAGACTTGTGAACTTTACGAGCAACGGTTGAGCCATCACGTTCATTTAATAGTGTGGCTACTTGCTTAGCTAGAAACAGTGGTTCATAAATATCTCCATAATATTCAAATTCAATTCCTCCAATTTGGATTGAACCAATTGGCTCAAGTGTTTTGTTTAACATCTCATCTCTCCTATCTCACCTTAAAGGTGTTATGATTACATTTAGTATTTTACACCACTTGAGCATATGAGTCAACTATTTTAATTGATATTTGTAAACTTTTTGTATATAAGCTCAGAGCCAATTTTAGGCGATTTGAGAGGTTTTATATTATAGGGATATATTTTACTTATAAGTACGTCCCCACCCTATATGGGTTGATTGTGTAAGTCTGGCGTATGGTTTTAGAGTTGTTGAGTGTTTAACATAGAATGATTGATTTATGGAATTATCGAAAATTGGTAAATGAAGTTGTATATAGATAAGGCGACAATGTTAGATATGGTGGTTTTAAGTGTGAAATCGGAACAAATAATGGGATCGAAATTGAGTGATAATGGGAAGATGGTTAATAAATTAGGGTTGATTTGAGACTGAGTTGAGTTGAAAGTAAGGATTAATGTTGGGATCGAATGGCATTGAATTAGTGATTGTTGATAAATTAGGGAGGATGCTGATTTTGGCTTGGATGGGAATTGAGTTGGAATTGGTTGTTTTGGGTAAGAATTAGTGGGTTTTAAGTGGGTAAAAGGTGTTGTCTGGTTGATAAAATGGGAGTTTGATATGGTTTTGAACTAACTGGTGGTTGAAGTAATTGAAATGGCAGATGGTGTGAAAATGGGAGTGTTCGCCACAACTTTTTACCCACGAAACCCCTCGAAAAACTTAAACCCACCCCCCACTGGTTTCGATAATGTTTATTGTCGCAACCAATGAAAAGGGGCTGAAAGGGGCATTTTTGCAGCGGAAATTTTATGTTGAAATGGTGTGAATTTTTGACTATTCATTCCCACTGTTCCACTATTTCACCATTCCACTGTTTCGCTATCTTGCCATTCTACTATTTTCCTATCACCTACTCACCTTTTCATCAATTCATTATACCCATCACTTACCACTTTAAAAACTCATTCACACTCTTTATATCGCCTTACATCTTAGAACAATCCACGACAACCACTATATATACCAACTTCCCAAACCCATGTTCTAACTCTATCACCTCTATACGTTCACACCAACTATATCTAACATGATCTACTATATCACACTCTCACCATATCAAGACAATTAAAAAAGCCACCTACAATAGGTAGCCTATACAATCTCACACAATACCTCAATCGCTTCATCTTTACTATCACATTCTACGATAATCATTTTTGTAATAAATCCTTCTTTTAAGTAATCCATCATTACTGTATTACCTTCAACATAATAACCCAACACGTTTTCCTCATTAATCTCTAATGTATCAAGTTTGTTCCATGCCTTTTCTAATGTTGTTGGTTCGCTTTCGTATTCTGATAATTTCTCCAGACATTTCCCACAAATAGCAACATATTCACTGAATAACGTATTATGACCTAAAACGATATTCTCACTTGATCCACAACCTTCACATCTTAACATTTTAATAACCTCCATTTATATGTATTTCCTTATCTGTAAACATTATCTCATATTACTTGATAAAAGTCAACTATTAAATTGAAAATAATTGACTTTTTATTTTAATTAATAATTACCATTTGACAACGGGCATAATAATAGCTTTGCCTTTTGGTGACTCAATTAAAACCGGTCTAGCGCTTCCTATTGCATAACACTTGCTATCCTCACCTAAAATATTTAATACTAGTTTTAGGTAATCATTATTGACTGTTACTGAATAACCAAAGTTATCTTTCAATGTGTAAACATACGGGTTATTCTTTGATTTCCTTTTGTCTGGATTAATTTTTTTGCTTGGATTATTAATTAAGTTAATATCTAAAATATTTAAATTTCCCCAATCAGTATTTGGAATAACCCCTTTTAAAGTTGCCACGCTTGGATAAGCTAGATCACTTGAAACGTGTTCAATATCCAAATGATGACCTTCATTCATAGCAATTAAGATATGTTCATTTGTTGTGTATTGAATGCCTTCACTGTCCACATATGAATATTTTAACGCCTCTTTCTTTTGATCTTTTAAAATGTTTTTCCATTGTTTCATAATTAACAACCTCTTTTCTTTTATCTCTTAACTTATATATTAAGTATACCATACTACTTTACAAATATCAACTATTATTTTAAACTTTTATCAACTTTTTTATTTTAAATTTACAATCCCAACACATTCATTATTATTGAAGATCAAGCTTGTATTATCCCACTTAATCAAAAAGTTGCTATTATCAAGTGTAATGACTTGATACTCATTGCCATATACCTCCATAGCGTCTTTTAAACTCATTCCCTCTTGATTGCTGCAACCTGTGAACATTAAAGTAATAAAGCACATTAAACCGATAACCATTAATTTTTTCATTCTCTTAACTCCTATTCTATGTATTTATTGCAAGTTGATCTCAACCAACTTACAATATTATTATATCATGGTAGTTTATAAATATCAACTACTTTTATAAACTTTTTTGAATTATTTTACATTACTTAAAATAAAATCAAATTGTTTAACATCACATAATGACCCACAATCTAACACATTAAAACATTCTTTTGTTTCAAAGTCCATATCTTCCAACAACTGTTCCTCACTATATTCTAGCAAGTCGATCCAATTATAACACTCTAATACATTATAATTCAATTCATAAATGAATAATGCTAGTAATTCATGGCTTGAATAACTTTCATCAATATTTGCATTTTTATCATTCCAATTTAAAAAGTTAATAATATTTGTTTTTGTTATTTTATTCATCTTAATAACCTCCTAATTTTTAATGGCTAATCTCTTAACCTATATCCATTATATCATATCTATACATAGAGTCAACTATTTCAATTAAAATATTTTACTTTTATCAACTTTTTATTATAAAAAGGATAGGCTAACCCTATCCTTCTATCAATTCCACCTCATAATCCATATTATTCAGTAATCTTATAAGTGTCTTAATGGCTTTCTTATTGCTGCATTTATAAACAAAACAATAGCCTTTCATGTCAAACTTATGACTGATTTCCTCATCTGTAAAATAATCATAGCTTACTTTCTCTGTCGTGTATTTCTCACACTCAATATCTACTAATTCACCACCTAGATTTTCCACCGTTTGAAATAATTCCATGTGATCCGCTTTAATTTCATCTAAACCCTTTTCCATTGTTGTAAATTTTAACTTTAACATTTTACCAACTCCCCAAACTCTTTATACTATAATATATGTGCTTTCAGTTGGTTTTATTCCTATTTTTAATTTGCTTTTATCAACTTTTAAACAAAAATAAAAAGAGGGATAAACCCTCCTTAATTAATACGATAGGCATATAAGTTATTCTCTAATTCCATTTCAATTCCATCATAACCAGCCATAATGCCACGTCCGTCCATGTCTTTAGTCCATTCAATTACACTATCCCAATCAATTAGATCATTTTCAATAATAATACGATTATATTCATCATTACCAAAGTTAAACTTGAAATATTCTACGCTATTCTCTTGGTCGCATAAATATTCTAAAAATTCTTCCTCATTGTCACATCCAGCTTGTTCCATTTCCTCTTCTAATTCGTTCATATGACGTAAATCGTCAATATAACAAGACATGCTTTCCTCTTGAATTTCATCAAATAAAACTTGATAATCTGACGTTGTATGATGATTTAAAATTTCATCTCTTGCCCAATCTGTAAAGCTATCCAATCCTAAATCGTCGATTAAATTCATCTGATATTCATGATACTCTTGATCTGCCTCTTCATCTGTTAATACTAGATATTCATTACCATCAATGAAAACCGTTTTATTATCATCATGTTTTAACGTTTCAACCTCAGCCGTTTCTGTCGTTTCTCCTAAGTAGTTTAATAAAGCATTGATTTTTAATTGTTCCATTTTTACTTACCTCTTTCTTTTATATAGTTTTAAGACTTTCAAATAAAGCCTTTATAGTAGGCACTATCTGAGATAATGCCAATTAAAAGGTTTATTTTATTTATCAACTTATATCTTTATTATATCATCATAGTTGCCATATGTCAACTATTTAATGAAACATTTTTTTACCGTATTAATTTCATCTGTATAAGATTGACCAGCGCAATAATACGCTTTACCATCTCGAACCCACAATCTACTAAAAATACCGTATGTCTCCATGTTCTCAAACCATGCATTCTCGATAGCATTATACATTTTAGAACCCTTGCGGCACTTTGTCAATAAAAACTCTTTAATTAATGCAAAGTTTTCAACACGTTCCTGCCATGTTAACTCCACTCCATTAATTGATCCGTTAATAATATTGTTTAACGTAATTTGTTTTGTCATTTTAAATTCCTTCTTTCTATTTATTTTTAGTTGTTTATCAACTTATGTCTTCATTATACTATATAAGTTGATAAACATCAAGCATTATTTTAAAGTTTTTTAATTTTTATTTTAACAACATTGTAAACACTCATTTACTGTAAATTCCACCATGTGCCATTTTAATTCATTATTATCATATGGATTATGTATTGCACTAATTCTTTTAATTGTCTTAATGTCTTTATTGTTCATTAGATCAACAACTTTCATTGCATTACTTTTTGTTTTATAAACTTTCTCTAAAACAACAACGCCAAAGCCTTCTCTAATAATGGCAAATCTCTTTTCGTCGTCTTTCATATCTCTAAAAAATCCATAATATCCATGGCTACGAATTTCTCTCAATGCTTTCTCTTTTAATGTTTTCATTTTAATTTCCTTCTTTCTATTTATTTTTGTAACCCTTGCTACTCTTATATTATATCATCATACTTTATAAATGTAAACCCTTTTGATTAACTTTTTTATTTTTCTTTACTTTCGTATCTTGCTTTCAAGCAACCATTTTCCCAATAGGAAACAACCTCACCGACAACTTTCTCTCCATCAAATAAAGTATAGTCATCATATTTACGACTAAAAGAGTAATGACCGTCTTGATCTTGAACAATTAACTTGTCATATCCATCATGTTTCAAAGTTGATTTTTTCGCATTGTCGATAATTTCTTTTAATTCTTTGTTCATTTTTACAACCCTCTTTCTTTCACCTTATGTATATATTATAACATCTTAGTTGATAAATATCAAGTATTATTTTTAACTTTTTAACTTTTAAACTTTTACTTAATTTTTAACCGACTTTTACTATTGCATACAGTAAACACATAATCCACCAATAAAGCAAACTCCAATGAATAACACTGTAGCGATTAGCCAACGATATAGATAAGCCTTATATCCAATAATGGCGAATAGATAAACCACCTCTTGAATAAGATAAACCACTTGATCTAAAATTTTAACTAATAACATTTTAACAGCCTCCTATATATTTCCTAACTTTAATTATATTATATCATACTCACATATAAAGTCAACTATAATTTATCAACTTTATAAACTTTTTTTAACTTTATGATCCCAATTTGTTAAAAACGTATTTTTGTACCTCTTTTTTGAGTCCTTCCGACGTTACCGACTTGAAATAAATATTTTTTTCATCTAACAACGTCAGTTGTTCACCGTTACTATCTGGATGACTTTTGGCTAATAAATCAATATTACCTCTTATCATGGAAATTCCAATGGTGATATAAATTGTATAGTTAGCTGTTGCAATCTCTGTCGTTTTGCACACTTTCAAATTATCACCTAAAATAAAACGCTTTGCATATGCTTTATTTGCATAGTATTTGACAGTATTGCCAATTTTTAAACGGTAGATATCACTTTTTATTGATCTGTCATAATCATAACAAAAGGTGAAATTTTTATCTGTATAATTTTTATATACCGTTGCCTTTTGTGACCAACTTTCAGGAAAATAAAGATCATCCATATTCAATTTTTCTGAATCAATCGTCATACCTTCCATTTTTTCTACTAAATCATTGACAGGTACAGACATCAATCCCAATGGATTAATGCCTAACCTTGCCATAATTCCCTGACGCTTATTGAATTTTACGCTTTCCGTATTTGTCATTTTAATAACCCCCTATTATTTATAAAATTCTTTTTTGACATTCTTTAATTAGAATATTATTATCAATTAAAATCCAATCACGTTCAGAAACATATTTATGCATTCCTTTATGAGTTTTATATTCCTTTGATAATTGTAAAGCCTCAGTGATAAAGCTATACTTTACATTACCATATAAATCAGTCGTTTTTACTAAAACTCCAAAACCTAAACCAAATCCGCGCTCCATCATGTAATAACCTAAAACCTCTTGATTTTTTAATACGTTAATCATTTTAATAACCTCCTAAATATTTCCTAAGTTTAATTATATTGTATCATTGTAGTTGCTATATGTCAACTATTATTTTAAATTTTATTTTTGTATTTTTCGCCTATCTTATAAATAGATAGGCAATGATTTTTTGTTGCGATCATCTACTTTATACCATATAATCACCGCTTTTAATGTTTCAGAATATGTAAAGCTTGTCACCTCTTTATTTTCAATCAAAACTTTAATTTCATTTTTTACACTCTCAAGCTCTTTTAAGGTGATTCCTTCATTTAATAATAATTTTTTAATTTGTTTTAACATTTTAACGACCTCCTAATTTTTATTTGCTTATCGCTTATATATATTAAGTATACCATACTCAAGAGCCTTTTACAAGCTCTTGAGTTGATACTTTTAATTTTTAATTTTCAATCCCTAAAACATATGGCAATAATTCGATGATAGCCTTTTGACTGTTTAATACGTTTGTTTCAATTAGTTTATAACCTCCATTAATCATATCGTTTGTATCATTTCTGTAAGTGATTAATTCATAGTGATTTTTTTCTTCTGGATTGATGATCTCAATCTTTGAAATAAATTTTTCATTATTGTAGATTGATAATTCTTCTAAATTTGAATAAACTTTACATGAATCAAATACGATTCCGTTCACCTCAAGATATTTTTTAACTTTGTTTAATGTTTTCATTTTTAAACCCTCCAATTGATTTATTTGTTTATCGCTTATGTCTTTATTATACCATACTCACATATAAAGTCAACTACAAAAGTTTAGAAATATCAACTTTTTCAAATTTATTTTTACTATCCTTATATATAATATATAGAAAGAGTGGATCAAGTGGAATTATTAGATAAAAAAACAGATCAAAAAAAGTTTATTTTTGCATGATTTTCTATTGACTTTTATCAATCAATCATATATAATAAAGGTAGATCGACAAAAGGATTTGAGTGTGAAATTCCCACGACTATCGAACCACACTAATATTTCAACTAAAAATTCCCCCACTCTGGGGTGGGTGGCTAGGTGTCGATTTTTGCAAATTTTGACCCACCACATGAATTTTTCAGAAAATCCCCAGGCTATATAGTGTATATAATTGAGTGTCGATTTTCACGAAAATTGCTTACCACACTATAATTTTTGAAAAACTCCCCACGATATAGTGGGTTTTATTTTTGGATTTTTGCAAAATAAAAAAGGTTGAATTTAATCAACCTTCAATCAATTTCAATATTTCATTAGTCGTCTTTATTGCTTGTTTTTCGCTTATTACAGACGTTTTATTATGTCCACCTATAAACACTAGGGTAGTACCCTTAAACCTTCTCAGAATCAAGCTATTGGCTTTATACGAGGTGATTTGACTATCCAATCCTCCGTAACTGAATTTACAGATGAAATTGTGCAATTCATATGGTGAATTTAATTTATCGTATCGTCTATTAACTTGATTCATGTTTGACAAAATTGATTTTCTCATGACAATCACCCATGAATTGATGCCAATCTCATCAATGTTGCAATACGTAATTCCAAAATTTCCATTTTATCTTCGTAGAATCCTCGCACGTCATCATCCAATTCGTCAAAATATTCATCGACAATATCCCATAGATCATTCAATTCAACAATCCCTACTTGCTTTTGCCCACTCTTACGAGTAATCACCGATTTACCAATTTCCATAAGGTTGATTTCTGTTTCTTCTAAAATACCCATTACTTTTGCATAATTAAGCACAAAGTTAAAAATTTTATCATCCATATTTACCATTTGATTTGCTCCATTCATTATTAATCATCTCCCATGTATATTTAATTTATTCACCGTTCACATTTACTATTCTATATCAATGGTTTGTAAATGTCAACATTAATATTGAAAAATTTTTAACTTTTGATTACCTTCAATTATTTTACTCAATGGATTATTGC
>ERZ1035037.147-NODE-147-length-27518-cov-82.880348_pt1 | contig 27518 bp, 54 predicted proteins | sample MGYA00520618_ERZ1035037 | MGnify/ENA primary metagenome ERZ1035037 (study PRJEB33766, sample SAMN09781741) | gut metagenome | biome: gut microbiome | host: Homo sapiens | place: Madagascar | study: EMG produced TPA metagenomics assembly of the PRJNA485056 data...
TGCGAGACTCGAAGGAATTTGGCTTTAAGTACTTCAGATGTATTAGCTGCGGAAGGGTGCTGCCGTTTGAGCAGGCTGACTGCGGACATTACATATCGCGAACGAATATGGCTCTACGGTTCTCGGAAGATAATTGTTCGGCACAATGTCGCAGCTGTAACCGGTTTAAGGACGGGAATATCCTTGATTATCGCCAGGGACTGACAAGGAAGATTGGCGAGCAGAGGGTGACGTTGTTGGAGTCGAGGAAGCACGAGACGAAGAAATGGTCGAACTGGGAGCTGGAGCAGCTTATTGAGTACTACAGCAAGGAGACAGAGCGACTGAAAAAATGTGAAGACTGAAAAAGAAATACTTTTAGACATGATTTGGTATCATAAAATGTTATTAGTGTTAGGAAGCAGCGGCGGCTGCACACATTTAGTAAAATCCATTTGATTTATTTACGTCAGCCTGGTGCGTGAGCATAGGGCGGCTTTTTACTACGAAACTTTAAAACAAAATAGATATGAACAAGGAATATGTTTTACAGAAGCTGCAGAAGATGATGCCCGACGATACAAAGAGACCGATGGGTGTGAGCTTTGCAGAATTGAAGACTGCCGTACAGGAGGATTTGAGGGAGGTGTTGAAGGAGCTATTGAAAGATGGCGACATAAACTACTTCAAGACTCTGAACGGTGTAACAATATATTTGAAGGATTCTAAACTATAACAATATGAAGAAAATTGTGATAGACAGGATATGCCTGCGGTATTTCAAGGGCATAGAGGACAAGGAAATTGTGCTGGAAGACCATATCAACGTGATAAAAGGTCGCAACGGCATTGGCAAGTCGACGATAGCAGACGCTGTAAGTTGGGTGCTGTTCGGCACGAACCAGGCTGGTGACACCAAGTTTGGTATCAAGACCAAGGGCAAGGACGGCAAGGAGATTGAGGACGTGGCGCACTCGGTGGAGATATCGCTCAGCGTATATGACGAGCAGGAAGGCTTGATGTGCTATGTGCTTACACGGACGCTGACCGAGAGCCGCAAGGACGACGGCAGCGTGACGAACACCTACACGTACAAGGTGGACGGCGAGGTGGAGACAGCCGGCGACTTTAAGAAGGTGGTTGACGAGATTTGCCCGGAGAAGGTGTTTAGGTTCTGCTCTTCGCCCTCTGTTTTCGCCCAGATGGAGTGGGGTGAGCAGAGAAAGATGCTGACGGAAATGTTTGGCGAGCCGAGCATGGAGGATGTGACGGGCGGTGACAAACGCTTTGACGCTGTGAAAGAGATTCTTGAGCAGAAGGACCTTGACAAGGCCTTGAAGCACCTTAGGTATAAGCGCAAGGAGGTTCAAGGCGAGATGGACGAGGCACCTGTAAGGCTTGAGGCTCTGAAAAATGTACTGCCGAAGACCGAGGACTGGGATGCCTTGGCGCACGACATAGAGCTGTTGGACGGAACGCTGAAAGAGAGCCAGTCGAAGCTGAACACCATAGAGCGTGGCGAGGGCGGACGTGTGAAGAAGGCGGAGATAAGCAAGTCGCTGGACTTTCTGAACAAGCGCAAGCGCATAATGGAGAACGAGGCTCACCGCAAGATGTCGGAAATGATGGATGAATATGCGGGCAAGAAGCGGATGTTGCAGGAAAATGCTGCAAGCGCCGAGAGCACTGTTGTTGACTTGAAGCGAAAGGCTGCCTCGTACGACGAGCTGATGGCCCGCTGTGACGAGCACTTGAAGGAGCTGGACGTACGGAAAGTGGAGGGCGCTGCCTTGTGGAAGACAATATCTGCCAGGACATGGGAATGGGACGACAATGCGTCGTACTGCCCGACGTGCGGACAGATGCTGCCCGGGGACAGGATAGCCGAGATGAAGGAGGATTCGCTCAAGAGGTTCAACACAGCCAATGCCGAGGAGCTGAAGAAGCTAAGAGAGCGTGCGGCAAGGATAAACGACGAGACAAAGCAGTGTAACGAGAACATCGAGCACTACAAGGCGGAGCAGAAAACGACTCTGACACAGCTTGAGAAGGCCGAGACGGTGCTGAAAGAGGCTCGCGAGGCTATGGAGGAGCTGAATGAGGGGCGTGTGGACGAGACTGTTGACAGCTTGCTTGCCAAGAAGCCCGAATACAAGGATGTGTGCGAGCAGATAGCAGGCAAGGAAGCCGAGCTTGAGGCTCCTGTGGAAGACAGCGAGAGCGAAAAGCTCAAGGCTGAGATACAGAAGGAGATAGACGAGGCGAAGGCTGCCAAGGAAGCTCTGCAAGCACGGCTTGCGGTAAAGGCCCAATGGGTGAAGGTGAGCGAGCAGATAGAGGCTGTGAAGAGCGACCGTAAGACCTGGCAGGCGCAGCTTGACGAGTTTGACGAGAAGATAAAGGCTTTGAGCGACTATCAGAAGAAGGCTTGCGAGGCTTTGGAGAACATCGTGAACAGGCACTTTAATATGGTGAAGTGGTCGATGTTCAGACGGCAGCTTGACGGAACGGACAAGCCGTGGTGCGAGTGCTCGGTTGACGGCGTGCCTTATGCTGACTTGAACTCGGCAGCGAAGATAAATGCCGGGCTTGACATTGCGAGAGCGTTGAAGGAATACTACCAGGTGGATGTGCCTTGCGTGATAGACAATGCGGAGACTGTGCTGGAGCCGCTGTATGACGGAGGACAGCAGATAAGGCTTACGGTGACAGAAGACAAGGAGCTAACGATAGAGCGCTATGAATATAAAGACTAAGCACAATATCGGAGACGCGGTGTGGTTTTTGGATGATTACCGAGCACAATGCTGCAAGATAACAGGAGTGGACGTGCAAGTGCTCGGTGCATCAAAGCCATTCGTGCAATATAGGTTTTGTGTGTTTCCTCCCGTAAAGGAGGAGCACGTGTTTAAAAGTAAAGAAGAACTGATAAAATATATAGAAAAATGACACAGACAATGACAGCGGTGGTGAAGCAGCCACAAATGACAGCTCAACAGCAAGCAATCGTAACCTTCAACAATAAGGTTAATGGCAGCTATGTACAGAACCAGCTAAAGAGTGTGCTTGGCGCAAACTCTGGCACATTTGCCACATCATTGGTGGAAATCTTTACCAATGACAAGAAATTGCAGGGTTGCGATGTGAACAAAGTAGTGCAGGAGGCTATCAAGGCAGCGACATTGAAGCTGCCTCTCAACAAGCAGTTGGGATATGCTTATCTGATGGTGTTCAACAACTGGGACAAGGAAACCCGTAAGTCGATACCAACGCCAACCCTAACCATCGGCTACCGTGGCTACATACAGATGGCAATGCGCACCGGACAGTACCGCAACATCAATGCCGATGTGGTATATGAGGGTGAGCTTTGCGGAAAGGACAAGTTGTCGGGAAGCATTGATCTCTCTGGAGAAAAGACAAGTGACAGAATAGAAGGCTTCTTCGCTCATTTCGAGACAGTGAACGGTTTTTCGAAGACCTTGTATATGTCGCTTGCGGAAATGGCAGCGTATGCGCTGAAGTATTCTCCATCGTTCAAGCGCAAACCGACAAAGGACGACCCTATCCCGACAGTGGACAATCTTTGCGACCTTGCGAACGGACAGGCACAGAATGGACCGACGGGAAAGGTAGGTTGGGAAGGTGATTTCCTTAGCATGGGCATCAAAACTGTGCTGCGAAGGCTGCTTTCAAAGTATGGCTATCTGTCAATAGAAATGATGGGAGCCTTGTCTGAGGATGAAAAAGCTCCAAACGTGCAACAAGTTAGGGATGAAGAGTTCTCGGAGGCAAAGGAAATCATTTCGGTTGATGAACAGACGGGAGAGGTGGTAGACATGGCGGAGAATAAGCCTTCCGAAGCCTCTCTAAGCTCTGCTAAGCCGAATGGTAAGGAAGATGATAATCCGTTTGAGTAATGACGCTTAAGATTATAGGCAGCTCCAGCAAGGGCAACGGCTACTTGCTGGAGGCTGAGAATGGTGAGCAGCTTGTAATCGAAGCAGGTTGCAGACTGATGGCTGCTAAGGAATTGGGCTTGAAGACAAGTAAATGCGTGGGGCTTATTTGCTCGCATGAACACGGGGACCATTGCAAGTACGTAAGAGACTATACCAAAGCAGGGATAGACGTCTACTCGACTTCTGCTGTAAAAGAGAACAATAAATTTGGCGTTACGGCGGTGAAGCATGGCAAGACATACCAAGTTGGCGATTTCCGAGTAACGCCTCTGAAAGTTGAGCATGACGTGGAATGCTTCGCTTATCTCGTGCATCATCCGGAAATGAAGACGCTGATGTTTGCGACGGACTGCTGGAACTTGCACCAGGTGGTGAAGGGAGTGTCGCACTATCTCATTGAGGCTAACTACCAGGACGACATTCTTAATGAGGCTGTGAGAGAAGGACGCACGGTAGCATCACAAGCGGACAGAATAAGGCTGAGTCACATGAGCTTGAAACATTGTGTGGAGTACTTGAAGATGTGCGAGGCGGACAAGACAGCGAGAACGATAACGCTGATACACGCGAGCGAGAGACATCTGGACAAGAAACACGCTGAGCTGACGGTGGCGGGACAGACTGGTGTGCCGACATGGGTGGCGAAGAAGGGACTGGAAATTGTATTAATGTAAAAAAGGAGATATTATGGATAAAGAAAAACTTGACAAGGCACTAACCCTAAGAATGATGCTTGACACAAATTTGAATGCTCTTAGCAGAGCTATAGATATAAGTTGTGGCGAGCTTGGAGATAGTCTTAAAACAATCGTAAGAAACGATGAAAAATTTAGAATCAAGTTTATACAACTTGTACACGATACATACGACCGTTTGCAAAAAGAATTTGACGAACTTTAAAAATAGGAATTATGGAACCAATGGTAACAATATCCGTAAAGGACTATAACGAACTTGTGCGGAATAGTGGTGATAAACGTGTGCTTGAGTTGCTGACAATAATTGTTAACTACGCAAACCAAGAACAGGAAACGGCTTGGGTGACACGAACGCGTTTCGACGCAATAGGTATGCTACGAAATTTTATCAAGGAACTTCAGAGCGGAGAACAAAGTTTCGAGGAAATAATGGAGTGGACTAAAAGAAATTTTAGCAATGAGAGTACCGAGGAAGATAAAGAAGGCAGCGAAGCACGTTGAGCGTCATATGCGACATACGACATGCGGATTGTTGGTAATCCCTTATAGCGAATTTGTCGTAAAAGGACGCTACACAAAGTGGAAGCAGAAATGCTTAAACGAAGTCAAAAGAGAATTTCTAAAGAAGTTGCTTGAAGAATGGCAACATTTTAATGACACTATTCCAGAATTAATAACGGAATTATTTTGAAAGGGGGTAAGGGGGTATGGCGACTTTTGAGAGGCTGAATGACCCAAGGCAGTATATGGCTGCTATGAGAGAGATAGATAAGGCTCGCGACTGCGGGTATGCGATAGACATAGTGAAGCACAGAGAGGTGGCTACGAACAAGCAGATGGCTTATCTGAACTTCATCATTAGTTACTACGGATATAAGCAGGGCGAGACCTTCTATAGTGTGCTACGGACGATACAGCAGGACGTGTGTCCGCATATCTTCCTGGCGGAAGATGGCAAGAAACCGAAACCGCTGTGCTACCTGACTACGGCTGAGATGTCGAGCGTGATAAGGAACTTCCTGGATTATGCGTCGATGAGCGAGGTGATAATACCGGACAAGGACGACGAGAGAGGACTGAGAAGCGCAAAGGCAGAGCTGGCGAGCGGTGGCGCAGGCTGGGTGTAGAGAATTACGAGTTAGGAGTTAGGAGTTAAGAATTGTTGCGCGTTGCGCAATTAGGAGTTTTTGATTTTTGACTTTGTTTTGAATTAATAAATTAGGAATTAAGATGATACATATTGAAGGACCGATAATAAAGATAATGTCTGTAAAGAACGGCATAAGCAAGTCGGGCAAAGAGTGGAGAGAATGTGACGTGGTGATAGAGCATGTGACGAGCTTGCAATATCCGAAGAATGTGGTAGTGACGTTTAGAGGAGCGCAAGTGGGCGTGGTAAACCAACTTGGCAATGGTGACGCTGTGGGATGCGACATAAGCATTGACGCAAGAGAGTGGCAGGGTCGGTGGTTTAATGCGGTGACCGGGTATAATCTGAAGAAGCTGTAATATGACTATTCCCGATGAGATACTTGACCTTGACTTGGTGAAGATAGGAATGTACATCTATATCAAGAGAAAATGCGGAAAGGCTGGTGTGTGTGACGTGTCAATGAAGGAATTGGGCGAGCGCTTTGGACTGACAAGACCGACAACGAGTAGGTATCTCACGGAATTGTATAATCTAAAGGTTTTATATTCAAACGGACACCAAACGGACACCAAACGGACACTTATAGCCTTGAAACCCAAGGTGTTAGACGGTGTAAACGGACACCAAACGGACACCAAACGGACACCCGAGCAGGAACTTAAAGACAGAAAGTTGGCGTTTGGAATGCAGCTCAAACCATTCAATGAAACATACCCAAGACCGATGCTTGCAGAGTTTTATGACTATTGGACCGAGGTAAAAGAAGGCGGTAGGAAGATGCGGTTTGAGAAAGAAAAGACGTTTGAGATAGCAAAGAGGTTGACAAGGTGGAAGCGGAACGACGACGAAAGGAAGTTGTCGCGTAAAACTTCGCAGGACATCGGAATGGTGTACCACAAGGAGAAGGACGAATTTAAAAACGAAGAAACATGGTAGGGAAAGACATAAAAACCGTGTGGGAGGAATACGAGCTGGCGCTGCAAGGTACAGGCTTCTTTGGGTCGCCGAAGAAGGTAAGCATACACATTGACAACGCAAAGTTGTTGCTGTGCAACGGACTGAAATACTATTGCGGTGAGGGCGCTGTATGGCAGCCGGAATACGAGGAAGTGGCGGAATGGCTGACGGACAACAAGGGACGTGGGTTGTGGCTTTGTGGCGAGTGTGGAAGAGGCAAGACACTGATAGGGGCAAAGATCTTGCCGGTGCTGTTCAACTTTTATCACTTCCCGAAAAAGACAATCACTCTGTATGACGCGAAAGACTTGAACAGTAAATTCGACGACATCGTAACGAAACACATTATATATATAGATGATGTGGGCAAAGAATCGGTGGAGGTAAGCTATGGCAACAGAAACCTCAGGTTCCCTGACATTGTGGACGAGGCTGAGAAGAAAGGCAAGCTGCTGATGTTCTCGACCAATCTGTCGCAAGAGAAGATCGTGGAGAAATACGGAGAGCGGACCGTGGACAGACTGAGGGCGATAACTAAGAAAATCGTGTTCAGAGGTAAATCGCTAAGAAAATAACTAAAACTAAAGAAATATGAAGACAACAAGAATTGACTTTGTGGATAATGCCACGACTAAGGAGGCTGGCGTCTACGCTATGAAGTATGGCTGGGCCTTTGTGAAGGGTGTCTGTAGGGACGTCAATGGGTTTGCGCATAAGCTGCCGTGGGTTTGCGTGGCGGTAGTGCTGATAGTGGCTGTGATAACCGGCTCGATGCTTGTAGCAGAAGCAAGAATGGAGAGAGACCATGCAAGCAAGGAAATGGTGAAGCTGCAACAGCAGGTGGAGCAGTTAAGTTGTGCTGTTGAAGCGGAAAGGAGCATAAAATGAAACACAATCCATTTGTACCTCGTGAGCAGCGCACAGCCATCCTTACCTTCGACAACGGACATCGCGCTCGTGCTGAGGTCTTACTCCCTGGCACTGACAAGCCCGTTTGGCACGCTGACCTCGAGCGTCGCCTCGTTCGTGATTTCAACAAGTCGCAGCCACGTGCTGTACACAAGGTGGTAAAAATACATCTCTTACGAAACTAAAAACACATACAACTATGAAGAAAATCAAGACATGGCTCATACACCTTCTGGGTGGAGTAACAGTTACTGAAAGTAGAAAGAGAGGTGAAAAATCTTTCTATCTTGGTATGAAAGGTGCATACATCGATATTCGTAACTATGCCGAATATCTCTACGGCAAGCCTGCCGATGAATGGTGCAAGCTGATGTACGAATTTATATGTGGACTACAAGAACGTCTTACGCATGGAACTGACGAAGAAAGACCAACGGCACATCCTTAACACCGCTATAAGGGACGTGTGGGACGTTACAGAGCATGCCTCCGAATACGCCCAGCTATACCGAATTACATATTATAAAGAGGTTGTGAGGCAACTACAAAACAAAATCAACGTATTAGAAGAACAATACAACAAAACGTATGGAAAAGAATAATAACATTAACATAGCAGAGATATTGAAGGACTGCCCAGAGGGGATGAAGCTGTATAGCCCACTATTTGGTGAAGTCACGTTAGGCAAAAGTGGAAGCGATAACATTTCTGTTTTTTCCAAGAAAGACAACGGAGATATCATTTTCAATACATTTGCGGAAAATGGACTTTTTTATTCCGGATATTCGCAATCACAATGTCTCCTCTTCCCCTCCTCAGAAATGCGCGATTGGACGAAGTTCTTCAAGCGAGGAGACGTGGTGTTGTGTGAAGACAACATGTGTGCTATCTTTGAAGGGTGGGCGAATGACGATTATACCAAATTCAATACAACAATCGATTTTTATGAATTTGGCGCATCGTTTGACAAGGAAATGGTCTGCGACACGGATCGCTTTGTAAAGGCGAGTGACGAAGAAAGAGCGGTGTTTATCGCTAACGCAGAGAGAACACTTAAAGGCAAGTACAATCCCGACACCTTGCAAGTAGAGCCAGTAAAGACAGAGTGTCCGCTCAAGCCGTTTGACAAGGTGCTGGTGAGGAATAACGACGGACAGGCATGGCGTGCTAACTATTTCTCGCATTACAAAAATGCCCCTGACTATTTTTATGTTTGTATAAACGGCATTTATCATTACTGCATCCCCTACAACGAGTATACCGCCCACCTCCTCGGCACAATCGACCCTTACACGGAAGGAGGCAGCGAATGAGCTGCCCCTTCTCTCTCGAAAACGTCAAGTTCCGTGAGACCGCACACATAGCCTTCGAGGACGAGTACGTCACAGCATACCAGTCTACCGACATCGTCCCCAAGATATACAAGAGCGTCAACACCCCTCGCGACAAGAGCGGCTTGGCATCAGGCAAGCCCAAGACCTACTACCGCACCCGGTACAGCTCTTGGGTCACGGAAAAGACATTTATTGCACAATATCAGAAAATCAGAGAAAAATTCTAAGTTATATGATAGAAATGTTAATTGTTATATCCTGTTCATCCCTCGCCTTTGCATTATTCTACACATTCTACAAGGTTGGCAGACAGAGTGCTTACGACGACCTCCTCAAGCATTTTGAGGACGCTGCAAAGGTTATCGGCAAGCAAGACACAATAATCCAAGCCTACATACAGAAGATTGAGGAAACAGAGAAGGAGGAACAGCAATGAAAGACGTTTTTACGATAGAGCAAGCCGACAATGGCATAATGGTTAATGGTAACGAGCACGTAGAGGTGATAGAAGACACCCATAACCCATGCGACAAAGACAATCTGTATAAATATCTCGGCGAATACCTCTGTTGGATGATAGAGGAGTCAATGGACGCAGAGATAACAAACAAGGTACAGGTGGAAATCAACATTACTAAAGCAGAATAATATGATAGACGAAAAGAAAATAACAGAAGCAGTAGACGCATACATCGGCTACCCAAAGGAGGTAGGAGAAGGTGTAGATGTAAGCATGAGACGTGATGCCTTCCGTGAAGGTGCAAAATGGTTCAAAGAAGCTCTTTGGCACGATGCCAAAGAAGAACCCGATAAACATAAGTTCGTTCTGGTCCAGTGGTTCTACATGGGTCGTTACGGAGCAGACATGATAAAACGTAAATATTATTGGCAAGGCTACATTGAGGAGTACCACATCATCAAGTGGTGCTACATCGACGACTTGCTGCCGAAAGGAAGTGAGGAATGACGGACAGTCTACAGATAAAAGTCGATAAAGCTATTAAGCTGTTGAGGTCAACATGCAGAGATAGAGAAGTTGAGTTGTCATATAGTGGTGGTAAGGATTCTGATGTAATCCTTGAACTTGCGAAAATGGCAGGTATTAACTATAGAGCGATATATAAAAATACGACGATTGACCCTCCTGGGACAATTAGACATGTGCGAGAGAATAATGTAGAGATTGTTAGACCTAAAGAGACGTTTTTACAATTAATTGAACGCAAAGGATTTCCTACAAGGAGGGCGAGATTTTGTTGCCAGGTACTTAAAGAATACAAGATAATGGATATTGCGATTCAGGGGATAAGACGCTCCGAGAGTTCAAAACGTACAAAACTATACAAAGAGCCAACCTTGTGTAGAATTTACAATAACAACAAGGTAAATCATGTAGAAATTATCCTGCCGATACTCGACTGGACAGATAATGATGTAGTTGAGTTTATTACAGAGCGTGGCATTAAACTACATCCTCTCTATTATACTGACGGAAAGGTTGATGTCAAAAGAAGACTTGGGTGCATGGGTTGCCCTTTATCTAAAGACAGAGGACTTGAAGAATTCAAAAGGTATCCGAATCTGGTAAAGGCTTGGTTACGGGCAGGTGTGAAGTGGTGGAAAAATCACCCAAACATAAAGACACGTAAAAATTACAGGTCAATTTATGAAGTATTTGTTGGTGATTTGTTTTTCAAATCATACGAAGACACAATGAGGAGCATCAGAGGAGAACTATTCAATAACCCTATAGATTGCAAAAAGTTTCTTGAAGAATATTTTAAAATAAACTTGGAATAAAATGATTAAAGCAGAAGACCTCAGAATCGGTGACCTTGTAAGGGTTAGCCGCGATTGCACGCTTCCGAAAGGGACCTTGTGCGTTGTTACTGATATATATCCCGAGAAAGTCTTTAACGACAAAAAAGGACTCGTCTTTCTAATCGCACTCAATGGCGAAGACGACGGTCCTTGGGGTGTTTGGTGCTGCAATGTCGAAGGCATACCCATCACACCCGAAATACTTACCAAGAACGGTTTAAAAGAAGAAGTTGTTGGAGAATATTATACAAAGCCTCTTGATAACGAGACACATCCCCTTGAGAGATATTTGTCAGTAGAGAGGAAAAGTGATAATTGGGCCGTTTTCATAAAGTATCGTATTTTTCACGACTGTGCACTGTTACGAAAAACTCAGTACGTCCACGAGCTACAGCACATACTTTGGGCGTTAGGGTTGGACGCAAATCTAAAGATATAAAATTGAATATGAATAAGATAGAAAAAACCTGTAAGAGATGCAATTGCGAACACTTCATTGTTTGGTCATTTGGCTTTGGAGACATGTATTCCTGCAAGTTACAAGGACAGAGTGAACACATCGAGAGTGTTGCTAAAGATTGTCCATTCAAAGAACATTTTAAGGAAATTGAGGAAATTAACGGAAATTAGAGGTAAATTTCCCCTAATCTAAAAACAAGAAAGCTTGTAAGCGTATCAAAAAAGAACAAGCATCATTGAATAAAAACTTAACAATAAAACTATAAACGAAAAACTATGCAGAAAATCATGTTCAACAACAAGTACGGACTCACCCAAGCCGTACTTGAAGGTCGCAAGACGCAGACAAGGCGTATTCTGAATCCTACAATGCTTTTCGAGCGTTTGAACACGTACGAAGGTTGGACAAAAGAATCTATTGCTGATTGGAAGGAATCTTGTAAAGACCGACTTTATAAAGCAGAGGGTGAAGAACTGAAAGAAATGCTTGATTACGCCTTGGAACATTCACTATACAAGGTTGGAGAAAATGTAGCTATTGCGCAAAGATACATAGACCTTGTAAACAATGATGAGTTCTATCGCCTTTGTGGCATTCATGGGATGCCATTAGAGTGTATTAAATACGAGAAAGGTTGCAAAAACAAAATGTTCGTTAAGGCAGACCTCATGCCGAACCGCATCCGCATCACCAACATTCGTATCGAGCGTCTGCAAGACATCAGCGAAGAGGATTGTTTGGCTGAGGGTATTTGGGAGGCGCACAACATAGGGCTTAAAGGTGTGACGTATTGGTACACAAACTTAGCAAACTCTCCGTACAGAACGGCTAAAAAAGCCTACGCAGCTCTAATAGATAAAATCTCTGGCAAAGGCACATGGAAGCGCAACCCCTACGTCTTTGTCTACGAGTTTGAACTTATTTAAATAAAAAGCTATGGATTTAGAAAGAGTAAAGCAGCTCAGCAACGAATACGCAGAACAGCATATTATTTCAATTGAGCAGTTAGAGAATGTCCAAGAGCGTCTATACAGCCAAGAAGCAGTTGTACCAGAACCTCCACAAACCCCTCAACCAAGCAGCACCTTCGACTATGCACAAATGACACGTCAACAGCGTAGAGCATACGAAAGAAGACTTGCAAAGGAGAACAAAAGAAAATATTAACAACATAACAAATAAAACTATGAACAAAGAAATGAAACAGTACACAGGAACAAAAACAGTAAAGGCGATGCCTATGACAATGGGCGAAGCCTACGAGCGCAAGCTTTTGAAGGAAGGAGTAAGACCTTCTGAGTGTGAAACAGATAAGGCTGGCTACCTTGTTGAATACGAGGTCGGCTATCAGTCATGGTCTCCTGCCGAGCCATTTGATAAGGCTTACAAGCTATCAGAAACGTTCATTGACCGGCTGCGCATTGAATATGCTGACGTAAAAGAACGTCTTGGTAACCTCGAAGAGTTCTTTAAACCGGGCTTTGACGAGGTTGCGAAGAAAATAGGTGCAAGGCAAGCTGCACTTCTTACCTACCAAATATTCGTCATGAAAACATACGTAGAGGTTCTTGATGTTCGTATTGACGACATTGAACAGAGCATAAAGAATGGCAAGTAACTAACCACCCTGCAAAGGGTATAAATATAAGTAATATGGATAAATGTAAGTTAAATTTAAAGAAGTACATTGGTACTAAGGTAGTGGAAGCAAGACCAATGAACGAGATCTATGCAGAGTCTATTGGTTATGCACGCAAAAATAGTGATAACCATGAGTGGAGAAATGGCTATCATGTAAGGTACACAAATCCAGACGGTAGCTTTTATGATTCTTGGTCTCCAAAAAGTGTGTTTGAAAAAGCATATCATGAAGTCAAAGGCATGAACTTCGGAGAGGTAATAGAAGCTTTGAAGACTGGTCTTGCGGTAAGACGCAAGGGGTGGAACGGCAAAGGTTTATTTATTGTCAAGCAAGTCCCTGCCCACATCACAGCCGACTTCATCCCCAATATGCAGTCACTCCCTCAGTCTGCCAAGGACATCATTATGGCTCGCAAAGAACCACATATCGACTACACCAATCAGATGCTTATCATCAATCCAGATGGAAGAGCAGATTCTTGGGTTCCTTCTTCATCTGATGTATTTGCGGAAGATTGGGAGGTTATAGATGAGTAAACCAGATTGCTCTAAATGCCAAAACTATAATACTTGTGATTATAGAAAACATGGAGAAATTTGTTTAGGTTGGAAATCCTTAGGAGAGTTTGTTTACTCTTGGGATGGAACATCAGGTAATCTTTAAATTTAATCACTCCTCTCCCTGGTGACAGCAGGGAGAGATAAATAAACAAAGATGAAGAATGTAATACAAGGGAATTGTCCGTCCTGTCCTTATGCGGACCTATATGGTGGATATTGTAGTTATTATCACTTTTCCCCTGCCAATATCAATTTCGGAGAAGCAACATGCCGTTGTGAAAATTTAAAACCAAGAAAGGAAGAAGAACAATGAAGTTTATAGAAGTAATTTCTGATACACGTGATACTGTTAGTATTCCAGTATCAGACATCAAGGAAATCCATGATTGGTGCGGTGGAAATAGTTCCGTCCTAACAGTACATGGTGAATATTACTATAGTGGACTTTCACGTAAACAACTTATAGAAAAAATCGAAAATTTGTAACTATGTCAACATTTGAACCAGTAGAACATAATAAGCAGCCAAACCGCATAATATACTTCGGTACTAATGGCTGTGTTGGGCATTATCCTTTGGGAATCAACTTCACTCTTTCAAAAGAAGAGTATAAGGATTCTCGAGAGATAGACAGAATCATAACTGATGAGGTTTTAGATGGGAATACTGGAACCTTTCTACGTTACTTGTCAGACGGAGTACCTTACACATGTTACGGTGTCCCTTATTCTCCAGATGATGAACGCCCAGGTAGTAAGACTATCGTATTAGTTGAATATGGAACTGTACAAGAAGTAAAGGATGCAATCTTGCAAAACCCTTTCCTCTTGGATAAATTCAAGAAAGTAAAAGAGAAGTATAAACTTAATATCGATTTTTTGGAGGACTAATAATGGACAGACAACAAGCAAAAGAGCTTTTGCCTATTATACAGGCATTTGCAGAAGGTAAAATAATACAAAGTAGAAGAATTAACGGAATGTGGATAGATTTGGAAATGAAAACTGCACTTAATATTATAAGTTTAATAGATGAACCACAAAAATACCGCATCAAGCCCGAACCCAAGTATCGTCCATTTAAGAACGCAGAAGAATGTTGGCAGGAAATACTAAAGCATCAGCCGCTTGGGTGGATTAAAGCATCTCATGGATATTTCAATATTATAGGTATTATGGATGACAATATAAATTTTGGTACAAAAGACAATTGGCTTAATTATGAATATATGTTTAAGATGTATAAATTTATCGATGGTACGCCCTTCGGCATAAAGGAGGAATAATAATGGCATGGGTAGCAAAAGATTATATTGGTGAATGGATATTCAACTGTAAGCCTGATATGTGGGCTGGTGATTGTGTCGAACACAACTATTGGTTGCCACAAGATAGAAACGGAGCCTATGGTTTTCAACTTCCTAATGGCAGCATAAAGAAGCTTATCGGACGAGAATTTAACTGGAATGATGAACCTGTAGAACTTAAGGAGGAATAATTATGATATACAAAGCAAAAGAAGGAAGCAAGGCTTACGAGTACATCAAGAGCATTTGTGAAGCCGAAGACAAAGAGTGTAAGGCTTATGTCAAGAGAGTAGAAGAAGCTGTCGGATTTAAGTTTAACCAATTTTGTGGCTATATGCCAGATTCTACACTAACACGTATTTGTAAAATTAAGTCTATTTTAGTAGACAAAGAAACATGGGAACGGCTTGATAAAAAGTTGTGGAAAAAGGAAGAGGTTACCCATGATGATTATGTAAGAATAGTTCTTGTCAGAAGAACCAAGCAAGGCAAGGCTATTGATGCTGTTTTATCTTCATATAATGCAGTTACTAATTACAGGGAAATCCTCGAACAACTGAGGTTAAAGGAAGGAAGTGGTAATCGCATGGTACTTCCTCAGCCTTATTACTCTAAAAATAGCCTTTGCTTTATCCGTTTAGATGACAAAATACGAGCTGATAAAGAAAATCCAGACCTTGTAGAAATTACAAGGTCGGAGTTCGAACGATTAATTGAAAAGGATTAAAAACTATGAGAACAATTAAATTCAAGGCAAAACGTATTGACAATGGTGAGTGGTTGGAAGGCTACTATAGGGGTAGTAGCTATGAAGACAAAGCTTTTATCTATAGAATTAAAAGACCTCCTTTGGCTTTTGAAGTTGACCCTTCAACTGTTGGACAATATACTGGCTTTAAAGATAAGAACAACAAGGAAGTGTATGAGGGTGATGTGCTGCGGTCGGATGAATATCCGTTCAGTCGCGTCGAATGCAATGAGTTAGACAACTACTACGGCACAATAGACTGGAATAAGAAAGAAGCCTCGTTCAATATTATGGCTATAAAGAACCCCGAGTCTTCCGAGCTTAATATTTTCGATGGTATACGCGACCCTATAACGCAAGAGGTAATGTATGACTTTGAGGTTGTCGGCAATATCCATGACCCCGAATGGCAGCAGAAGTTGAAATTAACAAGGAATATCGTATGAAAGCAAGATTGGCAAAGAAGATAATTAAGGCGAGTGACTTCTATGAGCTTTATAGCCTGGAATGTAGAGGTGTAAGACACAAACGTTATCCTTATTGGTTTAGACGATGGGTCTTTCGTGCAGGTTGGATGTATGCCTCAAAGGGTACAAAATGGAAATACCGTCGTTTCTTATACTGGTTAAAAAGCTATGACATGCGGCTTGATGAGGCTATTCATCGTTTGCCGAAGTATACACAGGACCTTTTGATGCTATTGAGGCAAAACAAATGGAGACAAAAAGAAACAGGCTACACAATATGTTGGAACGAGTAAAAGCCGACAAGCGGTAAGGAAGGAAACAGTAATGGGAAGGCAGATTTTTCTATATCCAGTGAGATGGAGAGTCTATAACGGCAATCTGTTAGACCGTGAAGCAAGTCGTGAGCTGACCATGCTCTACCAAAGGCGCATGGAAGAGGAAAAGAGCAAGGGGGAGTTTGTCCCTTATAGGACTTACTTCCGCTGCTCAAGGTTTAAAATTAAAGAATGGAGGCGATATGAAAATACGTATTGCAAAGAAAAAGCTTAAGAAAATAATATCTGAAGCTTATCGTATAAACAAAAGGCGTGTAAAACTGACGAGGACGTATTTTACTTTTAAAAGTGGATATGGTTATCGTTATCGCGACGATAGTATTGGTTTTTACGTTATAAGAATACGAGCGAAAAAGAAACCAATTGTAACCAGGAGGAGCTTGTGTCGGTTAATAAAAGATATGTTCAAGGCTGACGAAAGGGAATATGTGCCCGAGACAGAAACAATAAAAGAAGCATATCCTCAACCTCCAAGAACACGTAGATGTCGTAGGACACATGGTAATGTCAATAACAGTAAATAATAAAGTACAACATAAAAAAATAATATGAAGATTAACATTTTAGATTTTTTCATGGCAACATTGCAGCTTGCCTTTATCGTGTTGAAAATCTGCGGAGTGATTAACTGGTCGTGGTGGGTAGCGCTCATGCCGATTCTCTTTTTTGCAGTTATCAATATCGCTACACATTTGTTCTTGTGGTGGGCGAAGAGATACGCAAAGCGTAGAACAATCAAAACACCGTGGGATTAAGTTGTAGCATTAAACAAACACACTATGGAGAAAAGAATTATTTACTTTACAGAGGTTTCTGTTAGCAACATGATGTTGGAAGCAGAAAAAGGAATGGAGATTTGCAGCGAGGAGGTAAAGGAGGTTTTTCTGGCGGGATATATATCCCATTGCTCGCGAAGAAAGCTGTTCGACATAATCCCATTGCCAGACAAATACGTGTACAGTGTCTACCCTCACCTATTTGTGCGTAATAAATACACTGATGAGGTATACTCACGAGCACCAAGTTTCTTGAGCTTCGAAAGCAAGAAGCGACTCATGGAGGAGACACAGAACTTGAAGTCATGGCTGCGCAACAAGTGCAAGCAGTACAAGCAAAGTAAACAGGAGGAATAACAAAAAGCGGATGGTGTAGGGGTTTTGCTTCCCTCTCCATCCGCTTTTTCGTTTATCATCAAGAGTTCACATACCACCAAATTTTATCAGATGGGTGGTCGGTATCCTCGTCAAGGAGAAAGCTTCGTGCTAACTCGCATGACTTCTGCAACAGTCGGCTGCGGTCACGAAACCATGAGCGGAGTGTTTCGATGTGGTTCGAGTACATGAGGTTGACGGTTACACAAAAGTCCCAGAAGTTGTAATCGTCGGGCAAGGAAAGATACATCTTGTCGTAAGCTGCACGTATATCCTCATAGGGGAAGAACGGAGCATAGCATTTGTGCGTGTCGTCAACAAAGTAGTACATACGTGCGATGGTTGCACGTGCATTGTCCTCGTTGAAATGGTGGTCGGAGTCGAGGAGGTAGAGCATTTTGTGAAGAGCAGACTCCATTTCCTGGTCTGTCATTCCGCAAGAGTTGTCGCGGATGCGTGAAGCTGCGCTATCGAAAGCGTCAGCAAGTAAGTTGCGTACATTCATAGTTATTTGGTTTTAGTGTTAGACGTTCTGTTGTGTCGGAAGATGCGGCATGTCACCTGTACGAAGGCACAGACATACAGAGCCAAGGTCATGATTATGAGGATAAAGTCGGCATCGTACATTTCGTTGCTTATGAGCCAAGAGCGGTAGTATATGCGAATAGCATTGGTGCCGATGATGTAAATAAAAGGTATCCGCCATATCCAACATAGCTTGAAGAAGTGGCTTGCAGGGAGCATGAAGACAACGGGGAATACGTAAACCATGAAATATAGGTAGGCGATACATTCCTCGTTCTCACGAATGTCTATGAGTATCTCGCGTGGATTGTCGTGAAAGCTGTATACTCCATACCAATGGCATAGCATGAGGAAGACAGGGACGTATCTTAGAGACTTCTCGTAAAAGAAGAAGATTGAGCGGTTGAGAACTACGCTCACCTCTGTTGTTGTTTGTTTGGAAAACTCTTTCATAAGCCTTGTTGTTTCAGAAAAACGTAAATATAGCGAAAATAATAACAAGATGAAAGAGTTTATAAAGAGTTTGTAAACAAATGTACGTTTTCTTGACATATATCTATTAAAAAGTAAAAAGATGGGGAGGTTATTTCTCCTCATCCTTTATCACTTTGCCGACGATCCACTTGTTGCCGTATTTCTTAATCCACACATCAAGCCATTCAAGAGCCGAGAGAAGGTCTTTGTTTTCGGTGGATGGTGCGCCTTGTAGGGTGGAGTATTCTCCATAGGACACTCGCCAAAGGTTTTCGGGGGTCTTCACTATCGTGATTGGCGAGCGGTAGGTGGAGCGTGCATCGTATGTGCGTATGCTTTGAGGCAAGTTCTTGAACATTCGGTGGTAGCGTCTGTCGGGATGTCCCTCTACTTTGGGACATGGGTCAATAGGCAGCGGGTCGCCATCTCGCTCAAGTTTCTCCTCGACAGCCTTGCGCACGAAGGAAGCCCTGTGACCTCTCACGTTGTCAAGACGCTCGTAGACTGCATCGTTCATCCAAAAGGTCATACGTTTTGGAAACTTGGGGTCGGGTGTAATGGTGGCTCTTGGTCGGGTAGGTCGTTTGGGGACGTATCGTTCTATCTCGTAGACATTGCCTTTGCTGTCACGTCTGTAAGCATAAACGAGAGATTGGGTAATCTTGTTGTAGACCTCGGCTTTCTCGCTTTCGGGATAGTCAGCCATGAGCGACTTGACGATTGATTTGAGCTGCGTCTCGCCTTGATAGGCTACTTCGGTGCGGTCGAGTTCGAGAAGGTCGTCGTATATTACTATTATTGATTTCATAAGACTTTATTGTTAATGATGAAACAAAAACAGGCGAGTCAACACGTATGGCTCGCCTTTTATTGTTGTTATGCCCTAACAGGCAAGTATCAAAGCTAAGATAAATACTATTACTATGCACCATTCTTTAGCGTTCATAATGGATTCCTCCTTTCTGTTGCAAAGTTAATAAAAATTTATGGTTAGGTGTTGGCTTCAAGGGAAATATCCCACGAACTTCCGACTACAATCTTTCTGATTTCGTTCATAATCTAAACTGCTAATTGTTTATTGTTCATACATTGTTTAATCATATTCATGTTGTTGTTGACGAGGTTGACAATGCGGTCGTGATAGAGCGTGAACTTGTCGCAAGCACCGTAGCACTGAACTACCTTCATCTGCTTAAGGTCTACCTCTACTGTCTCAACACGCTTGTCGTTGATACGAGCGGAAAGAATAAGCGAGTTAGGCTTGTCATAATACTTGTTGGCATATACGCAATGGTGCATGGCTGTGCCTTCCTCGTAGAACTCGTCCACGGACTGAAGGACGTGGCACGAGATTAGGCTGTCGCTGATGTTCATGTCGAAGAAGCAGCTACGAGCCTTGATGTACTTCTCGTTCTTATCCATAGCGCACTTGATGCGCTGTATCTCCTTTTCGTGCTCGGCTTTAGACTTGCGCTTGGCTTCAAGAGCTTGGCGAGCGTGCAATGCCCAGTCGTGCGTGTGCATGAGATTGTCGGGACACACGAAATGAGGGTTAGAGAGGTCGCAACCTATATACTTCATGTTTTGTAGCATGTCGAAGTAGATATTGTATGCCGTGTGCCCTTCGTTCATTGGCACATAGTTGTGTCGGAACATTATGCGTATGGCTTTCATGTATTCCTTGTCAAGTATGTTGTTAGTAAGCATGTACTCGGCAAGTTCGTGACGCTGCTTGAGGATTGTCTCGGCAAACTTGTCTACGGACAGGAAACGATACCACTGCTTGCGTTCGTTGGTGGGTATGAGGCTGTTGCAATACTTGTATGTGCCGTCGATGGACTTGTCGTACATATAGGAAAAGCCTACATCGGTGAAGTGCAGCCACGATGCGCAGTATTTGGGGTTTTGCCGTATCTCCATTGGGGAGGAAAGGAGGAAAGCGTCTACGTAATAATGAAACGCTCTCTGACGTGCTATGAGTATCTGCTTTTCGCCTACCTTGTTCCACAACTGGAAGACTTCCCACGTGCAGTATGATATATCACGCTTGCCGTGACGGTCGATACGGAAGTAGCGCAGCACTTGCCAACCTTTGTAAGATTGGTTGATAACGGCATAGCATCGGTTGTACATATCCTCGTACTTGCAAGAGCCGTATGTTTTGCGGATTAGGCGAGCGTTGTCACGTTTGCCTATCTCGCCTAACTTGTGTGAGAGGTTAACGACCTCTTGTTCTATCTTGTTGCGTGGTTTCATATCACATTCCTCCAAATAAATCAAGTTGTAATGAGTTGTCTACTTTCTTTGCCTTTTTTGTTTTCTTGGGCTGTGGCTTGGGGATAAGGACAGGCTGTGGCTTTTCTTGCTTGGGTGCTGCTGCCACTACCTTAGCCTTAGTGGTGTCCTTAGTTGGATTGACGTCCTTCTCTTGGTAATAGTGGACTGCCATCTGTAGCACGTCTTCGTCGGATATGGCAGCACAACCCTTTATCGCTTGTTTGCGTGCCTGTTGAGTGACATAGCAGAGGCAATTGGTCATAGATTTCTTCTTGTCCTCATAACGCTCACGGAAGTTTGGGTCTTGGTTTGCCATTTCACCCAACTTGGTTTCAAGATATTCCTGTAATGTCATAGTGCTTCTATTTTTTATCGTGTATCTTACAAGTTGCCTCCCAACAATGCACAGAATAGCTACTGAGGTCGTCAGCCGTAAGGATTATTTCCTCTGTTCTGTACATATCGTTAGCGATAATCTTTGCTTCATGTGCGTTTTTTGCTTCAACCTCAACCTCTTTGCTTAAGATTTCGGTTATGAATACTTTGTACTTTGCCATAATAGTATGATTTAAATTGTTATTAATATTGGTGGCTGCTCCGACCTTGCATCGAAGTGGAGTGGCTTGAACCACATTCAGCCTGTGGGGTTACTTCTCGTTGATGAAATATTCGAAGTATACATCGCAAGACTTCGCAAAGACTTTAAAGCGTACATTTAACCGTACATCTTCGTCTATCAGATTTTCGTTGTAGCTGTCTTCTATCTCACGTGCCCACTCTTCGATTTGCTTTGTCTCTCTATCGTGTAGAGAGTTTTCGAATGACATGTGAACGAAGTTGTTGTCATACTCAACCTTTGCGACTTGGTCGCAGATAAAACCGACATATCTGTTTCCTTTCTCTACGTACTGACTATTATCAAATAGACCGTCAAATAGGGTGTCGCTGCATAAGTCCTTTTCATTGATAGGACAGGGAATAATGCTTGTCTTCATATTTTATATGTTTTAAGTTCGTTCCGTTGTCGGTGTCGCTCCGAGATGGTTTCTTTTCCCCAACGGATGGTTGCTAACGTGCGTAACAGACAGCTCTGCCGTGTAGCTTGGATATCATCGCAAGCACCTCACGCTTGACTATCTTGTTCTGTATCTTGCGGACGTGGGCAACAAGGTTTTGCTTTGTCCAAAATAGTCGGATTCTCGCATTGCAGCGGAAGTACCACATTATGCCTGCCACATCGTCGTCTGTCAAGCCTACATCGTACGTGACGTTATTTATCTTTATCATTGCGCTTGATGTTGTGCGACCACTCGTACAGACGCTCGAAATGGTCTGAGCCTGTGTAGGTGTCGATATCTCCGTACTCGTCGATGTCGTTCATAAGTAAACGTACATCTTCTTTTATTTGCTCTCTGTCGTACTGCGCTTCTGCGAGTTGGTGTGCCTGTACTACTGCAAGTGCTGCGCTTGCTATAAGTAGGATTAAAAATACTTTGTTCATTGCTTGAATATTTTAATCTTGAGTTCTGTAATGTTGTCTATTCTCTCTTGGATGAAATGACGTGTTATGGGGGCGAGGTTCTTGTGTTTAAGGAGTTTTTGTTTGCTCTCTATATACTCGTTGAATACCTCACGCAACAATAAAGCGTCTATCGGTGTCAATGTGGCGATACGTGTCTTTGCCATAATTTTTAAGTTTGGCGAAGCGTTGGGGGCGGCAGCCCCCTTGTCTTCTTGTTACTCTTGTGTAAACTCTCTCCAATGTCTTCCGACGTAAATGCCTGATATATAAGATACAAGCATAACTACAATTATAAGTTCTATCATATCTGTAATGTTTAAAAGTTAGTGCCGTGTGGGGTCTCGAACCACGTGTAAGCCTTTACTTTGCACGGCTGCCGACTATCCAAAAGTTGTCATCTTGCGTTTAACGTTTTCTTCTTAACGTGCCATAATGCTGTATGACACACAGGTCTTTGTCGTGTGTGCTCACGTCTTGTGATTTTACGACTTCACCAAGATTTGTCGGTGGGATAGAGCGCCCTTTCTCGCTGTGTTTAGAGTTAGCACCTCTCGATTTCGCTTTCAGTCATTTTTAGGCGGATGGCTCAAAGGTATCTCTAACGAAAATCTGTACCGCATTCTACGTAGTGTTGTTCCGTGTCGGGTCTTGAACCCGATGTGCGCCTTATCGCTCACGGATGGTTGTTAGCGTTCCTTTGCCAATGTATCTATATAATATTTTATGTTCACGTCAACTTTCACAACTTCGTAATAAGTTTTACACTTCACGTATTGTGATTCTGTCTTGTTGATGAACTGCTTTGCCATTGTTTCGCAATAGCTACCACCAAACGAACCTCCTAACGTGTTTTCGTTTCCGTACTCAAGAATAAAGGTGTGCATTTCTTCATCCTTATAGCCTTTTCGTGTTGCCACAGCGAGTATACCGAAGTATGAGTTGTGGAAGATGTATTGCTTACCTGTAAATATTACATTTACCTCGCATTCGTTTCTCTTAATTTTGTAAATCTCCATAATTGTATGTGTTTAAATTATTATTAATGTTTGGCGAAGCCTTGGAGGGGCGCTGCCCCTCCTTATCTTCTACATGTTAATCTTGTCTGAATACCCAATATTTGTGAGCGGTATCAGTCTTCATTGATAACTTCGCAAATGTGTCTGCTTCGTTATAATCATCAAACCACGCTACTACTGTTGGTAATGTGTTATCACTCTTGTACTGTTTTATTACGATAAACTTCTTCATAATTGTATGTGTTTAATTAAATTGTATAATCTTAGTCGTTATTGAGCCATCTTGTGTTAGATATTCTGACACGTGCGCCAGCAATGCGATATTCTTGTGCATCTTTCTTAACTTGTGCATAGGTGGTTTCTTTCTTGTCGTATGTAGCTTCTACTTCCCATCCGTAGCCGTAGTTGGTTCTGATGTTCCAACCGTAGCAGTACTTGTTTTTTCGTGTAGTCATAATTGTATGAGTTTTAATTGTTAATACTAATGTTGAAGTAATCTCTTGATTACGCTTGCAAAGTTAAGGTAAAATTATAACAGAAACAAGCTTTTGATAAAATATTACCTTTATTTTAACGTTAATAAATATAATTCTACCTTAAATTCACAGTTATTAATACAAATATTACTTTAATTATTGTATCTTTGCAAACTAAAACATTAAGGTAATATTATATGGCGTTCAAGCAGACCGATATTAAATTGCATATAAAAGAACATTTGTCTATGTCTTCTAAGGAATTTGCAGCGCAAATAGGAGTAACAGAAGTAACGGCAAGTAATCTCATAAACAACAAGACAACTCCAAGTATAGGCACGCTTTATAAGATAGCGAAAGTACTTGGCGTGTCTGTCGTACAACTCTTAGGAGAAGAAACGGAAGAAGCGAAAACCAATACGGACTTTGCAGCCTTCATCCGCTATAATGGCATACACTACACGGCAGACACATTGGAAGAGTTCAATACAATCGTGGAAGAAATAAAAAGTATAGCAAAATGAAAAAGAAAGTAATTGAATTTTTGGTGCGTGTTTTTGTGTTTATCGTTTCCGCTGCCTCCTTCATTGTTATGTACATGGTCGGAAAATGGGTTGTTAATGCATTGTGGCAATAGAAGCGTGCCATATCTCATGGCGTTAGCCTCCGCAAGGGGGAGGGCGTAAGCCCTTGGGGGCGGCACGCCCCCTTATCTTCCCCTTGTTCTCTCATTCTCCAATACACCCATACACCCATACAACACTCTACATAAAGAGAAAACACCATCATTACTCTACCATTAGCTATAGAAGAGCTAAGAGAGTAGAATAACCAGAGAATCCTCCAAATTGAACTGGCTGTAAGCGTGATTTGTGCGTTTGCAGCCTTTTTTGTGCTTGTCGATTGGCTCGTTTTGGTGTTTTGAGGTTGTTTTTGCGTGTTTTTCCGCTTGATTTGGCGTTTTTACGATATTTGGCAAGTTTCCTTTTGTTCTATCCTTCTATTTAGAGTGAAATTTTGAGCAAATATTGGCTTTCTCGTGCGTACATCTCTATGTTTTCGATTGTTCTATTTTTCGCTTTACTACTACCCTTGGTCTCAAAAATTACGGGGGTTAGACCATTTTGGTTGCTCTAAACGTCGGATTTTTTAGGTAAAAGCCCCGACAAAGGGGTTGGCGTGAAAAATGCAAATATTGTCACGGAACGAAACACGGCAAAACGTGTTGCTTTTCTCCTTAAATTTGACGTTACTAAGGACTTCTGTGGCTTCTTTTGTGGCTTTTGGCTTGTTGTAATGGCTTCACTTGTTGTAATGGCTTCATAGTTCTTGGATGCGCTCTTTGGCTTTCTGTCCTTGCCTTTTTCGACTTCCAAATGTTGTGTTACTTGATATATGACCCTTGTGGGGTCATAACCCACAAGGGTAAATGACTGATATGTAAGGAGTTATAGGGTTGTAATGTGGCTTTGGTAGGCGCATGGTAAAGAAAACGAGGAAAAGATGATTGCTCTTGATGATGATGAGGGGTGACGATAGTGGCATGAGTGGTATGTGGCATGGTGGCTGATATGGGGAGGATAGGTTAGAGTGCTGACGTGTTGGAGAGGTTAGAGCATGATGGCGAGGATAAGGAAGCGATGAGGCATAGGTGGATGATGAACGACCCAAAGGGGGTGGGGGCTTAGGTACTGGCTGCGAATTATAGTAGATAAAAGCATAGGTATAAAAAGGTACTGTTCTCAAAGGAGGTCATCATCATTTTCCCCAGAAAAGGTACTCCACAGAAAGGAGGTCAATGTTATATTCCCCCAAGGAAAAGGTACTGGAGAGAAAGGATGTTAGTTATGATTATTAAAAAAATACAGTAGATATGGAAAATAAAATAGCGAAGATAGTTGACAAGGTTGGCACAGACAAGGTGACGCCATTGGAGCTGTGTTTGGAGCAGTGGTGACGGGATTGGGAGTGTAGTATTTTGAATTAAAAAAGATATAGATATGACAGACATTAACAGATTATTTAGGGTGCCATTAGGCATTAGCGAGTTGTCAGGAGCGAATAATCCGATGATAGGTTTGCTTGGCGCTGCGAGTTTAGGTTTGAGTGTGGGTAGTTCGTTGTTTGGTGCTCGTAAGGCGAAGAAGGCAGCGAGAAAGGCTCTGAGGGAGCAGAAGTATCGTGCCAATGCTGAGAAGGCTTGGTATGATAAGGAGTACAATACGGACTACCTGGATACAAAGGCGGGTCAGAACTTGATGCGTAGGGCTCAGGAGGTTCAGGATGATTACATTCGCAAGGCAGATGGTGCTGCAGCTGTTGGTGGTGGTACTGCCGCGAGTGCCGCTATGGCTAAGGAGGCTGCCAATAGAACGATGGGTAACACTATTGCGAACATTGGCGCTAATGACACGGCGAGAAAGGCGAGTGTTTCGGATCAGCACATGAGGAACGAGCAGAGTCTTTCTAAGCAGAGAGAGGATATTTACAATCAGCAGGCAGCAAACACGGCTGAAGCAGCTCAGAATATGAGTAATGCTATGATGAGTGCAGCTCCGATGTTGGACGGCTTGGGTAAGGGCAAGGCTGCTGCCAAGATAGACGTGTCAAGTCCGCAAGCTCAAGCAGCAAAACAAGGTTCGCTTGTGCCTAATGTGAACGAGAATGAGGTTCTCTATGGTATGTATGACAACATACTTCAGAAGGCTACGGGAGTTAAGTAAGGGTAAAAAAGTAAAAGAGTAAAAAGAAGGAATATGGGAAGGATAAGAAAGAAAATTGGCGTGAGCGCGAAGAATGGTGTTAATGTGGAGCGTGTGATGGAGGCAGCGGGGTTGTTGAAGGATTCTGTTGTTGACGCGCAAACAAAGAAGATAGAGATATTGGAGAGGTCGTTGAAGATGAATAAGGAGCTTGCGGAGCGTTATCACTTGGAGTTGGAGAAACTTAAAGAGGATTATAAGAGCCTTGCTGCGCACTTTGACGGCTTGTGTGTCGAGCGTGATATGTTTGAGCGTTGCTTGAAGTCGGCCGAGAATGCCTTGGTGTATAAGGACAAGGTGATTGATAGGATAAAGAAGAAGAACGCTAAGCGCATGGCTGCCAAATGCGAGGTGATAGAGGTGCTGAACGAGGAGATAGCCTATCAGTACAAGCGCAGGGATAAGGCTGAGAAGCTTGTTGAGGCTCTTGGTAAGACGTTTGAGTCGTTGAAGAAGAATGATGGTGGCTATGAGCTGCTGTCTGTAAATAAAGAATAGTTATGAGCAAGGACGAAAAGAAGAAGATTGGTTTTATGTCGGGTGCTCCCTTGGGTGTCGGTGGCGTGTCTGCTGCCCCTCCTGCCGTTGACGCTACCAATGGCGACGTGTTGGCTCCCAAGGGCAGAATAAGGCCACGTATGGGTGGCAGCAGTATGGTGCCGGATGCTATGCCGGGGCGTGCTTCCGAGTCGGCTGTTGCCGCTCCTACATACAACGCTTTCACTACTGGTATGCGAAGCGGTCGCTTTGACACCCCTCCCGACGCAAAGCCACAACAGAGAGGCCACTTGGAGGATGCAGCTATAGTAGACAGGACTGAGTATACACCACAGCGAACAAGGGAGAGCCAGTTGGTTGGTTCAGATGGCATGCCTAAGCAGGTAGGGCATCTGAATGACGCTGCCCTCGTTGAGGAAGGAGCGTACGACCCACAACATTCGCGAGAGGTTCAGACATCTTATCCCGACGCAAAGCCACAACAG
>ERZ1035037.148-NODE-148-length-27472-cov-7.492067_pt1 | contig 27472 bp, 27 predicted proteins | sample MGYA00520618_ERZ1035037 | MGnify/ENA primary metagenome ERZ1035037 (study PRJEB33766, sample SAMN09781741) | gut metagenome | biome: gut microbiome | host: Homo sapiens | place: Madagascar | study: EMG produced TPA metagenomics assembly of the PRJNA485056 data set...
TATAATAAATAGGGAAAGGAGGTAATTATTATGATGAATGTTAATGTTGGAGGATATATTCTTCGAAAAGACGTTGGTGGATATGTTGGAGGATATACTATACAATAATTTATAAATTGTAATGTTTATATCATAAAGAGCAGGACTAATCTCCTGCTCTTTTTGTATTGCAAAAATTAAAGAGTAGTGAAGTTAATCACTACTCTTCTATTTTAACACAAAATCTTTCATGATAACTGTCCTTTCGTGAGGTATAAAAATGAGAAAACAATCAAATAATAATCATTCTATCGAATTTTATCAAAACGCTCTTATAGAATGGCAGAATGATAATTCTAGTGAAGCACAAATAAAAATAGACGAATTGATAAAAATGTTAGAATATGAACAATCAAAAAATAGATAAAAAATGCAAGGCAAATAATCCTTGCATTTGATATCCTTCTTTATAATTTTATATCATCGAAATATATTACAAAAGCCGGAACATTTGTTTTGTTGAATATTTAAAAATCAGCACCACAATTATTGCAGTGAAATTGCTTACTGTTTCTACTCATACTGAATATGCCAAATACAGCAGTATGAACTGCTTTAGAGCCTACTGTAATTTTCTTGGTGTTGTAACTATGACAGTATGGACAAGATACATCTGTTCTATTATTATTTAATTTACCAGATAGGATTTCTTGACGAGATACTTTTTTACCTTCTAATAGTGCTTTGCCTACTTCCATGGCATTTTGATATTCTCGACTCTTTTGAGCCAAGATTTCGTCTCTGTGATCAAAGAGGTATTGGTCGAATTCTGGTGATGCTTTAACGAGTTCTTCAATAAACTGATTTTTTAAATCATTTTTTATCAATGGACATTTTTCTGATACTAAAAAATGTAATGGAACTTCATAAGTTTGTGATTTACAGCAATCACACTTAGTAATATTCTGAACCAATCTTCCACATTTTTTACAATACATTAAACCCATAGTACCAATCTCCTATTCTTATATATTAAGTATAATTTTATCACAATAAAAATAAATAAACAACAAGTTTCTACGACTTGTATAATGTAGATTCCAAACGTCTACAAACTATTATAGCATGATATTCAAAACATTTGACAGTGATAGCGATAAATTTATATCTAAAATAGGAATATTAAATAGGTCTTTTGAGCAATGGGGTGAAGCAATTCGTGCCAGAAAACTTTCTGTGCAAGAAAAGAGCAAAGATTTATCATTGTTTGATAATTTTGATGCAACGGCTACGTTACAATCATTAAGAGATGTAGAATCTCAACTTCCAAATAATAAGGATGCGTGGACTGAATATTTTTCGACCTTGGATGATGGATCAAAATGGCAAGTAAAATTTGTTCAGGATAATGATTTATCAAAAGTAAGCTTAGAGCAAGTTGAAAATGCTCAAAAAGCAGCTCGTGAATCTGCTATCGCTTATAATAACAGCTTAGAACAAATGACTTTCGGTGCTAAAGCAGCTAATGTTGCAATGAAAGGTCTTGCCATTGCTGGCAATATGATTATTTATGCCTTAATATCAAAAGGAATAGAAATAGCAGTTACTGCTATTGACAATTATATTCACCGTGTTGAAAGAGCACAAGAAGCAATTGAGGAAATTACTTCTGATATTGCAAAAATGAATGATAAGCTTAAAAGTGCTTCTAAAACAGTAAAAGACTCTGCCAAAAGATTTGCCGAATTAGCGCAAGGAGTAAATCAGCTTACTGGGAAAAATATTAGTCTTAACACAGAAGATTATGAAGAATTTCTCGATTTAAATAATCAGCTTGCAGAGTTGTTCCCTTCTCTCCCACGCATTTTCGATGAGAATGGAAATGCAATTGTGCAACTTAGTGGCGATGTTGATACTATTGTTGGTTCTTTGAAAAATCTTGTAGATGTTCAAAGACAAATAACTAATCAAGAAATTGCTGATAAATTGCCTGATTTGTATGCTAATACTAAGACCGTTGCCGATGATTATGAGTCTCAATTAAAAGAACTCAATGGGGATTATGAATATTATCAAGGACTTGTTTCCAAATTAAACGAATTTAATTATGACACTTTGAAAAATATTGGTACAAGTACAGATGAATCACTCTTAACAGCATACAATCAAGTGCTTGCAAGGCTTGGTATTGCTACTGGTGCGAAGGGAGGTTTTGATGATTATGGTAATCATGTAGTAAAGAATCTTACTCCTGCTTTTGTCATGGGCGATGATTATTTAGCATCGCTAGAAGATGTGAAAGATCAGATTCCTAAAGTAGTAAACGAATTACTTGAGGAGTATAATACTGAAGTCAACCATTTATCGGACGATATAAATAGAACGAATGAAAAAAATAAAGCAAATTGGTCTTCTCTTGCTGGGTCTATTGCTGCATGGCTTACTACAGATTCTTCTTATAAAGTTATGTCTGACGATATACAAGCAACAATTCAAAATATTGTTAATAGTTTTGATTGGGGAGATTTAGATTTCAGTTCTTGGGAAGATGCACAACAATATATTCAAGATAACATTATATCATTATTCCAAACTCAAGAAGGAAAAGATGTTTTAGATGACATTGAAGTGATGTTTGGTATTCAAACTCAATTTAACAATGACAAAATTACAGTTGATGAATATCAAGAAAAACTTAATGCATTTTTAACAGTCATTAAGGATTTACCAGAAGAAAGTCAAAAAGCTATTAAGTTGCTATTTGGGATTAAAACTGATGAAGATGGTGAAACTTCTTCTGATGTTGATACTATGATCAACAATGTCAAAAGTAAATTCGGTGAAGAATTCGATACAGGTAAATTAGAACTTAGTGAATTAGAAACCTTATCCAATACTGACCAAGCAACTATCGACAAATATGTTGCAGAAGAAACTGCTAAAACGGCAAACATTGTTCAAGCATACAGGAATGCCGCTGACAGAATCATAGAGGATTTTAGGAAAGCAAATCCCGATAAAACGATTTTTTCGGATGTATGGAATTTGTTGGCAAAAGATACAAAAGAAAAACTTCTTGAACTTGCAAAATCTGGTGAAATCACAAAAAAAGTTTTAGAATCTACAGAAGAGTACGACGAACTTCTTGACAAAACAGGCTTAATTGCTGAACAAGTCAGAGGCAAGATTTTAGATATGCTTACTGCTACTGAAAAATTGGCGGCAGCGTCTCAAGGTGGCTCAAAACCATTAACATCAGCATATGAAGAATATCTTAAAAAAGGATTTGTAGTAGCTGATACTCTTGAGTCCATACCTGATACTTTTAAAGAACTTAAAAGTTGGGATTTATTTAAGCAAATCGCTGGAGACCCTAATAGTGGCAAAGAAGCTATTCAAAAGATGTTTGACCAGATACTTACAGAGTGGTATGCAAAACAAGAAATCTTAAAAGGCATTACCGAAGAAAATAAAGGTATGTATGTTGCCAACTTAGATGACCAAAATATTGCTAATTCAGAAGAAGTTGTTGACGAATATCTTAAAGATCAAGAACTGTTAGATAAAGCTAATGAAGAATATTACAAAGCTCTTGTAGATGGAGGAAAAACATATCTTGAATATGTAAACGAGAAGGGTGAAATTGATAAGGAGTACTTCTCTCAGTTTGGTGAAAATACAGTAACAGTATTTACTCAACTAGGTGAAGCATATCAAGACGATTTAGCTAACTGGTGTAATTTAATGAAGGCGAAAGCTGATGCTTACAACGATTTAAATAAGACCATAAATTCATATCACGGTGTAAATGGATATACATATGATACAGAAAAAAGTATCGTAGGAAATATATTGGCGGCAGGTTTAACACCTACTTCAAGCAATATAGCTCTTTTCGAAGAATTGAGCACCAAATACCAATTAGCATCAATCGAAGCAAATAAGGCAAGAGAAGAACTTAATCAAGACCTGGCACTTACTCAGGCAAACTTTTCTCTTGATTTTGATAAGATTACTAGCGGTAGCGGAAGTGGAAGCTCTAACGAATACAACTGGATAGAAGTTCTTATTTCAAGAATAGAAAGAGGTATCACAAATCTTGGTAAGACAATAAGTGCAACATATAAAACATGGTCAACAAGAATTTCTGCTATCAAAAAAGAAACGTCAGAATTAACTAAAGAACTTAGTGTTCAGAAACAAGCAGCTAATTATTATCTTAATAAAGCTAACTCTGTAGGATTAAACTCTACTCTTGCTGCCCGTGTAAGAAATGGTGAAATTCGTATTGAAGAAATTACCAATGAAGATACCCAAAATAAAATATCAAAATATCAGGAATACTATGAAAAATATCTTGAAGCTTTAGATTCTCAAAAAGATATTGAAGCAGAAATTGCACAAAACTATGCTGATACATTTGATATGATTGCGTCCGAATATGATGCAAAGATTGGAGCTATTGAAAGTCAGTCAGGAATACTTGATTCGTTAATCAGTAAGCAAGAAACTGACGGGCATCTTGTAAGTAAAGCATATTATCAGTCTTTAAAGAATTTGCAGAATCAAAACATAGCCGAATTACAAAGTAAAAGAACAGACCTTATGAAAGCTTTTAATGAAGCTATGGCGAATGGAAATATTAAGCAATATTCCGAGGATTGGTATGACATGAAGAATTCCATCATGGAAGTTGACAAGGCTCTTGTTGAAGCTAATACTCAGCTTATTGAATTAGACAACAATATGCGTGATTTAGATTGGAAAGTATTCGATTTGAAACAGCAGTATATTGGCAGAATTCAGGAAGAAGCAGACTATTTAACCGACTTAATGAGTAATGAAGACTTGTATAATGACTATGGAAAAATGAACGACTTTGGTATCTCTACAGCAGGACTACATGCTACCAACTATGATGTTTACTTAAAGCAAGCTCAACAGTATGCAAGTGAAATCAAAAAAGTTGATAAACTGTTAGCAGACGATCCTTATGATACCGAACTAATTGACCGTAGAAATGAGTTGATTGATTCTCATAGAGATATGGTAAAAGCTGCCCAAGATGAACGGCAAGCTATTATAGATATGGTAGAGGAAGGCTATAATAGGATGTTGGACGCTCTAAATAAAATTATAGAGAAGAAAAAGGAAGATATGCAAGCCACCAAGGATTTGTACGACTATGAAAGAAGTATTGCCGAAAAGACAAAGAACATATCTTCTCTCCAGAAACAGTTATCTGCATACGAAGGTGACAATTCCGAAGAAACTCAAGCTAAAATTCAGCAGATAAAAGTAGACCTTGAGGAAGCAAAACAAGATTTACAGGATGCTGAATATGATAAGTGGATGAGCGATCAAGAGCAGATGCTTGATAAGTTATCTTCTGATACGCAGGAATGGATTGAAGCTCGTATGGATAATGTTGAAGCTATTATGCAAGACATTATAACTCAGACGAATGAAAATGCAAAACTTATCAAAGATACTCTTGTAGAACAAACTGGTAATCTTGGAAGTTTTATATCTGAAGAAATGAGTAAAATCTTTTCTGGTGGCAGTCCTGTAAGTAGTTTTATGGAATTATTTACAAATGAAGATGCCGGTGTGCTTAAAGTGGTTAATGGTATAGCTTCAAATGTACAGACTATGGTAAATCAGCTTACAAAACAAGCTAAAAGTGATATTGCTTCTAAGGGCACTACTGCTTCAAGCAATAAAAAGTCAAGTACGACTCAGAAATCTACATCAAAAACTTCTTCTACTCCTAGCACGACTAAGAAAACTACTAGGAACACATCATCTTCTAATGGCAACAAGGATTATAGATTCATATATGCGAAGAGCTATTATCCAAAAGATAAGCTTAACCGTAAAACCAGTATAGATGATGCTTTAGCATATTATGACTATGATTGGTCGTTTAATGCTAAAAAGAAGTATTACAAAGATTTAATCGGTAATGATGCTTATACGGGAAGTTACAATCAGAATGTAGCTTTGCTTAAAAAGTTCAGAGGAATCAAAGGTTATAGCCAAGGTGGTGTAATCGGAGAACTTAAAAATGTTATTGGTAAGAATAATGATAATTCTTTGGCAATCAATACTTTTGAAAAAGGCGAAGGTATCATTCCACTGCCACTTATGGGCGATTGGAAAACCCTTATCAATAATTTAGAGCCTCTTAATGCATCTATGGACTTCTTGAATAAAGCCCTTATTCCAAACATTAAGGCAAATAGGTCAACAAATGAAACAGTCAATAATGATGTTCAGATGAGTATTACTTTGCCTAACGTAACGAATTATGATGAATTTAAGAATGCGCTAGTTAAAGATAAAAGCTTTGAAAAAGTTGTACAAAGCATGACACTCGGAAATGCTCTGGGTAAAAACAGTCTAAGTAAAAATAAATACTAATTAAACAAGCCAAGTGTGGGCTATACGTCTGCACTTGGCTTTTATTATGTTGAGGAATTGAAATGAATATAGAGAAAAAGGTAAAACTACAGCAAAAAATTATTGATGATTTACAACAGGAAAAAGATACCTTAAAGGAAGAAAACAATAGGCTGTCTGTTGATTTGGAGTTGGAAAAGATACTTCCAAAAGAAGCATATGAACGTGTAAAACATCTGATTAATGAATTAGAAGACAGAAAGTCTGAGTATGAAACACTCATTGAAAACGTAAAGGAAATTCAGAGTGAATACAAAGATGGACTCAAAGAGATAAAAACTTTAAGGGCAAAATATAAAAAAGATATGGATTCTGTATTAAAGAGCATTAACAAAAGTGCAAAAAAAGTTCAGGACAAAGAAAAGGATGATAGATTTTTGGACAAGGTACAGAATACGGTATACGGAAATAAAAACGATAACAAGTAATAAAAAACGATAAGAAAGTGGGTGAAGAGGTGAATTTAATAGATTTTGAATATGACAATCAGAGGTTATCTGATTACGGATGTATAGTGTGTAATATCTTAGAGGGTGGTGATGCATCGGCAATTAGTATAGGTAGTCAGGTTACATTTAATACCGTTCCAATGACAGGATTAAATAAATTTAAGTTAATGTCTGCTCAATATGACGAAGCATATACGACAACATTTGAAATTTGTAAATATAGATGTAAAGATCCTAACGATAATTTGTTTACTCAGGAAGAAGTTTCTCAGCTTATGAGATGGCTTAATAGAAAACAATTTAAGAAGTTCAAGGCAGTTTATAGCGATGGGGAACTTGCAGAAGTATATTATAATGCTTCTTTTAACGTAAGTCCTATTACATATAGCGGTGATGTTATTGGTCTTCAACTAACACTTCAGACAGATGCACCATTTGGTTATTATGACGAGATTGAATATACAATGCAGTTCAGTGCGGATAACTTAAAACATTCATTTTACGATATTTCGGATGAGATAGGATTCATCTACCCTTTCACCATGACTATAGAAATAACAAATGGGGGAAATTTTGAATTAGTTAATTCCCAAGAAAAAGACAGAGTGACTTCTATTAAAAATTGTACAGCAGGAGAAATTATTACTTTAGTGGAAAATAAGGTTATTACTTCTTCAAAAGATCACCCTAAATTGTGTAATGATTTTAATTATGTTTTCCCAAGAATATGCAACTGCAATGAAGATATATATGGGTATGGGTTTTCGGATGACAATAGAGAAAATATTTTTTCAGTTAATGTACCGTGCAAAATCGCATTCACCTACTCTCCTATTTGTAAAATGGGAATTGTATAAAGGCAGGTGTAAGTAATGGGATTTAGTGCAAACGTATTAAAATTTGATATAAATAATAATGTAGAAGATTTTACTTTTGTCTTATCTACAAAGAACTATACTCACATCTGCAAATTGAATAATGTTAAAAGAGATACAGTTAATTGTATTAAAAATCTTAATGGAGCAGATGAACTGTCTTTTGAAGTGTATAAGGAATTAAGCGGAGAGATCCAAGACAATTGGAATAAGATTACAGATCTTAAATTAGTATGGGTTAAAGAACTTAACGAATATTTTGAAATAACTGTGTCTTATGATGATAAATTAGATGCAGTAAAGACCATTACATGTACTTCTCTTTGTGAAGCGGAATTAAGTCAGAGAAATTTGTATGGAACTGAGATTAATACTGAGGCAGATATTGCAAGAGACGATTATGTTATTACTAAATTTTATAATAAGGATAATCCTAAAGCCAGTCTGTTACACAGAGTATTAAAAGACAAAGCACAAGATTATACAATTAAATATGTGGATAAAAGTCTGTGGGATTTGCAGCGAAGCTTTAGTATAGATGGAACTTCTATATATGATTTTCTTACAGGAGAATGTGCAGAACAGTTTAATTGTTTATTCGTATTCAATAGTGTAGATAGAAGTATATCAGTTTATGATTTATATACTACGTGTAAAAATTGTGGTTACAGAGGTGACTATAATAATGTTTGTCCTGAATGTAGAAGTGATTTACTGAATTACTTCGGGGAAGACACTACTATTATTGTAAATAAAGAAAACCTGACAGATAGTGTAAAATTTGAAACTGATGTGGATTCAATTAAGAATTGTTTTAAATTAACAGCAGGCGATGATGAAATGACCGCCATAGTTACTCAATTAAATCAGAATGGAACTTCCTATTTGTATTACATATCCGATGAACAAAAAGAAGATATGTCGGACGAACTGGTTTCAAAGATTGAATTATATGATAAGTTATATGCAAGCTATACAGAAGAATATAAACAGTTAGTACAAGATTCTTATGATATAGCGGATGATATTTTATATTACGAGTCTGGTATGATGCCAGGGGATAGCTCTGATAAAGATGAAAGTGATAATGCTGGTAATGATAAGAATAATACTGAGTCTATCGCAGAACAAGAAGCTGCTAAATTAACAGTGGCAAATTTATCTCCTATTGGTGTATCAACTCTTTCAAAATCTACAACTACAAGTCTTGTAGATAATGCGGTAAAGAGTTATGCAAGAGTATTTGTAAAAACTCAGTATGTCAAATTGGAAATATCCGAAAGCACTTTTACTTATAAAGGAACTGATTCAAGTGGTTATAACTATGGACAATGGGTTGGCAAGTTTAAAGTAACCAATTACAGCGATTCAGAGGATATAGCTTATTCAGATAAATTGACCATAACAGTTCATGATAATTATGAAGATTTCCTCAAACAGAAAGTCGCAAAAGATATAGACTTAAATTCTGATGATGAAGATGGCTCTATATTTGATGTATTATCTATTGATAATTTAGATAAATTCAAAGACGCATTAAAATTATATTGTTTAAGCAGATTAAATTCTTTTAAGGATGCAATACAAACAGCTTTAGATACACTTCAAAATTGTGATCAAGCAACTGCCGGTGCAGATTTTTATGATGATATATACGTTCCTTATTATAATAAACTTGTTGCTTGTGATAACGAGATAATTATAAGAGAAACTACTATTAATGAACTTCAAGCACGGCAAGAACAAATAAATAGTAGAATAAGAGCAATACAGGAAATATTAAACTTTGAGAATTATTTGGGCGAAGAACTTTATACCGAATTTTGCTCTTATAGGCGAGAACAGGAATATAGCAACAGTAACTATATTTCGGATGGTTTGAGTAATGCAGAGAAAATTGCAAAAGCGAAAGAATTTATAGAAACCGCTAAAAAGGAATTGATTAAGTCTGCTACAAGACAGCATAGTATCTCTACTACTCTGTATAATCTTCTGCTTATGCCAGAATTTAAAGCAATTGTGAATAAGTTTGCTTTAGGTAATTTTATTAGAGTTCAAGTAGATAAAGATATATACAGATTAAGATTAATCCATTATGAACTCAACTTCTCAGAAATTCAAACATTGAACGTAGAGTTCAGTGACATGATAAAGGTAAATGATGATGTAAGTGATGTACAAAGTATTCTAAGTTCTGCTAAGTCTATGGCTGGTAATTTTTCATATATAAGTAAACAGGCTGAAAAGGGAAATGATGCTAATAATACCATTATAGATTTTGTTAAAGAGGGATTGAACAGTGCAAATATTGCAATAACCAATAATGTTAATGAAGAAGTAAGTTTGACAAAACAAGGTCTTATAGCTAAAACGTGGGATGATATTGAGGGTGATTATAGTCCTAAACAAGCAAAATTTACTCATAATTTATTGTGTTTTACACGAGATAATTGGAAAAATGTTTCTTTGGCACTTGGAGAACACGATTACTACAAGTATGTGAATGATGGATTAGTTCGATGTACAGACTACGGACTTACAGCAGATTTTGTTACGGCAGGATATGTAAACGGCTCACAAATAATAGGCGGAGATATTTATTCTCAGAACTACTCTTCTACTACAGGAACACATATTAATCTTAACGATGGTACATTCTCTTTTGCAGGTGGAAATCTTACTTATGATGGGAAAAATTTAGCTTTAATAGGTAAAATTAATGCAAAAGCAGGTGGAACAATAGGCGGATGGACTATTGGAGATAAGTCACTATATAATAATACCACTTCTATGACATCTAAGACAGTAGGTGCTTATATTGGAACAGATGGTATCAGACAATATGCTTCTGATACTGCATATGTTAATATACAAGATGGTATTATCACAGCAAAGGGTGCTAATATATCAGGTACAATTACAACAAATAATGTCACAGCTACTGGCGGAACAGTCGGTGGTTGGAATATTTCTTCCACTGCTATTTATTCTGGAACGGCTGTAACGAGTAATGCTTCGGGTGCAGTAGGCATATCTAGTTCAGATTTTACAAGAACAATTAACGGCACTTCAAGAACCGGTTTAAGGTTTGCAATTGGTAGTGATTTTGGTGTTACTAAAACTGGTGGGCTATATGCTTCAAACGTTGATATATCGGGAAAAATAACCGCAACAAGTGGTAGTTTTACAGGTTCAATTACGACAAATAACATCACAGCCACAGGTGGAACAATTGGTGGTTGGAAAATAGGTACTTCTGCTCTTTACAATGGAACAAATTCTATGACATCTACTACAGCAGGAACTTATATCGGAACAAGTGGCATAAGGCAATATGCTTCCAGTGCCGCATATGTAAATATAAAAAGCGGCGTTATTACTGCAAAGGGTGCAAATATTTCGGGTACAATTACAACAAATAATATCACAGCAACTGGTGGCTCTATTAGTAATTTTAATATAGATAACAATGGTATTCACACTTCCTCAAGTGGGTCAGGATGTGGAATGATAAATTCATCTTCTATTGCCGATGGAAATGGCAAAATTGCTTTCTTTGCTGGTGCAGACACAAGTAATATTGGCTCTGCTCCGTTTAGAGTTTATCATAATGGTAAAGTTGTTTGTAACAATTTGAGTGTTACGGGCGGTAGTTTTTCTATTGGAAGTACCTTTGCTGTTAATTCGTCTGGAACTACTAAAATTTCAGCAGGTAATGTTGGTAATTGGGATATAAATACAAGTGATGGTTCACTAAAGGGTAGATCAGTAGAAGGAAAAAGAAGGCTTGGTTTGTATCCTAATGGTTATTCTGTTGGTGGACATACATTTTATTTAATAGTATGGGATAACGGTGGTTCTCAACCTATTTGCGGTTTAGCAATGGATGGATGGCATACTAGCATATCATAAAAATAAATTTAAAGGAGTTAAAGGAAATTATGGAAAATACAAATACAATTAATAAACCAGTATCTATGGTTTTAAACGAAGCAAAAGATGTAATTATTAAAGCAATTAATAGCGTACAGTTGCATCCAACATTGTTAGAAATGGTTATAAAGGATATATATAATGAAGTAAAATACAATGCCATTACATATTCTGAACGTGAAAAAGCCGAATATGAACAAGCATTACAAAAATCCGAAGAGTCTGCTGTAGAACAGTAGACTCTTCTTAGTATAAATACGGAAGGAGAGAGATAATGGCTTTAGAGAACATTGTAAAATATATAGTTCTGGATGTTTCCAAAAATAGATATGTATCTGTTCAAATTAAACAGAATGATATTAATGTTAGAACGATTATTGTAAAAGTAACAGACAATGGAAGACCATATTTTGTAGATGATACAATAAAACCAAGAATAAAATGTAAAAAAGATGACGGAACGTATGTAGTCAATGACTGTACTGTTCTCGAAGATGGAACAATACAAATAGATGTTACAGACCAGATGGCAGTTTGTGATGGAATACACGATTGTGAATTGGCTTTACTGGATGGATATTCTAAGCAAGTATTACATACAATGAATTTCGTTTTAAGTGTTAGAAAAGCTCCTTTCAGTGATGATGAAATCTCTTCTGCGAATGAATTTATCGCATTAGAAAACGCTTTAATGAAAGCAGATTCGTGGAGCTACGAGATTTTGTCAAATACCCCGCCAACTGAACAAAGAGACGGCGACTATTGGACAAGACTATTATAAGAAAGGAGGATTTTATGGCAAGTAAATTTAATAAAGCCGAAAGATATGTTAAGCAAGACGGTGAGTATAAGCTTTTGTCGTATGCCACTTCTAGTAAATCTGTAGAGATGACAGATGGAACAGACTTACAGACTAAAGCCAATTCTATAGATAAAGCTATTTCTGATGAAACAATCAATAGAACAAAAGCTGATACTACTATTACAAATAATCTTAATGCGGAGATAACAAGGGCGAAACAAGCAGAAAATAATTTAGCTTCAAATAAAATAGATAAGACTACTGTTGCTACTTCTTCTGCTCTTGGGCTTGTTAAATCGGGGACAGATATTACAGTAGATAGTTCTGGTAATGTTAGCGTAAATGACAATTCACACAAACATACCGTAAGTAATATTTCAGATTTAACGGCTACGGCAAGCGAATTAAATGTATTAGATGGTATTACTGCTACTACAACAGAATTAAACTATACAGATGGAGTTACAAGTAACATTCAGACGCAGTTAAATGGCAAATCAAATAATGGACATACACACGATGACAGATATTATACTGAGACTGAAATGAATACGAAATTAAATGCTAAACTTAGTACTTCTCTTAAAGGGAGTGTAAACGGTCTCGCAGAACTTGATAAAAATGGCAAAGTACCATCCAGCCAGTTACCTTCATATGTGGATGATGTAATTGAGGGGTATTATTATAGTAGCAATTTTTATACTGATTCAGCTCATGCCACAAAGATCACAGGAGAAACTGGTAAGATATACATAGATTTATCTACAAATAAAACATATAGATGGTCTGGTAGTGCATTTGTAGTAATTAGTGAAACATTAGCATTAGGAGAGACATCTTCCACTGCTTATCGTGGAGACAGAGGTAAAATTGCTTATAACCATTCGCAAACTGCACACGCTCCGAGTAACGCACAAGCTAATGTAATTGAAACGGTAAAGGTAAATGGTACTGCTCTTACACCGTCTTCTAAGGCTGTAAATATAACCGTTCCTACAAAAGTAAGTCAATTGACTAATGATAGTGGGTATAAAACTACGGATAACAATACAACTTATAAACTTACTAAGTCTGGTACAACAATTACATTGACTGGTAGTGATGGAAGTACGACATCTGTAACGGATTCATCTAGTAGTGTAAGTGTAATTAATAACTTAACTTCAACGTCTACAACTGCCGCATTAAGTGCTAATCAGGGTAAAGTATTAAATGATAAAATATCTAGTCATGGTCACACTTATTTGAAGGGCTACTCACAAGGAACTCCATTAACTTCAGCAAACTTACCTACAAGCACTAATGGAGCAGGTTCGATATTTGGATTTTCCGCAACCGGAGCTATGACGGAAGGTAAGCCGCCTACAGCAGGTGCCAATATATTGCAAATGAATTGGGACGGTAGTGGAGCTGATTGTCAGATAGCTGTGTCTATTATTCCTCCTCACGAGATGTATGTAAGAGGACAGACCAATAATCATTGGGAAGGTTGGAAAACTTTATTAGATAGTAATAATTATAGCTCATATTGTTTACCTAAAAGCGGAGGAACTGTAACAGGCAACTTAAACGTAAATGGAGCAGTTAGTGCAAGTGGTCACGCAGCTGACAATACAACAAGAAAAGTTTATTTAGGAGTTTCAGAAGGAAATAATGCAGGTATTTATGATGCTACAAATTCACAATGGATAATTAAAAGTGATACATCAAAAAATGTTACTCTTATGGGCAATACTGTGAATATAACTTCAACTAAAGTAAATAATACTACTTTTAAACCTTATGTTTGCAAGGGTGATACATTGGATTTTGAGATTGCAACCGCTGGTTATATTACAAATAACTCTACTAATATTTGTTTCTTTGTACCATGTTCGAGATATATATTAGGTAGTCCAACCGTAAGTGCAATAAGTGTTAATGGGTTAATAATTAGACAGGCAGGTAAATATACACATGGTTCTAGTGCTACAAAATACGTAAAGCCTTCTAGTTATTCTGCCAGTGCAATACAAGGTGGATTTAATATTGTTGTAACTATTTCAACAACAACCAATGCAATCAATAATGACGCCTGTGGCGTAAGGTGGTCGGGCAAAATTGTTTTATCGTAGGAAGGCGGTGAAAGAATGGCATTAGCAAAAGATATTATGCAAGATGACGGTATTGTAACGTCATATCATAGAGTACAGAGTGTTATCATTAATACAAACAGCCATAATTCAATTATTGTCGTATCATGTATTAATAACGACATTAGAGAAAAGGAAAAAGAAGGATTGATTCTTGTTCCATATCAAAAGGCTATAACGTATGAGACAAGTTATGATCCAGATATGTCTGTTGAAGCGGCATACGATTATCTGAAAACATTAGATGCATTTAAAGACGCGACTGATATATAAAATTTTAGGGTATACAGATTAATTTCTGTATACCCTATTTTTTACGATTTTAAAAGATAAATTGAAGCTCTTTGATGTTATTTACTTTATTTACTGCTTCTATCTTTTCCGATTCTGAAATATGTCTATATACTCTGTGTATCATTTCAAGATCTTTTTGACCAGCCATAGATGCTACAACCATCTCATCTACACCGTTTCTAGCCATAAGAGATATTCCAGTATGTCTAAGGACATGTAATCCAGAATTTTGAACTTTCATGCCTGCCCTTTCCTGGATATTGTTCAGGCATCTCCTTAAATTTCTCTCAGAGTCAGGTCTTCCAGTTGAAGTAGCAAATACAAAATCTTTATCTTCGTTATGAATTTGAAATTCTCTAAGTTTTAAAAATGCTTCTTTTGCATTTTCACACATATAGATAGTTCGTTCACCAGATTGTGTTTTTGGTGTAGCAACTACTTCTTTATATATAAAATTTCCGTCATCTGATAAGCCAGCTTCATGATCTATTACTCTGTATCTGTTGTTTAGTATTTTATATTGTGATTTCTCAAAATCAATAGCAGACCAATGTAATGCTCTTGCTTCACTCACCCTCATCATTGTAAACATAATAGCTACTAATCCATATCCAAGCCTATAGCATGGTTTACCATTAGAATAACATCTTGTAGCTTCATTTATAAATAATTTAATATCTTCATCATCAAAATATTGAATCTCTTTTACATCTACATTCATTGCCGATTTTGAAGGTTTATTTACACTGTTCATAGGATTGTTTAATGGTGCTTTTATATAATAGTATTTGAAAAATTGATTCAGTATCTCATATGTCTTTTTAATTGTTGAGTATGAGTAATTTTTCTCGATTAGCGCATTTAAGTGATTTGTTATATCTATATCTGATATTGCTTGCATCTGCATATTGGATATATTATATTTGAGAATCTGGTTGTTTATAGTGTGAAATTCTCTATCATAAGAATTTTCTTTTAATACAACTCCTCCTTTTTTGAAGTTTTTATGCCAATTTATTATAGCTTCACTTAGTGTAATAGCCCCAGAATCAATTTTCTTTTTGTTTATTTCTGATTCCTTGACCTTTTCATTCATTTTGTTCATACACTCTTTAGGAGTTGACCCATAAACCGAACACCTCTTACCATTTATATTTTTCTTATATAGAATTGTCTCACCATCTGGCATCCATGACATAGAGCCTTCTCCATATGGTAATTTAGGTAATGTGACTTTCTTTTTTGTTGCCATGCTTTCTATTACCTCCTTATATTCTGTATATAGGAGTATAAACCACTTTCATACCAAAGTAAACCACTTTTTAAACCACTTTAAATAAGTCTTATTAATTCTAAATAACAATTATCTGACATTTCATAATGTTGTGTTTATATTTTATCTTAATAAATAAACACAAAAAATATGGCTGAAACCCTTGAAAATCAAGAGCCTCAGCCATATAAACTTTTCGTTTTAAGAGCAGGGGCAGTAGGATTTGAACCCACGACATTTGGTTTTGGAGACCAACGCTCTACACTTGCTTTCAACTGATATTGCTGCGTTTTGCGGTGTGTCAAAATATTTTAAACCACTTTTTAAACCACTTTGTTCTTTGATTTTATAATATATATTCTTTATAAGAATAAAGCTGTAACCACTTTTCAAATTCATTTTCATACACAAAATAGTTTCTTCCAATTTTTATAGTCGGGAATGATTCACTTCTCATTAACGCATATACTTTATTAAGACCGCACCCTAGTATTTCACTTATGTCTTTTGCTCTTAAAACTTTATTCAATAAATCACCTTAATTCTTTCCCGAACTTCCAATTCCACCTCTTGATATATCATCAAGGTTCTCAACTTCTTCTAATTTAATCGTTGGCTGAATCTTATTAATACGGAATTGGCAGATACGATCATTCTTATGAATTACTGTATCTTCCATAGCAACAACGGGCATCATCCACTGATCCTCATTGCCAGAATAAGAGTTGTCAATCACCGCAAAACAATTGGTCTGAAGTATCTTAAAGTTTTTATATGTACTGCTGCGTGGTACGATATTTGCTTCGTAACCCTTTGGTAGTTTCATTCCGACTCCTAGTGGGATTAAATGGAACTCGCCTTTCTTTAGCTCTATGTCTTCGGCTGAACGTAAATCTATCCAGTCAGATTTACCTCTTCCACCCACGAATGATAATTTGTCTATATCCTTGCTAAAATATTTAATTTTAATCTTTTTTCGCATATTTAACTATTTAACCTACTTTCTATCTTCTTGATCATCTGGGCAATTTACTCGCTGTCCATATATGAATTTTTTACCAGTAACAGTACATTCTATTTTTTCAGGTTTTTCATCTAATATGAATTTTGCTTTCTTGCATTTTTCGCATTTAGTCATTTTCGTCACCTAATTCATCTTTTAATCTGGAGCAAATTGTATCTGGCAAAGAAGATATAAATGATATTAATTTATCATTATCTTCGCCCTCTCTTACAAACTCAAGAGTTACTCCAACCGCCCAATTAAGACTATATGTGCCAAGTATACTGTTGATATCAACTGTAAATCTACCCTGTTTAACATCTGCTTCAACATCAAGTCTTGCTACCTTCCTGCTAATTTCATGCAAGTTTGAAATTTTGTCTGTTTTTATAAAATACTTCATAATTCTAATTCCTCCTTAAGATATTTTATGTAATTGTTCCATTGACCTATTGAGTGAATATATTCTTTTCCTTTAAGTCCTTTAATCTTCATATCTGCTTTAATATTCTCTATTGTGTTTTTCTTTGTTACCAACGTTTTGACGAATTTGTTCGTGGTATGTGTTATAGCTAAAATGCCTTCTGCTGGAATTTGAGCGATTATTTCTTTGTAAAGGCTTAATTCATCATCTGGTATTACATAGTCCTTATTTTTAGGTAAATTCTTGCTACTAAACGGACTAATATTCGATCCACTTGTCTTTGGTTTTAGTAATGGAATTACTTTGTCAGAATCAACATATTTGAACTTGAATAGAACTTCTGAGTCTGTTTCTTCTATATCAAAAGCAATGTCATTTATTGCCTTTAATATGTTATGCCCTCTTATAAGAGAAGGTATATATGCTTGTAAAATGTCTCTTCCATAATGATATATTTTTGTTCCATATAAACAATCAATATAAACATCAATATCCTCTAGTGTGCCATTAAGTTTACGATTATAATCTTTTGTTTTGATGTCATAAGGTACTTTAAGACGATATATTCCTTTAAATTTATCTATTAAGTATGACGTGGTTATCACCTTCTTTCTTAATCGCAATATAAAACTACTTTGTTCTGAACGAGAGATTGCTTTATATCAATGACTCTTTGGTTTTTTGAACCCCTCCACTTGAGCGTTATATCTTTCTGCTCATCTATATATTCCCCATCAACAAGCACATCACATTGTTTTATTATCTCCCATCGTTTTGACCAAACATCAGGTATTCCGCTAACTTTTTCATATTGTTCTTGCTTTATAATCTCCGATAGCTCATATCCTGTATATAACCAGATAGTTTTTTCAGGGTAGGAAATACGGATTTGTTTGATTAGAGATAAGATTTCATCGAGATTCTGTTCAGCTAAACATTCACCACCAAGGAAAGATATTCGCTTAATATATGGTCTATTAATAAGTTTCATGAATTTGTCTTTTGTTTTTTCTGTCCATTCTTTACCGCCATTAAAGTCCCATGTATCAGAATTAAAACAACCAAAACAGTGAAATGGACATCCTTGAACGAAGAGGGAGACTCCAACTCCCTCACCGTTAGAAATATCAAGGTTACGTATACTTGAATACCTCATATTTAATCCTCCGTATATTCCATGTCGTCCAAATGATAAACACGATCATGAATGTCACCATATCTACCCTGATTACCACCATTTTTTGCAGTACCAATATAACCACAAACTCTAAATGCTATATCCATTGTTGTATTGTCAGTATTCCCACAGCTAGGACATTCCCATTTAAGTCTATTATTTTCGTCTGATACAAGAGGAATATCACCATCAAAGCCACATTTTTCACAATAACAACTCTTTGTATTGATCTCTGCATACATGATGTTGTTATAAATAAACTTAATAACTTCTAGTATGGCAGAAATATTATGGCTCATACTTGGTATTTCGATATATGAAATTGCTCCTCCTGGACTTAATTTTTGAAATTTTGATTCGATTCTTAACTTTTCAAATGCTGTGATATGTTCAAAGACAGGAATATGATATGAATTAGTAATATAATTTCTATCAAAACCATCTAATTTTTCAAAGATATCGTTACCGAAACGAGATTTTAGACACTTTGCAAATTTGTAAGTTGTGGACTCTAATGGTGTTCCGTACAAACTATAGTCAATGTTTTCTGCTTGTTTCCACTGATTACATTTATCATTTAACGCCTGCATAACCTTTAATCCAAACTCTTCGCCAATTCCTTCATCTGAATGAGAATGACCAGTCATAAATTTTACACATTCATATAAACCAGCATAACCAAGTGAGATTGTAGAATAACCATCATAAAGAAGTCTGTCAATTTTTTCATGTTTCTTTAATCTAGCATATGCTCCATGTTGCCATAAGATAGGTGCTACATCAGAAGATGTACCAAGTAATCTTTCGTGTCTTGCCCTAAGTGCTTTGTGACATAACTCAGTTCTTTCTTCAAAGATTTCCCAAAACTTATCAAAATCTCCGTCAGATGAGAGTGCAATATCTGGAAGAGAAATCGTTACAACACCCTGATTGAATCGTCCATAATATTTGTGTTTGCTTGGATCAAAGTTCTTTGCGTTTGCAATATTCCCTACTTTATCTGTAAATCTATCTACAGTAAGGAAACTTCGGCAATTGTGGCTATAAATACCACTAACTTCAAAATGTTCACTAGATGTTGTCACATCATAACTATACATTTCTTTGTGAATCGGATTAATCTTGATAACCTCTGATTCAATAGCATATCCTGATACATTTGATTCAATATAGTTATCACATTTCTTTTTGCATACAATGTAATTAACTAATTCATCAGTTGGGTAAAATTCAACCCTATATCTAATCAATTCTGGATTTTTCTTTGTGTAATGATTATGATAAATTTTAGCTGGGATTCCAATGGATTGTGCTAACGCCATTTGCTGAAGTGCCAATTCTTTATTAGTAGAACCGATTTGAACAGTAGAAAAGTTATTTTCATTTTGATGTGAATTGATATATCCGTCAGCATCAATCATTCCTGCAAAAAAGGCAAGCTTCGCTTCATAATTCCATGAGAATACTTCATTCGGAATTTGTCTATTTACTTTATTGATACCGCCAAATTTTGATGTAAAATAATTTGTCACATATTGAATTCCACCGTTATTATCTGAAATTGCACATAAATCTTTGTATGTTCCTTTTTTACCACGTTCTTGTAGAATTATTTTAACATTCAGTCCGAAATACTTAGTAAATGTATTGCTAAATTTTTCTTCAATTTCATCTTCTCCTGTTGCAGCAATAGACGCAAATATATGATTATTTTGATAACATCCATCACATAACATAAATCCCAATAGCCATGCTTTATCAGCATTGAACAGAATTGATTCTTCCTTATATTGATTTGAGTTGATTAAGATTTTGTCTCCAAGTTTCAATTCTGATGCGTGTACATTTCTGCCATCTCTTAATGTTAATGGATGATCTGTTGTACATAATAATCTTCTACCATTAGAAAAGTCCACATCCAACCATTCACTTGATACATTACGAATAATTCTTTTTGTATCAACAAATCCTTTTTCTGTATCATAAATCGTTACTTCTGATAAATCCATATATAAATTAGGATTATCTTCGGAATACTGGTGTTTGATTTCAAATGAATCAGACAACCTCCTCCACATTCTTTCGAATGATTCTACATATAAATTATTCTTAATCTTATATGTGATAAGTTCTTTTCCGTCAACGCATCCCATACATGTATAAACATCACCCTTTAATTCAAGCATCATTTTTTCGGATATATAATCAGGGACAAGTCTCTTAGACGTACATTCAGCCGCTAATTCTGTAAGATACCAATATTTTGAATCTTCTGTAATATTATCTTCCTCTAATACATAGATGAGTTTAGGAAATGCAGGTGCGATATAAACGCCCTCTTCATTTTTTACGCCTTGAATTCTCTGGTGAAGCATTTCTTCAATTAACATTGCTAAGTCAGCTTTCTCACGTTCGTTCTTTGCTTCGTTCAGATACATAAAAATTGTGATAAAAGGTGCTTGTCCATTTGTTGTCATAAGTGTGACCAACTGATACTGGATTGTCTGAACACCTTTTTCTATTTCTTCTTTTAATCGTTTATTTGTTATATTAACAACTTCTGCAAGGTCTTCATTATACTTACTAATCAATCCATTATCATATAATTCTTCTGTCACTTTCTTTCTGATTGATTTTCTGCTCACATCAACAAATGGAGCAAGATGTGCTAGAGAAATACTCTGCCCTCCATATTGGTTACTTGCAATCTGCGCAATAGCCTGTGTTTCAATATTACAAGCAGTTGAAAAGCTATGCGGTGTTTCAATAAGAGTTTCACTAATAACTGTATTGTTCTGAAGCATGTCTTCAGAATTTACTAATCCGCAGTTATGCATATGCTGTAAGAAATAATCAGCATCATGAAAATGAATTAGTCCTTCATTATGAGCCTGAATTATTTCAGGAGATAATAAATATCTTTTTGTCATATCTGTGCTAACAGATCCAGCAATATAATCTCTTTTGGTAGGATTTAACACTGGATTTTTGTTTGCATTTTCATCCTTCCAATATTCATCTTTATCTTCTACAAGGTCATGAATTTCTATGTCTGTTGTATTCTCATTTTCTCTCTGGAACTCACGAATACTTCTATATCCTTCATATGCTTTAGCGGTAAGCCTCTGTTTCTTTGTAATCAATTTATCATAAACCATTGATTCAATATCAGAGATACTTACTTCTTCTTTATCCTTACACTCATTTTCGATTTCATCTGCAATGTCTTCAGCAATTTTTGGCTTTACAATGCCCGAACCATTTTTCATAGCTTTAAGAATTGCAGTTGAGATTTTTGATTTGTCAAAATCAACCTCTGAACAATCTCTTTTAATTACTTTTGTCAATATGTATATCTCCTTTCTTAACTTCTTTATTGTGTAAATCAAACTCTTTTGTACGCCCTACTAGATAAAAAATATAACAAGAACAAATTGTTATAATTAGCCATAATATCATTAAAATTACTATAAGTTTTACCATAAGAAGTCAACCTTTCATCTTATTATGTTTCCGCTAGATTCTTCGCAAATTAATGATTTGTGCGTGAAACTATCATCACAATTTGCATGAGTCTTAACAGGTTTAATCCCTTTAATTATATATTCTCTATTATCAACACTTACTGTTAAGTAATCATCTGGTTTATTTAATAATTCGTGTGCTAAACTGTGTGTTGTTATAATATTAATTTTGATCTCCCTCCCTTTATCTTAAGTTTAAATAATAATTATTTACATATTCTATACACTCTTCAATACGATCAAAAACTACTTGACAATCCACCTCTGCTTCCCAAGGATATACATGTTCCGTTCCAAATCCGACAATAGGGATATTCCTCATTCGTGCATGTTCAAGTTCTTGCCCAGTACCTACACTGCTATCTGAATTATTCAGATTGACTATTACCAAATCACTCTTATCAATTAAAGACATATAATATTCTTTAACCTGTTTATTTGTTTTGTGCAGCTTTTGAAAATAATTAAAATAATCATTTGGATTTATTACGATTACATCATCATAATTACATTCAAAGATATTTTTAATATGTACCCTCCATAAATTCTGTTCTGTTATTGAGAGTCCATTACATTTTCCTGCTAAATATATTATTCTATTTTTCGCCATAAATATTATTTCTCCCAATAAAATATTCTGTTAAAATCTTATTTAACGCTTTATCTATATAACCCTTATTTTTTATTGAAAAACATGGAAAAGAAATTATTTTAAAGTCCTTATCATCGGCTCTCATCCTTCTTTTAATTTCTAAAGGCTTATCACCTCTATTTTTTAGTCTTTTCCGTCTTATATGTTTTGGACATTTAATATAAAATATTCGTATATTTTTCAACCCATTTTCCTGAATTTGTTTAATCCCATCTGGTGTCAATATCACTATATTGAATATATCTGTATTTTTATAATCTGACGCAGCAGATCCATAATACCAGTTTCCCTCAACTGTTTTATATATCTTCCATTCTGCAAAGAAACCTTTGCTTATTTTTTCTATAAATTCTCCTTCGGATATATAGTGATATGTAACATCAGGGATTTCTCCTTCTCTTATTGGTCGTGTCGTGTAAGTTACAATCGGCTTGAAATGATATCGACCAACTAAATGTTTTAACAATTCAGTCTTGCCCGAAGCCGTTTTCCCCATCAATACTAACATTCTTTATCCTCAAATCCCGTTATTTTTCCATCGTTAATAATAGTTGTTTTATTTTTCTTTTCATAATTGTCTATACAATCATCTATTGTGATAGCGTTATAATTAATTCCTATATCCATTTAAGTTATCCTCCTTTTTAATTCTCGGTCGAAAAATATAAATCATCTGCTTGCATATAACTAACACCAAAATAATGAAAATGTTTTGTACGGAAATAATACAAATTACGCGGATAATTATTTTCATTTAAAGCATTAATTACTGCGCTTTCGGTAAGTGCTGTCCATTCATATTGGTCAAAATCACTCCATTTAGTTACAGAATATTGATCCTCTTGATAAATTACATCATAGATATTGTTTGGAAATATGTCTGACTTGACACGATTAAGAATTGTCAAAGCAATTAATGTTTGGGTATTAGAACTTTGATTACCACCTTCGCAATAAGTAGTTCTACATAGAAGTTTAAATTCTTTTTCATTAAGAGAAAATTCACCCCAATTACACCAATAAGTTTTTTCTTTCGGTTTTTCTTCTTTAATCTGTTCCGTCTTCTTGCTTGGATTGAAATTGTTTTCATGAACAACATTATAACCAACCGTTTGAATAATATCTGGTTCTATTAGTTCCAGTCGATTTAATAAAATAAGGTCATTATAAACTTTTAAATCATTATAACTATTACTTTTATCAGGCATTGCCCGAATTGAAATAAATGGCAATATTAATAATATTATCCACAATGCTATTACGCATATTGCTGATATTCGTTTCACATTCTCACCTCCATATATATATATTCTCTTTTTATACTAAAGCATTTTTATAAATTCTTCTTCTGAGATAATTGGTATATTAAGCGATTTTGCTTTCTGATTTTTAGATGATGTTGAATTGATATCATTATTAATGAGATAGGATGTTTTAGAACTTACAGATCCTGCGACTGTACCGCCATGAGCAACTATATCATCCTTTAACTCATCACGATTTTTATAATGATTAACCGAACCAGTTACAACAAATGTTTTCCCTTGTAATGTATTTGGCATTTCGTCTAAGACAATATCAGGAGATTCAAAAGTAAACTCTTTTGATAATTCAAATATTTCCGAACAATGCTTATTAAAATATGTATTTAGAGAATTTATAAGACTATCTCCTATACCTGATATACTTCTAAAATGTTCTGCGCCATCAGTAATCATAGTTACCATAAAATTACCCATGCTCGAAGTATTTTGTTCCGTACAGCTTTTTGCAATATCCTGGCTTGCTGATTTGCCTAGCAACGGAATTGATAAACTATAAAGAAAACGCTCAAGACTTGTCTTACGAGATTTTTCTATAGATAAAAGAAGTTTTTCTACTGATTTCTTACCAAATCCGTCTAAAGCTTTCATCTCATTTTCATGATCTGATAAATGATAAATATCCTTAATGGAATTTAACCAACCAAGATTGATGAATTTCTCGATTGTAGATTCTGAAAGACCATCAATGTTGAGTGCGTTCTTACTAGCCGCATGTGTAAGCTTACCAAGAAGCTTGCCCTTACAATTATCATTGATACATACAAGTAATTCCGAGTTATTGTCTTTTATTATCTTAATAGGCTGACCACATATAGGACATTTATCTGGAATATTGATATATGACACATCTAAAACTAAATCATTAAACTTACTTGAATCAAATTGCTCTGCCCACCTTATCTGAGGTATTATGAGATTCGCCTTAAATACGCCAATATGCTGACCTTTCCAACTTCTTCCCATAATTTCTTTCATAACAGATATATTATGGAGTGAAGCTCTTTTAACAATTGTACCCTCAATCTCAATTGGCTTGAACACTGCTGTTGGTGTTAATATACCAGTTTTACCCATCGTATACTCTATGTCAATAAGTTCTGTTTCTACTGATGTATTATATACTTTATAAGCTATACCGTTATTGAAGTAATCTGTTGTTCTACCAAGTGATTTACCATACTCAACATCTTCAAACTTAAATACAACACCATCTTGAGGAAGATTTTCTTTTTCTGCAATATTAATAAAATTGTCAATATGTGTCTGTAACTGATTAAATTCATTTATTGTAATATTGTAGCACGGAACTACATTGAATCCTAAATTCTGAGCATTTAATAATCTTTTATAGAATGAATTATCACTATCTCCTTCAACCAGTTCCCATGCATACCAAGATAATTTTCTATCCTTTACAACCGATGTATCAAGGCTTGATAATGTACCTGCAGCTAAATTACGGCTATTTTTATATTCTTCGTTTTTGTTAATTTCTGCAAAATTATCAAGTTTAATCAATGCTTCACCATCAATTACATAAGTTCCTTCCTTATTAATATGTAGTGGTATATTTGTAAACTGTTTAACGTGTTCTGTCACATCAGATCCAACTGTACCGTTTCCTCTGGATTCTGCCAAAATTAAATCACCATCTTTATAAGTAAGACGTATTGTTAAGCCATCTAATTTTATAGAAGCCACAATATTATGATTATTTGCAAATTTAACAATCTCTTCTACACTATGACACTTTTTAAGTGATAACATTGGTGTTTTATGTATAACTTCTTTTATATTATCCAATACAATAGCACCAACGTTATGTGTTGGACTGTTAGATAACACAATGCCAGTCTCTTCTTCCCACTGTCTAAATTCTTCAAGTTTATTATCAAACTCAGCATCGCTCATAGTAGGCTGTCCAGTATTGTAGTAAGCTTCTGAAGCTTCGTTAAGCAATTTTACTCTTGTTGCAATAGTATTTTTATCCATTTACTTCCTCCTTTTCTCCACAAAATTCTTTTAAAAATGTGAGCATTTCTGACTCTTCTGGAAAGAACGAATCTCGTTTCTTTACATTTTGCACCCAACCTAAAAAGTTCATCCAAAACTGACCAACTCTCCAATCAGGCATGTGTGTCATATGTAATCTTGTTACTTCATTATAAAAATCATATAATCTATTCGGATTTCTAATATTAATCACCTCTCTTCATATTTCATGTCAATATAAATTGTCACAAAAATCGTAATAAATGCAGATAAGATTCCACTGATTATAAGTGAAATTATAGTTGGTAAAAATAAGCGAAAGAATAATGCGAATAAAAACATAAATATAACAAGTGTAAATAAAAATAAAATAGTTATACCAAACATAAAACACGTCATTTTAAAAGCGTTTTTCATAAATTCTCCTTTTCTAAAGAAATGAACAATTACTGTCTCTTTGGTTTTCTACCACAAGACTTACTTTCTGTACAATATCCAACTTCATCACATTTTGCATGGAAAAGATTATCTACAATCCACTTCCATTCATCTGAATATTCTCTTAATGCATTGCAAATGTCTTTGAATAACTCTCTGTACTCCCAATAAGCACGACTACACATTCTAACTCTACTCATTTCAATAAGACTTCTTAAACTGCGTTTATCTACCATTTTTGTACAATAAGCCAACGGGAGTAACATTGTTGCATCTTCTACTGGTACTCCGTTATTAATGAGATGCTGAATATTGGTGTTAATATAACTCATAACACTATGCCATGTTGCAGCAACATCTTCATCGTTACTAATTGATTGTGGTGTTACATAATCGAATCCATTGCCTTTTGAATAATTAATATATCTTGTACTTGCTTGTAATCTAGTAGCTCCAACTACGTGAGTATAATATTCACGGATTGTTTTTGCCGAATATTCATCTATAATCATTTCAACATTAACATATTCCATTACTCTCCCATGTCCTGATTTTATACAATCAAGTCCACGCTTATAATTCTTTTCATCATCTGTGATATTTGCGTTCCAACAACATCCTGCTCTTGCACCCATTAATGTAATTGGATTTTTTGTTGTTTCTGGTAAAATTGTAATCGTTCCCATTTAATCCTCTTAATCCTCCTTAAATCTCTCCTTTAAATTAATATAATTTAAC
>ERZ1035037.149-NODE-149-length-27339-cov-94.144517_pt1 | contig 27339 bp, 45 predicted proteins | sample MGYA00520618_ERZ1035037 | MGnify/ENA primary metagenome ERZ1035037 (study PRJEB33766, sample SAMN09781741) | gut metagenome | biome: gut microbiome | host: Homo sapiens | place: Madagascar | study: EMG produced TPA metagenomics assembly of the PRJNA485056 data...
CAATACGTGCACATGCACCTTTTATTTTCTCTGTGCTACTACTACCTAGTTCACTAAGTATAAAACTTTCACCACCGGAAGATATAGTAAAAGAACCACCAGTACCACGACCAGAATTAATATTAGCTCCACTTTGAATCAATGTACCTACACTGGTGCACGGGTCATGTAATATTAATGTTTGCTCTTTCTTTGTGGTACTTAATTCCAAATGCGGATAATCTCCTACTAATATTTTTTCTCCAGTTTTATTATTTTGTAATTGTGCAAAGTGAGCATCGGTTCCAAATCCTATACTTACATATGGTAAAGTTGGTAACTCACCATTGTTTTCTACCACTACAGTCTGTTGGTTATCTTCTGCATTGTATGCCTGTACATTATCACTATAACTATATGGTGTATGACATATTAATTCTATATCAGCATAACCACTCATACTATTCTTTTTCTTTACTTTAAATGAGCCTTTTAGCATTCCATAAATTGTAATATTTTCACAAAATTTTATTGGTACTTCCTGTTTGGTACTTAGTATATCGTGTAAACATTGAACACGAGTTTTATATTCCTCCTCACTAGCCCCTATTACTGCAAGGGATATAGGAATAGAGATGGGGTCATATTTTGCCCCATCAAATATTTCCCCATCCCTACTGGAAACACTAATAGTGTCTATGGATTTTTCTGGTATATAGGGTTTTTCTATACTAGTAACTATGGCTAAATCATTAATTTGTGTGCCATTAAAATTGAAATAATTATACATAATCTTTCTCACCTCTAAATCTTTCCTTTTGGTTATTGTAGTAATCGTTTGTATCCTGTACGGACTTAGCAACCTTTTGACCAACCACTACTTTGTCCATAAGTATTGGTGTATTAGTATCTTGTAATGCTTTTCTATATTGTTTTCCCATTTCTTTATAATCAAATTCTTGTTTACTATCTTGCATTGCTTGTGCCATTCCTTTTATAGCATATAATAAATTACTATCAACTGTGTTTTCACTATTTATATTAATACCGGCTGTACTCATATTAACTTTACCTAGGAATTTATTTGTGTCTATAGTAGTTACTAAGTCTTTGGCATAATCCTTAATCGCTTGTATAGTTTTACCTGCATTCGCCTCAATACCGACAGTTACACCGGCAGGAATCATTTTCCCTACCATATCTCTAAATACTGTTGATGGAGAATGAATACCTAAAGCATCTTTTGCTGCATTTAAGGCTCTACTTGCTATATTTTGCATTGTGCTAAATAAATTACCAGCCGCATTAGTAATACCAGTAATAATACCGTGTATAATATTACTTCCTATACTTACCATTTTACCTGGTAGACTGCTAATACCATTTATAATATTATCTTTGAATCTTTGTGCAGCTTCTCTACCCTTTTGAGCAAACTGTACTGCAAAAGATATTACCTTTGCAATAGTTGATAATAGGAAAGACCATACACGACCTGGTAACTGTTGTATAAATGTACTTACATTATGTAAGAATCTACTACCAGCTTGTTGAGCTTTACTTGCCATTTGTACTACCCAGTTACCAACACGACTAATAGTAGTTGTTAACCAAGTCCACACTTTACCAGGCAATTGTTGGATAAATGTAATAGCATTTTGTACGAATTTTGAACCCGCTTCATATGCCTTTTGTGCCATTTGTCCTACCCATAGTACTGCATACGCTACTGCATAGCATAACCAATACCAAATAGTTTCAGGTAAATTACTGAACCAATTTCCTATATCACTTATCATTTGTGGTACAGTTTGTGTAAAGAAGTTTTGTAATCCTTGTATAGCATTACTAGCTACAGTTTTTATATTTTCCCAAAGATTAATCCAAAATTCCTTAAAACCATCAATATTATTCCATGCCCATATAAAACCAGCTACAAGTGCAGCAATTGCTGCTACAACTAATATAATAGGGTTAGCCATTAATACTCCCCATAAAGCACTTAATGCTGGAATTAATGTATCAGTTACAAATACATATAGTGCAGTAATGGCTGTATCTAATAAACTCATAATACCACTACTCAATACACTGATAGCGCCTTTCAGTATAGCGAAGTTTTCCTTAACCTTAATACCAAATGTAATAAGTTTACCAAAAGCTAATAAAATTGGGCCAACGGCAGCTGCTAATAGAGCGAATGTTACTATCGCTTGTTGGATAGGAGCTGGTAAACTTTTTAGCCATCTTACTAATAATGTAAGTCCATTAACTATCTTTGTTAATACTCCAGTAGTATCACCTAAATTAAGTTGAAATCCTTCCCATGCTGAACTCAATTCCTTTAATGCCCCACTCAATGTACTACTTAATGTGTTAGCCATATCTTCTGCAGTCCCGTCACTATTTTTAAGTTCATTAGTAAATTTATCAATATTGTCGGCACCTGTGTTACACAAGATACCCATACCTTTTATGGAATCCGCAGTAAATGTTGTCATAAGTGCTGCAGTCTTTTGTGCGTCTCCCATACCTTCTGTTGCTTTGTCTACATCTCGTATAATATCAGTCATACTTCTAAAATTACCATTAGCGTCCTGTACTTTAACTGACGTATTACCTATTTGTATTGCACCATTTTTCATCTTTTGAGTCATATCTCTTATAATTGCGTTTAAGGCTGTACCACCTTCACTACCTTTTAAACCAGCGTCTGCAAATCTACCTAATATTGCAGTAGTTTCTTCCAAACTCATCCCCGCATTATGTGCGTTAACTGCACAGTTTTTAAAGGCCTCACCTAACATCTCAGTAGTTGTATTGGAGTTAGCCTGTGCATAAGATAGTACGTCCGCCATACGCCCTGCTTGGTCGGCTTCCAATCCAAACGCAGTTAAGTAATCAGTTACCAAGTCACTGGCGTCGGCTAAGTCCATACTAGATGCAGCAGCTAAGTTAAGTACCCCAGGTAACCCGTCAGCACTTTGTTGAGCATCCCAGCCCGCAAGTGCCATATAACCTAGGGCGTCAGCACATTCACTGGCACTAAAAACTGTGGACTCTCCAAATTTCTTAGCAGTGTCCTCTAACATTTGAAAATCCTTACCAGTGGCACCTGATAGTGCCTTTACTTTTGCCATTGAGTCTTGGAATTTCATTTGTGTTTGTACAACACTTGCTCCCAGTGCCACCACTGGAGCAGTTACACCAGCTGTAAGTGCTGCACCTACACTAGACAAACTTTCCCCTGTAGCCTTTAAGCCACTAAAACTGTTTTGAGTTTGCTGTACTTGCTCTACAGCTCTATTTAAGTTGCTATTAAAATCACTCATTTCCAATCTTAGGTGAGCTACAATGCTCCCTAAATCTACACCAGCCATATTATTTCACCACCTCTTTAAATTAAAAAACAGTAGAACTTTTGTTCTACTGTTAATTTTATTACCCCATCAGTAAATCTAAACCAGGGTTATTAGTTTTACTTTGTTTAATGTCCTCTATAAATGTTGGCTTTTTACATTTACCATCTTTATCAGGTTGCATTAAATTATATAAATATGTTGCAGCTTCGTCTATACAATAACGACCATACACATCATTTTCATCAATACCTAATAAGTCACTAGGTCTACATCCAAAGGTTTTAGCAGTAGAAATAACATTTAGTATTCTTCTACTTTTGAATAGAGGGTATGGCAGCAGTTACATTTCCTTGGGCTTCACCCATTATTTGCATTTTTTGAACATCTGTTATTACATCTTTAATTTCTTCAAATGTAGGCTCTACTAAACTTTGTTCACACACTAAATCTATTATTTCCATTATGTCTTTTATCTTATTTTCATCTTGCTCAAATAATTGCATTGCTTGTGTGTTATCCTTTTGCTCAAATAATTCATTTACTGTTCCTAATAGATTATTAGGAAGTTTGCCACTCATCATAAGGTTTAATAAACTCGCGGGTTTTATTCTTACTGCTATTTTTTCACCCGGTTCAAATCCATCTATTTCAATTATTCTAGTGGCCTTTTTCCTAAACTCTCTGGCACTTATTACTTTTAATTCACTCATTGTATTCTCCTCCTATATACCTTATATTATTCTGCATCCACTGGTAATGTGTCTACAAATGTTATTTCTTTTATTGGTAACTTAGCTGCGGAGTTTTCTCTAGCTTTTATTTCAAACTCTGGAGCATAGAATCCGTCCCCTATTGTCATTGATGGGAATTTTCCTATACATTTATTCAATGTTATTTTAGCATAGTTTACAATAGCATCTCCTGAGTAGTTTGCTACGTATATATCCAATTTAAATGGTGCTCCAGTGAATCCTTCTGACATCATTGGTGTAGCAAATTTGTCAGCAGTGCTAGTATCACCTTTTGTTACTTTATACCCACCAACTAGTCCTGCAACGGATGCATCAAATGTGTTATCAGTTAATTTTACATCATAACCATATATTAGGTCGTCTGTTCTAACAACTGCTAATATATTAGTATCACTTCTTAGGATATCCTCCTCACCTTCACTAAGTACTGGTTCTAATTCAGCCTTTTGTGCAGTTGTTATTGTAGCAGTTACCCCACTTGTTTTAGGTGTACCTTTTGCAGGGTCAAGTTCAGTTAAAACTACCTTTTTAATATTGTAAAGTATAGCCATTATACTTACCTCCTATTCATTATTATAATCAAATATTACTGGTGTTCTGCAAGTCAATGAACACACATAGCATTTTAAATCTTGGTCGTACATATCATCACTCATATCGTGGGTAATCTCAATACCAGCCACATATAATGCTTTTCTAACCTTGTTACGTAAGGTATCTAATTGTAGAGGGCTATGTGGTGTATAAATATATATAATCCAGTTATCCCACCCACAAAGAGTATTATCAAAGCTTTGGTTAGCACTTTTTCGCATTATAATTGCAGTATCTTCCTTAATACGTGCAGGACGGTCATGGACTGGCACTGTTTTTATTACTTGCTTAATTACATTATATATATTAAGTCTGGCACTCAATTTTTAACCCTCCTTTAAAATAAGTTTTGTATCATGCCTTTAAAGTTATCGACCTCACTATCCCTGGCCTCTTCTAATATTTTGTATTTACCATCAAAGTCCCTTCTTGTTTCCAAGTAGTAACCATAGGTAACACCATGCTTAATACTAATATCCAAATCATTTTCAGTTACTTTATAATCACCTTTTAATTTATTTTGTGCTGATTTAGTTCTGTTTGTCCAAGGGTGATTAGCCTTAGCGTATGTCTGCATATTCTTACTAATAGTGGAGCCAACAACTTTTAATTCGGCCTGCATAGTTTTATTAAAAGTTTTTATTTTATCATTAAATTCTTTAGTATCAAATGTTATTGTATTCGCCATCTAAATCAATCCTTTCCAAGGAAACTTGGTATAGTAGGTTATAATGCACCACATCAATTATTTCTAATACCTTGTAATAAGCATTTTCATAAACTATAAAATCATCTTCCTGTAGTGGAAAGTCCTCCGTATATGTTGCGTAAAGTGTGGCATATGAATAACCTTTTATAATACCCTGGTCATTATTAGTTATGCTTTTACTACGTCCACTGGAACTATTATCTATAACACACTGTAAGTCTTGTATATGTGTCATTTCTTCCTTTAGTATTTTACAACCCATTGCATCCACTTCATATATATCTCTATATATTGGTACTTTGTAACCATAATTATTTATGGTACTCTGTACCTTCTTAATTACCGAAGCCTGTATTGTTTGTCTATTACTCATCTACTCTACGTGGCACCTTTCCTGTTATGGAGGTTGCTTTGCCGCCGTTCATATCTTTGTTGTATTGGTCTAAGAACATTTTTGCCATATTATTCCACATATCAGCATTATTTTTTATTGTGATAGCACCTATGGTAATTTCATCGGCACTTGCTTTTGCCAAACAACATATATAGGCCAATTGGTATATATTATCATACATAACGGCCATTGCCATTAACTGCTCGTCTGTAAAAGTAGGGTATTGGTCTTCCATTATTAATACTTTTAATTGGTCAATATTTACCACGTAACCACCTCCTATAAAAAAATTGGTTAGGCTAAGCCATGTTAGCCTCGCCTAACCTGTATATATAAGGGAATACAATGAGCTATTTAATTATGCACCTATAGCAGCTTTATCACTTACATCTATTACTGCACAGTTATCTATTGCTTCAAATGAAGGTATCATTACACAAGAAACAACAGTAACAACTTGTACTGGATGTTTTTCCTTGAAAGTAGTAACAGTAGTACCATAAGCAGCTTGAGCAACTTGTGCATCTGTTCCTGACATTAAGTCAGATGCTTCTGGAGTAGTACCATAAACAGTATTACCTAAGTTTCCAGATGGCATTAATACTACTTTATTGTCTGGTATTAATGTTACTTGTTCTGTAGCATGTGCTAATCCTGTTGTGTGGTCTAATTTACCAAATTTTTTACTATATACATAAATTGATACACCAGTTACTTGTTCTATAAATGATTTCTTTTGTTGTTCACTAACAAAGTAATGCATTGTAGAATCATCTGGGTACATCATTTTTTGAACTGTATCACAGTTAATCATATTTAAGAATGTGTTTCTATTCATAACTGCTCTTGAAGGTCTTATACCAGTTTTAAGTTCCATATCATCACATATGTCTATAAGGTCTCTAACTGGGTCAGCAGTAGTTTTACTAGCTGGTAACCATGCAGCTCTAACAGCTTTGTATAGGTTAGTCATACCATAATCATATACGTAGTGTGCTCTACCATCTGCACTAGCAACATCTATTTTACCGTCAACCATTAATTGACATCTCATTATTTCAGCTTGTACTCTTGCACCTTCTATTAAACGTGCAGCTTCATCAAATATTTTTCTAATTAAAGGTAATGCAACAGTGTTATCTGGGTGAGCTAATAGTAAGTTTAATTGTTGTCTATCTTTTTCACCAATTCTCATTGCTTCTCTAAAGAATGCCATTTCAGTAGCAACTGCTTCAAATCCTTCTTTTTCTCTCATACGAGCTTTAACATCGTATTCACTTGGTTGTAATGCTACTGGAAGTCCATTAGCACCTTTTAACCAGCTTATATCAGTACCCATACTTGTACGTGAAGGGAATAATGTTTCAGCAAAGTATGGTTCTTTATTTATAGGGTTTTCTTTCACATATGCAGCAATTTCTTTTGCGTTTATATAATCAAATAAGTTTACATTTGCCATTTACAATACACCTCCTAGTTATTTACCACGTGAATTAAATCACTAAAGTCTAAGTTTTCTTTGTCACCTATTAATCTATCTTTTCTTACAAATCCATGTACTAATACAGCTGCATTAACATATGGGTCAGTTTTTGCGTCAAAGTCTTCTATGTCTATAGTGTTGAATAATACTGCATTAGCTTTTGTACCTTTAGCAGCGGCAGCAGTAAAAGTTGGTTTTGATACATTACCATCTGCATCCATATAAACTAAAGTACCTCTTGCAATAACTTTACCACTTTTTTCTCCATAAGTAGCAACGTCTGTAGTTGCTAACTTAGCTAATTCTGCAAAAGCAATTTTACCAGGTAAATTTACATAGTGGTCTGGGAATGCTAAGAATTGTCTTTCTGGTGGTAATATCTTTTTAGTTCTTAATTTTGGCATAAATGCCACCTCCTAAATTTATTATTTATCATTGTTTCCAAAGAAATAGTTACTATCAACTTGTTGTGCTTGTTCACTACATTGTTTTCCTAATAGTGCACCAAAGTCACCTTCGTGTGTAGTTTTACTTCCAAAAGCGTTTAGATTGCTTGGCTTTCCTGGAGAGCCAAGGTTTAAGAAACCCTTGTTAGGTTGTGGTTGTGGTTCTACATTATCAAATAGGTAGGCCTTGTCCTTTTGTAATGTAGTTAACTGGTCTGTTAATCCTTCAACAGTACCATCTTCTTTTAAAACGACTTTTTCCATATCTAGGAATTTCATTAAGTCGTTAACATCTTTAGGCTTAGCTTCTGCTAATTCCTTATTTATGGCAGTGGTTAATTTTTCCTTTTTAGCCTGTGCCTCCATGCCGGCAATTTTTTCTTCTAAGGCTTTTACTTGTTTTTCCGCCTCTGTAGGGTTTTTTACTTGCTTTTGTAAGGAATCTATTTCCTCGTTAGCCTCTGCTAACTCCGCTATTTTGGCATCTAAACGGTTTTTAGGTACATATCTATTATCCTTATCATCTATTAATATTTTGCATCCCTGTTCTTCTAGGGCTTTTGTTATTACTAACTCCACCTCGGCAGCATTATCAAGTCCAGCTAAAAATTCTCTTAATTTTCTTTTTGCCATACTTACCTCCTGTTTTACGTCCAACGACGATAATATACAATGTTTTTAAAAACAAAGAAAATCTTACTAATACAAGGTTTTATGGATATCCTAGAACCCTTTGTCGTATTTATATATTAATTTTATTGGAAAAATATTAACTAAAATTGGACAATAAAAAACACCCAACAATTAAGTTGAGTGTTTAATAATCTATTTAGCTTCCTCCTCTGGTGGATATTTCTTATCATATTCTTCCGGTGTTAGGGTTAAGTCGGGGTTGTCTAGTAATACCTGGTGCATCATCATTCCTATCCCGTCTATAACATTTTCAAAGTCATCATAGCTAAGTCCTAATACTTGTAAATCTATACCACGCTCAAACATCATTGCGTGTGCTAATTCGTGGTAAAATGTTTGGATTAAACTTTGGTCATCTTGTAGTGAAGGGTCTAGTTGTATTGTGTGTATATTTTTATCACATATTCCCAAACACTGTCTACCATTCATTAGTATTGGTCTATCATTTATTTCCACTTTATAATATGCACTTCCAACTCTTACTTCTTCAGGTATTATCATATAAATCCCTCCCTATTTTATTATATCTTTATTTTTACCATCTGCATAAAATATTTCACCATACGTTTTATTGGTGTTAATACATCTATCAATTATGTCTATTATTTGTTGTTCAGTAAGCCCTTCTACCTCCATTAATGGGAAGTATTCTTCAAACTTGTCTAAATAGTCTTGTAATTTTTCTCTCATTTACTATCATCTCCTTATGAATATAATATAGAAAAATATGGTATTTTACTAACTACTTTTTAATTGTTTTTAATGTCTTCTTAACTATGTTTTCATAGGACTTCATCATCTCAGGGAAATTTTCGTATAAGAATTCACGTGTTTCCGGTTGTGTCATACTGGAACTAATTTCAGCCCATAGTTCACTAGATACCTCTATACATGCGGAGTCATAATTACTTATTTGTCTACTAGTTTTTCTTGTATAGTACTTAAGGTCATGTCCCCAACGTGTATTTACTGCACCAGCTGACATCCCTTTAGCTGCGTCTTGTAATGCTATTGTAAATAGTTCATTTTCATGTAGGAAGTCTGCAAACTTACCATTAACTAGTGTGGCTGGTGTATCCTCTAAAGTCTTTTTACCGTGGAATTTTTCTTCTACCCATTTAGCCTGCCAGTTCTTCATATCCCTTTCAAAGGACTGCGCTAACCCTGTAGGTTTTACTGCGTCCTTTAATGTTAATTTAGTATACATACGTTCATTACCACCGGAGAACTTATAACTTTTAATTTTATCTCCGGCACCTTGGTCGTCTATTAAATGTCCCCACTCATGGAATAATACATCATATCTATGTTTTTCCCCAAAGCGTATTCTAAGGTTTCTATCATCACTAAAAGACATATGTATTTTAAAATCACTAGGACTATAAAAAGCTCCTCCAGTTGAATTTGTACGTTGGAACTTACCTACGCTTAAGTACATATCTTGTACATCTAATGGTGCATGTTGTAATGCGTCTAGTACTCCGTCAGCAGTGTATTTTTTATTTGTTGTTCTCATTTCCTTTTTAAGTGTTTCATATAATTCAGCATACTTAGCTGCACGTTCTTCAGGTGTATATATACCTTTATTTATTTTAGCTGCTTTGTCAGTAGTCTTAGCTTTTTTAGTAGTTGCTTTTGTCTTAGTAGTCGTAGTTCTAGTAGTTTTAGTTTTAGTTTTAGGTTTAGCTGTACCTCCAAGTCCTTTATATTCTGGTATTTTATCCATTGCACCGCTATTCTTTTCTCCATTCGCCCACGCTTTCATATCTTTGGCAATATCCTCCGGTGTTGCCTTTTTACCATTAATCATCCATACTGGCTCTAACCAACACGCTCCATTTGGATGGTCAAGTGGTATATCTTCCTTGTCTATTATAAATATACGACCATTCAGTTCGTTGCATTTAGCACAAGTTCTACCTGCTTCGTGGTTGCTGTGCCACTGTACTCCACCCATATAAGGATTAACTCTTTTAGTATTTATAGTCTCTATTTGTGCTTGGTGTGTTATTGTAGTTCGTGCTAATCTTAGTGATTCATAGTCTAATCCACCACTATATTTCCTAGCGTAGTTACTACCAAGTTTTTCTCTTATTTTATTCCTACTCCATGTATGGTGGCCACCCATAGCAAACTGTTTTAAGTTTTCAGCCATGTCAGTAGCTCCCATACCTTCGGCCATACAACTAGCTACTGCGTCCTCTATTTTCTCACCACTAGTATTAGTACAACTCCATAGTCTTTTATCCAGTCCTTTTCTATCCTCGTATAATTTTCCTCTTATTACTTGTTCTACTGTATCTGCATTAACTATGTCTACTAATTTATCCACTTGGTCTTTTATTTGTTGGTAGCCATCTCCCATTAATAATTGCATCATTTGTTTATTTATATCCGCTAAATCATTAGCAACTGAACTATTATATTTCTTAACTACCTTTAATAACTCATCATATATCTGTTGGCTATATGCAGCAGTTAAGTTCTTTATAGCCTTACTATCACCATAGGCATTTTTAATTCCTCTATTAATTGTGTCCATATAAGCTTTTTTATAGACTTGTATTATTTGTTGTTGTTGGTATTTAGTTAGCTCCCTTGGTTTACTGTTTAATTGACTATTAAGGGTTTTAAAATAGTCAATTGAGTTCTGTGTATTACCAACACCACTAAATTCTGTTCTACCCAATTCGTCCACCTCCTATATAATTTATAGTATTAAAAAAGGAGGTTTATTAACCCCCTTTAGTGCTACTGGATGTAGCTTTTATATTTTTCTTTTAACTCTTTACCGTGTACAGTAATATCCCTTCTAAGTTCGGTTATTGTGTCTAAATAATCATGTTCCTTTTTATTTACTCTATCCTGTATGTCCTGTGGAACAAATCCATGTATTTTAAGTTGTTCTTTCACTTCATATCTATTGCTGTACTGTATCTTTTTAAACTCGTCTAATAAGTCCTGCAACTGTGACATTTTTCTACGTAGTTCATTGTCAGTTACTACTGTTACATATTGAGCACCACATCTACATTCAAATCCTCTAATAATAATACAACCTTTTAGTAGCATTAATTCTTTTTCCCTTGGATAAAACTCTCTACCACATTTATCACATTTAGCTTTAAAATTTAATTGTTTTTCTCCTCTACGTCCTTTAGTCCATCCACCTTGTTTTGCCATACTTACCAACCTCCTACACTTTTTTATTTACATATAAAGTATAGAAAATTAGTTGTTTTTACTAATAGAACCATTTAAATCTGCCATACTATTTTGTGTCATATTAACTTTATCCATTTCATCTAATATTTCATCAAACTCTTTATCCGCTTCCTCAGCACTACCAAACTCTCTAATATAACTTTGTTTACTTCTTACATTTGCTTCTACTTCTTTTATTGCTATTGTCTTAGTATCCACTTCGTCGTCTGGGATTGGATAGTTGTGGTCTAAATCTAAACTAACTTTATATTGCATAGATTTTTTAATTGTAGGGTCTTCAGGGTATAAATCACTTTTTAATACAATCTCCTCAATTAATTTTAATAGCCATATAATAGCCTCGTCCCATGCTTGCCACTTTTCCTCACAACGTGTAATAAGGTCATCATATAACATACGTAGGGCTTTACCACTTGCTACATTAACTAATGATTCTGGTAGTGGTTGCTCCATACACTCATACATATCCTTTTTAAGTCTTTCTAAGTATGCGTCAGCCGCTCCTTGGAATGTAAATTCACTACCGACCTTTTGTATAGTAGCTTGCTTATAGGTACCATTTGCACTACCCATACCAAGTGAAGTATCAGTCTTAATATCTAATATTGACCCAGGTGCCACTACTATTCCTTCAATAGAAGCACTGTCGGCGTCTATGAAGGCAGTTTGGTCAAACATTGCAAAACGTAAACTATCTCTATAATCACTAACTGTTTTATTATAATCTTCCTGCATATCCATTAAGTCTTTTACATCACTACGTCCTCTAATATCTCCTGTAAGTCCATCATTAAATATAACCGCACAAGGTATGCAGCTCAATCCAGTATTCCATTCACTACGTATTTCTACTTGTTGCATTTGTTGTTCATCTTGTTGTTCTCCTGCAATACTACTATTAAGTATATTTGGTACTTCTGCATAGGCTATTGTGTTAGTACCATCTACTACCATGTATGTACACCAACACTCTTCGCCTCTCATTTCATATATCCATTTATGCCATCTCTGTTCATTTTGTAGCTTACCTACAGTTGACTCGTCTTGGTAAGCTATTTGGACTTTTATTAGTTTGTCACAGTCATTAGGGTCATATTCGTATAGGAATTCTGGCATTGTATAAAATCTAAACTTTATAGGTGCATTATCTATAGGGTTGCCATAGTCATCTACATCTAACATTAAAGCTAATAAAACACGCTTACCTATAACACAGTCCATAAATGCCTTACTAAATTTATTCCAAAACTTCCCATCATCTAATATTTTTTCATACGCGATACGTTTATCGTCTATTAATGTAGGGTCTGTACCGTCTACACTCTTTACTACTATTGTTGGTGGCACACTTGTCATAAATCTACCTTGCTTTTTAAGTAGCTTCTTTGTTAAGTTTCTTATCTCCCTAGTTGGTCTATAATCTCTGTCTTTTACTGCCCATAGTTGGCCAGTGGTATCTTCTAAATCATCTTCTAATTGTTCAGGTCTACCTTCGTAGAACTCGTAGTACGCTTTAACCTGTTGTAATTCTTCTAAGAATCTTCTATCTGTACTGTATAGTCCTACTAAAGCTCTATCTATACTGTTATACAAACTCATTATTACCTACCTCCTTTTAATCCTCTATTCCAAGCTGGTTTGCCATAGTTATGGTTCTTTTCACCCATTTGTGCTTCCCCAGCTCGTTTATTTCTTGTACCATAATTAACATTATATTTAGCAGTACACCATTCTAAATTCAAATAATAATTATTTGCAGGGTTTTCATCTAAATGATTTACTTGTGGATAATTATTTGGATTCTCTATAAATGCAGCTGCCACTAGCCTATGCACTTTATATGATTTGTATTTACCCTGATTTGATAGTATAACAATTTTATATCCATATTTATCTGTGTTCTGTTTTAGACATTTGTGCTTACCTTTAGTTCCTTGATAATTTAAACTCTTTACATTACCATAATTACTTACTTGATATAAACCTTCATAACCAAATATATCTTTCCATATTTCCATTATTCTATTGCCCCTTTCCCTGAAAGTACTCTTAGTGCATCATCTAATGTTCTATAGTTAATACTGTCTGTCATTACTGCATAACGTATTTTATCCATAGCATGGTCATTCATCTTAAGTATTTCTTCTACGCCTTTGTCCAATTTATCTTCGTCCCAGCAATAGGAACCAAACTCCTCTATATCACATCTACAACTTGGGTCTAGTGTTAGTTTATCTTGGTTTAATAGGTAGCTGACTAGTTGTATTCCTAGTTCTACATTATTCTTAGCTGGTACTACTTTAATATGATGTCTTTGGAAAAACTTATTCTTCTTTACTTCTACTATTAGTGGTGCAGCACTGGGGTCAATTGTTATGTATTCCGGCATTACATTATTTTCTTGTATAAATGCAATTAAATCTGTCACGTACTCCGCAACAGTTTTTTGCCCTTCTTTTCTACCATTATGATAGTAACTTGCTATTTGGTGGTATCTCTTTGTAGGAGCATAATAACCAAATATACCAAATGTCGTAGCATTTTGAATACCGAAGTCTGCACTAATAAATATTCTCGTCCAATTAAGACTTAATTCTTTAGCATGTCTATCTGGGTCAAACATTGGATATATTACACCGTCGGCCATAACCCATAATCCTAATATAAATCTCTTGTAGAATACTCCACTATACATTGACTTGTATCTTTCTATTACTTCTTCACTTAAACTTAAATTGTCCTCCATTGTAAAGTGTATGTGCAGTGCATTTCTTTCACTACACTTTTGAATCCACTCTTGGTTAAACCAGTGGAAAGGACTGTCGGGGTTGCAGTTGAACCAGAACTTAGCTCCAGTTACAGAACAACGTGCTGTAGCTTGATTGACGAATGATTGTGGCATTAACGCTACCTCGTCAAAGAATACACCAGCTAAAGTTATCCCTTGTATTAAGTCTTGTGAACTTTCGTCCTTCCCACCAAATATATAAAAATAGTTTATGGCTTTTCTTATATTACCTTGCTTAGTTTTCCATGTTCTACTAATAGTTAATAAGTTCTCACTTCTATTGTCGTGTACTACATAGCCTCTACTCATTAACATTTGTTTTAGTGGTTGCACAACATTACGTCTACAAGAGGCTATAGTCTTACCACACAGTGCAAAGTTCATACCATTAAATCTCTCTGTAGCCCAGTTTATATAGCTAAAACTCATACAAACTGTTTTACCACTACGTACAGCTCCATCACATATTAGTGCAGTATTACTTTTATAACGTGGGTCTAACCACCAAGATAATACTTGTATTTGTTTTGCACTAAATGGTTTCCAACCAAATGGCACTACTTTATTTAATTTACTCATCTATATCACCCTCGTTGATACGTTTTAAAGAGTCAGCTAATATTGCCACAAAGTCGTCTTGTACACTCTCATCACCACCAAGTCCTGCAATAGCTTTTTTAAGTTCCATTTGTTCATATTTCATTTTTAATTCCATTGCTTCTTTAAATGGAATTGTGCCTGTACACTCATCTAAGAATGTCTTAATGGCTACCATATTCTGTATTGCTTGTGCCAATTTAAAGTGGGATATTTTACCTTCTTTGTCTAATATACTACTACTATTATCCACCATAGACTGTTCCCATAAACATAGTAGCTTATAGCCTGCTTGGTAATATCTATCTACTAGTTCTTTGTTAGCGTCTACATATACTGCTTGACATTTATCCAAGGCTAATTGTTTTGTTGCTTTTCTTTTCTCAGCCCATCCTTCACTATGTATTAACTTTGTTAATGTACTGTTACTAATATTCCATTTGTCACACAATTGCTTATGAGTCATATTAGCACAATAGTCTAAAAATAATTGGTCAATCTCATCTCCTGTTAGTTTTGCTTTCCTTGCCATATAATCACCTACTTCCTAAAATGTTTTGGGGTGTTATGGTAGTGTTTTAACTCCACTTCACCGTCTATTCTTCTTTGTATTTGCTCTCTATATTTCTTACTATTACTTAATCTTACAAGGCTTACTAAAAAGTATTTATTAACTTTCTTCGGTATCTTGTTATTTATTATGCAGTCAACTAAATACATTGCTTGCTTATAACTGTGTATATGTGTATGTCCTTCTTCCCACTCCTTCTTGGTATTATATACTACAAATTCATCATGTTCCTCTCTTTGAAATACTACCATATATTTCTTCGCAAATACTTTTTTCATATGGATAACCTCCTATCACAAATTTATATTAGTTATTACTGTTATTTATTAATGTAAGAATTAGTATTTTAATCCTTATTTTAGTACAAATAAAACTTATTTAGGACTTAATTATATAGGTTTATTGTGTTATAAGTATTAAAAAAGGGCAATTAATGTACTATTAATCACCCTATTTAGTTTATATTTAGTTGTATTTATTATTATTTGGTAGTGTATATTCCGTAATTAATTGTGTAAGATTATTAATAATTTTAGGTACGTCGTTTGCTTCTATACAATCTTCCTCTAATAATCCTTGTATTACTCTTACTACTATACTTGTAGCTTCTACCAATAAGTCTTCACTACTACCATCTAACCATATATCTCCATTTTTACATTTAATCATATTATTTAATCCTCCATTTTTTCATATTTTTCTATCATTGCATTAAGTAAATTGTCCATGTCTATACCTACTTGTTTTGCTTCCTTTTGTAGTTGTTTCATTTCTTCATCAGTCATTATATGGTCATTCATTATAGGCCACCATTTTTCTATTAATTCATTTGTTGCATATATTTCCCATGTTAATTTATCCATATCTATACCTAGGCCTCCTTTTATTATATCATTTACAGTTATTTCTTCCGCCTCCTCTTTTGGCTCTTGTAGTGGTTTTATATGTTGCACTGTAGTTGCTGGGTTGTCAGTATATTTATGATTGCATTCTAAAGCTATTTTAGTTGTTCTTGCCATTGTGTCTACTAGTTGGAACTTAGCTTCTAATATGTCTGTACCTGGTTGTAGGTGATGTTTAGTTCTTTCTAGTATCTCATTTATTATTGTTGTTTGTAATGCAGTTAATTCAAATAATAAGTCTGTTGAATTACCTTTTACTATTGTTCCTTCCTTAACTATTTGTACTCCATTTTTAGTATCCACTGTTATTTTTATCATATATAACCCTCCTTAATTATTTATATTATCTTTTATTTGTTGTGCAAATTCGTCTATAAAATCATTTATATGTTCTTTATCTAAATTACCCTTTTCTACTAATGTCATTAATATACTTATTGTGCCATTTAATAATTGCTCCACTACATCACCTACTTCTCCTTTGGCTCTTGTTCTTACAGTTCCACTTTTAGTTCTTTTTATTTTTATCATATTATTTCTCCTCATCATTTTTAACTTCTATATAATATTTAGTTGTGTCTAAATTTTCTAAACTTAATAATATATACTTTAAATCATCTATTGTAGCGTTACGATACATAAAACAATTCATATTATTCTTTTTATTTCTAACTCTCACTGTATATTTCACTATTTAGCCTCCTTACTATTTAGTTCTTTTTCCATTGCCTCTACTGCATCCTTTATGTGTTGTATTGCTGCAAAGTCTGTATAGTCTTTTAAGACTACATCCCTATAGCCCATTAATAAGGCTACTAATTCATATTGTGATATTAATGGTTCTTGGTGTGGTGTTACCTTCATTTTTACGAACGCTTGAACTTTACCATTAATTGGTTTTAATTTACTTTTAACTTTAATCATATATTGTACCTCCCGTGTTTACTTTATTTATCTTACATATATAGTATATAAAAAAAGAGTGGTTTACTAACCACCCTTAAAAATTATTTAATTTTTTTATTGTGCAGGTTCACTTGGTGTTTCTTCTACATTACTGTCTGTATTAGTTGTAGCTTCAGGGTCTATGCAGCTATCATGTACGTCTTTATTTGGGTAATCTTCGTCGTCGTCATAATTTTCATGTCTATCCCACTCTTGTTGTTTCTTTTGTTCATATTCAGGTGTATAGTTACCATATTCATCATTTATTTGTGTGCCATCTTCATCATAACAAATAGGGTATTTACCTTGTTGTTCTTGTTGTTCTTGGTCTTCTTGTTCATGTATTTTTTCTTGTTTTTTAGCTTCCTCTTCTAAATGTCCACCATTTTTCTTAATTAATCCTTTTTCTTGCATTTCGTCGTCGGTCATTTCGTCTTCGTCTTTAGGTTGCTCTTTTGTAGTTTGTTCCTTTTTAGTAGTGTCATTAGATTGTTTCTTTTGTTGTTCTTCTATTTGTTGTGCTCTCTCTTTAGTAACCTTTTCTTGTTTAACGTTACCTTGCTCGTCCACATATTTAATAGTTACTGTGTCGTCTTTATCGTTGTTATTGCTACTACATCCAACCATTAAACTTGCACTTAAAATACCAACTAAACCTAAACTCATTAATTTTTTCATCATATTACTTACCTCCATTTAAACTTTTTATTTTTTTAGTATTATATTGGCTATCACTTGTTTTGTAAGCAGTTAAGAAATTGTTATCCTTATCTACTACTATTGTTGTATAGTTCATTGTGTATATTAACTTGTTGCTTTGTTTACCAGTTACCACATCTTTAATGCCAGTTTCTAATGCTTCTAATATTTTAGTTTTGTTAAGGCCATGCTTTTGATAACTGTGAAGTAATTCCATGTTGCCAAACTTTATATCTAACATATCCCCAACCCCCTTATTGGGAGCTACCTATTTGGTAGCTCTGTTTATTCTATTCCAAGTTTCTCCAAATACATCTTCTCCAACTTTACTAATCCAAAATGTTCTAAATGGTTTATAGTTATTTTCTAACCAATTATTTATTTGGTTGTCGTCTTTACTGTTGTATGCTGCTCTACATTCATTTACCATTGTAGGTAATTCTTGTTCTAATCTTCTTCTATCTTCAAGTTCTTGTCTTAATTGTGCATTTTCTAATCTTAAACTTTCTAATACTTCCATGTTTCCTTGTTTTTTAGCTTCTCTTATTTGAGCTTCCACTTTAAATATTCTTCCTTCTATTTGGTTTATCTTTAACATACTATCCAACTCCTTTTTCCTTATTTCTTATCTTTTATTAACATAATTATACATCTACTTGTATAATTAATCAAGTGTTTTTTGAAAAAAGATAAAAAAAAATCCCACATTTTAAGTGGGATTGTATTTGTTAGAATCCTAAGTTATCCAGTATAGCTGTTAGTAAGTTTATATCATCTACTACTAACATAAATTTTACATGTGCCGTATTATTATTTACAGTTAGTGTTCTTAGTGAACACTCTGCATTATGTTTATCTAGTGCTGCCATTACTTCTATTAATTGTTCCATTGATAATTTATTTAAACGTTCATATACTTCCTTTCCCATACTTTATTTACCTCCTTGGTTCTTATATTCTTTTTCCACTAACCATAGTAAACAGTAATTAGCTAAGTCTAATATAGTGTCATCAATTTTCTCGTCCTTTACCTTTTGTTCCGGTGCATTTGGGTCACACAATGTCATTAATCTATTATACTTGTCGGTAATTCTTACTAGGAAGGATAAATCACCAAATTTTTCATATGTGTCTGCAACACTATTACCATAGTCATTATTTTTATTTTTATAAGTTTCCTCTAGGTTATTAAGTATATATTGGTATATATCCAATCTATTCATACTATTTACCTCCCTTTGTTATTAATAAAATATATATAAGACCTAATAATAACTCACCCACAACACCAAATATTAATACTTTAATTATCATCTTTATCCTCCATATATAATAAATAAGTTATAACTAACCAAAGCATTCCAGCAACCCCTAATAAACAACCAATTAATTCAATCATACTATTTTTCCTCCTTTAAATAGTTATCTAAAAACTCACATAAATTTATTTTATTTCTATCCTTATATACAATGCAGTCAAAGCATAAGTGGCAAAATTCACATTGTCTATGCTCTTTTAACCTAGCTATATTGCAGGGTGCTAAGACCCTGCTTTCTATTTGTTCATTAGTGTAATAATATTCGTCCAATTATTTTTCCTCCTTATATGTTAAGTAACCACAACCTAATGCAGTTGCTATAATAATTCCTAAGCTAACAGGTAATGAAAATCCAGCTATAACAGTACAGGCTGTTATTCCTCCCATTGTTACTGCGTCAGCAATAATTGTATTTTTACTCATTATGTGAACCTCCTTTTTCTAATAAATACTGTACATAAGCTAACCTACAGTCCGCAGTTTCATATTGTGCTAGGGGACAATCTTTACATCCCCTAGTTTTTCCATCATACATACTATCACAAAATAATTTTACTTTATCAGTTAAGTCAGCTATTAATTCTCTATCACTTTTATTTTTTCTTCGGCTCATATATTCCACATCCTTTCGATTCTGGGCAATACCCTAGTTTTTTACATTGTGGAACTAATAATTCTTTGTATCTTGGCTCCACTGCAATTACTTCTTTTATCATTTGTTGTGTTAAATAGTGTATCGGTAATTCAGCTCTATTACATAATCTTACATTTGCTAAATGTATAAGACCTTCTATGTTTACTGCAAAACTACAAGCACTTGCTATTCCTATTGGTACAAAAGTTCTTGCTATCTCGTTTGCGCGTTCTTTACTAACTCCTGTCTGTTTCATTTTTTCAACTGTTAATTGATAACAGGTTGCTGCATATTCTTCAGTAAAATAATGGTCTCTAACTAATAGAGGGTTTTTTCTTATTTCAGGTGCTGCATATACGTCCATTTTACCCTTTGTAACATATCTTAAACTTTGTACATTTTTTACCACGCCTACCTCGTGTCTTACTAGTTGGTCTATTGTAAAACGTGGTATTCTTTGTAGGTCAAATACAAAGTATAAATGTCTACTACCACTTAAATGTCCACTCTTAAGACAATCTAGTCCTACTTTTTCCGCCCTCTCTTTTGGTGTATCATAACATACACAAGCAAATTCACCATGTTTCTTTATAAATTGTGCTACCTCTTCTTTATTTACCAAAGTTACTTTAAACTCTTTTTCACCAAACATTATCTAGTTACCTCCTCATATTCTTGTTTTGTTATATTAACAACTTCACCACATCTAACGCATCTAACAAAGTAGTGAGTTGGTACTAATAACATCAATATAGCTAATATAAAACATATTGGTGCTGCTATCCAACCAAGTATTGGTATCCACATCATACAACCACCTATTAATAAAAATACTAAACTATAACTACCTCTACCCATTTTACAATATTCCACATCACCATTACATTTTTTACATTTACGTCTAGTCATTTATTTTCCCCTCCTTTAAACTCTTTTTAATATCCTTTTCCAGTTTATTTAAGGTATCTAATACAGTTTTTAAGTCCTTTAATTCAGTTTGTAGTATTCCTAATTTTAAACAATCATCCAACGCTTTTTCTAATGTTGGGTAATATCTTTCCTTTGTTGTATATGTACCAACCTTAGTTTTATAAGTTTGTATAAGCACATAATTTTTATCCTTGTCTGTAGTAATTTCAAATTCTTTATTTATTTTCATTACCATCATCTCCTACATATAAAGTATATAAACTTGTTATAATTTACTAACTAACAATTAAATTTATTTTTATTATTTGGCAATCAATACCAAGTGCCACAAATGCTTGCATTGTTAAGTCTAAAGTAACTGTTAGTGTTTGCTTACTTTTATCATTTTTATTTATATACCAATTCATCCAAGGGCTAAGTTTACGCGTACTTCGTTGTTCTAAACCCTCTACAGCCCTTACTTTATCCCCATAGCAGCTTAATATAACATTATGACGTACTTGTTCTTTTAAGTGTTGGAAGTTCTTTATAATATACATATTACCACTTCTATAATTATATCCAATAAGCCAGTCGGCACTGCACGTATACAGCCAACCGAACTCATGTCCTGTACTTTTATATTGTTTGTAAGCCTTAACCCCGTTGCCCTGCAAGTTATAATAGAATATATCCATATACAATTTATCAACACCATTATAACCACTAATGGATTTAACTTCGGTATCTTTTAATTCACCATAAGCCTGCACTACATAATCACCCTGTTTTATTTGGTCGGGTAGTTCCGTATACGGTATAAATGGCATTTGTAGTTGTGCCATTGCGGAGCGTACTACTTTTTCCACTACCTGTCCTTTTTTCCACCCCCTATCATTATCCAATGTAACTTTATCTTCCCTTGTAATTTGAATATCTAAACTCATTTCCCCAATCACATCCTTTGGTAAATATTTACTCCTATATAAAGTATAAAAAAAGTAGCTGTTTTACTAACAGCTACTTAAAATTTCCACTATTAAACTGTAACAAGCTATCACACCGTCATATTTACCCGTTTTAATACCCTTATCATACTTTTGTACTAAACGTAAGGCGGCAAGTAATTTAGCTGGTGGTATACGGTTATATTGTAATATATTATTACATATCCAACTATTAATACCGGTTACTTTAGCAATATCTTTTTCCCCTCTATATCCTTCTACTAATACACATTTATGAAGTTGAGAGTATATGGCGTATATAATACCCATTACATTATTTTTATCCTCTAATAACTGGTCTAATAGTTTAAATGTTAGTTGTGTATCCTTTTTCATTATGGCATCCGCTAACTGGAATACAGTTACTTCTTCTTTTGGTGGTATATATTCGTCTACTACACTTTTATGCAGTTGTTTTATTCCAGCTCGTTTAAATATATCCATGTAGTTATTTATAGTACATAAATCATTATTACAAGCCTCTATAAAGTACTGTTTATTACCTACACTACCGTCCATATTAACTGTGGTTAATAATTGTTTTGTTGTCATATGTTTAAATTCTACTGCACAATCATTTAATTCTTTTATAAATTTTTTACACTTACTTGGTGTTGTAACCTGTACAACTAACACTGCATTTCTAATTTTATTACTTATATTACTCCATGTTTTTTCACTTTTAATAAAATCCATATCATCCCTAACTACGTATACTGCAAACTTATTGGTACTTATTAGTTTACTTGTTATTTTATTATATACATCTGCAACCTTGTCTATTCTTATTACATTACCCATTTGTTTTAGGTATATATTTTGTAGCTCAATTTCCTCTCCAGTAAAAATATAAAAGGGAAGTAACTTACCTTCCCTTATTTGTGTTTGTAGTGTTAATAAATCTAACATAATTTTATTCCTCCCACCACTTGTATTAAATACCATATTGCTATTGAAATTACTATTGCACTCATACCGTCAATATCTCTATCGCCAATTGTTTGTGTTATCCAATCAACTACTATGCTCATCGCTATTATTAAACACATAAAATTAAACATACTATTTTCCTCCCTTTTGTTTTTTACGTTTTATCCCATGTTTCTTAATGTCCTGTTTTTCCTTTTGGTTGTGTTGTGCTTTCATATATAGTATATTATTTAATGTTATTTCACTAAATTCATCCACAAATAATTTTTTATTTTTCTTGCTAATTTTAATACCATTCTCGTCTTCATTTATGGCACATACAGTTTCAAAATGTCTAGTAGCAAACCCACGGACATATTTTTCTTCACTATACCAGGCAAAACAATCTTTATAAGCCTCTGCAAATTGTTTGGCAAACTTCTTAATTTCCCTAGCATCATTTTTTAATGGTAACATATTATTTCCCCCTTAAAGTTCTAATATTTAGTACCCATATATCAAATATTAATGGTTTATTTGCTCCTCTTATTCTTAAATCTCTTAGTGCTAAGCTAGTATACTCTATCATTTTATAGTCTACATAGCTACTGTGTTTCTGCTCATCTATTACTACTTGTTTATATAATTCTAAAAATAGTTCCACTGGGTAACCATCATTTTCCTTGAACCCTATTGGATTACATATTTTAAAAGCATTCCCTGTGCTAACTCTTAAAATGTTGTTGTATACCTTTAGTGCGTATTGATACATATTAATGAAATCCTTATCAACATATTCCAACATTTGCCCCGGTGTTGTGGCTACCTTACATAGTATATCCCTTGGCACTTCTCCCAGGTCGTATAAATCAAATACATCATTTAGCTCGTGCACACTGTAATTATCCATTATTAGTAGTTTGGCTCTACTACGTATTGTTGCTAATAAGTTATCTATATTTCTTACTCCAATCATTATATAACCCTTACTAGGTGGTTCCTCGGCTAACTTAAGTAGGGCATTTTGTGCAGGAATGGATAGGTTATCACCCTTTATATAAAACAATGTCGGTGTTGATATTGCAGTACAGTTTTCTATTAACTCCCTAATACCTTCGATATTATTCTCCACTAATACATAATTGTAATGGTTATTATTGGCTATTAGTTTACTCATGTAACACTTTCCAGCACCCCTATCACCCCACAATATAAAAAAGTGGGGTATAGGTTGACCATTCAACTTAGCTTGTAATTTAGTTTGCCCAATTATTTTAGACATAAAAGAATCAACTCACTCTCAATTAAATTTTTAGGGTTTTGCTCATATTTTATTTTGTCCAATAAATTATTTATGGCATCCAATATATCAACCAATTGATACTTTGGGGTATTAGTTGCTATATGGATACATTGTCTCATTATGTCTGTTGGTATCATTGTTAGTTCTTTATTATGTGTTATACTTAGCTTACATAAGTCTAATACAAACTTATTTAAGTCCTTTACAAATAATTTTAAATCTTTCCCGTCCCTGTATATTTTGTCAATTATTTGTATTGGCTCGTTTGGTTGTTTGCTTATAATACCCTGCACTATTCCCACTAAATGTTGATAGTTAGTAATTCCCAAACAATCTAATACTGCTTGTAATGTAATTTCAGTTGTGTAACCAAGTACTGTATCTAACTTCATTATAGCATCTCTCATTCCACCGTCGGCTAATTTTGCTATATATTCTATTGCCTCTACATTATATGTTAATATACCTTCCTCTTTTAGTATATACTCTAACCTTTGCACTATATCAAATTGTGGTATACGTTTAAAGTCAAAACGTTGTAACCTACTTAATATAGTGGCCGGTATTTTATGTGGGTCAGTTGTGCAAAGTATAAATATAACACCTTTTGGTGGTTCTTCTAATACTTTTAGTAAGGCATTAAATGCTCCAATGCTCAACATATGAACCTCATCTATTATATATACCTTATATTTACTATCCAAACTTTTCATTCTACAATCATCAATTATACTACGTATATTATCAACACCATTGTTACTGGCACCGTCTATTTCAATTGGTTTACCTTTACCACCATTTACATCATTTGCAAATATCCTAGCACTGGTAGTTTTACCAGTTCCAGCACTACCACAAAATAGGTAAGCCTGTTTTATCTCCCCTGTTTCCAATTGGTTAGTTAATACCTTTTTTATATTATCTTGACATACCACGTCGTTAAATGTTCTTGGTCTATATTTAGTTGCTAAAGCTTCCATATTATAATTCCTCCTTCAATTTTTCAATATAATCTTTTAAATCTTGTAAGGGTATTACTGCATACTCCTCTCCTACTTTCCCAAAGTCAAATACTAGTGCAGTATATGGTCGGTGCATTGCTAAAGACTGTCCTTGTAATTTTGTTAGCCATTCTTTTTTAATAGTAAATTGTGTTGTGGGTTGCATTTTAGTTTTACATTCCACCAAGTAAAATTTATCCACTAATACATCCCCCTTTTTCGTATGCCCTGCACCACTATTTGGTGTAACTTCTCCATCCAAGTAATTTGCTACATATTGTTCCTGTTCATCACTTTTACTTCTCGTACTCATTTAAAAACACCTCCCATATAAAGTATAGGAGGTGTTGCTTATTTACTAACTTCTTCTTTAACTTTTCTAAAAAAATCTTTAACCACACGAGATACGTATGCAGGTGATACACTATATTGATAAGCTATATATGTACCCTTTATGCCATACAGGTAATCCGCTATTATGGCACGTTGTTTGTCGTTTTTAACATTTTTTAATTCCTGTGCGATAATTTCCTTTAGCTCGTGTACCAAAGCACTAGTTTCCACGTCCTCTTTACTTTCCAAATAATTTTCCAATGATGTATATCTAGTGTGTCCACAATGTTTTAATTGTATATATCCATCAATGGATAATATTTTATAAATATTTTGCTCCCCGTCAGTGGTGTACCTATTATGTTTATCCATTCTGTTCCTATATTGTCGTAGTTCCCTTTTTATTGATGGATATGCAAAAGTGGTAAATAATGTGCCATAAGACGGGTCATAATGGTCTACACACTTCATTATACATTGCCATGCAACTTGGTACATCTCGTCCCTATCATTATATAATTTATAGGGTTTTAATAAGGAATATACCATATTGTCTATGTACTGGGGTAATTCGTTTATTGCTTCCTTGTCCCCGTTTTTATAACGCATAACTATTTCCTGGCACTTATTACCATAACTACTCATCCAACATCACCCCATTAAGTCTAGTTAATAGTTCCTGCACTACATCTTCATGTTCATGTAAATAATTTAAAAACCTTGTCATACCTTGGAAGTTTAACTCATTACCTTCTCTATCTAATACTATATTACCTTGCTCATCTATTACCCTGTACCAAGAACCCGCTTGTTGTACTATTTTATAATACATACAAACATTAATCATGTCATATAATGTATCTACACCCTCTAAATATTTTAATGTGTAATAACCTAGTCTTCTATTTGGTTTACATACCTTTGTTTTAATTATTTCCATTCCCACCCTGTTCCCGGCTGGGTTTTCGGCTTTGCTGCTTAACTCTTTATTATTTTCGTCCAGTAGTGTATCTTTTCTAAAACGTATTCTTAAACTGCACGCATGTTTCCAACCTTTACCACCAGGAGTACTTATAGTACTATACATACTACTTAAATCTTCACGTATTTGGTTAATTCCTATAAAGGCACATTGATTAACTGTTAAGTGTGGTAAAATTTTACTGCAAAATACAGTTAATGGTTGTGATATACCTCCATACGCTTTTTTCTCCATACTTTCGTCAAATATTTGTTGTGGCACTAGACAAGGTATACTATCTAATACACATAAACCTACATTACCTGTACTAATTAATTCAATTATTATTTGTAACACTTGTTCAGCAGTTTGCTCTTGTGGTCTTACTAGTATCATTTTTTCTGTATCTACTCCTAATAACTTAGCCCATTCAGTATCCAAAGTTTGTTCTGTGTCTACATATAATACTAGTTTTTCACCCTTTTCCTGCACTTCATCCAATTGTTCACTTAACTTTTTTATTTCCTTTTGGGCTTGTTTTGTATTAGTTTGGCTTAATAGTTCAAGTTGTTGTGTTAACTCACCCACTTTTTTATCATAAACCTGTTGGAATTTCTTTTGGGCATTACCACAAATATCAAGGGCGGAGGTTGTTTTACCCCCACCCTCTCCACCAAAGAACTCAGTTATTTTTCCAACAGGTATACCACCATATGTCATATAATTTGCCATTGGTGAGCTGAAAGGTATTTTATCAACTTCGATTATGTCTGTACCCTGTTGTATAATTTGTGCTTTAAACTTTTTATTAAGTTCTTGCATTT
>ERZ1035037.151-NODE-151-length-27311-cov-12.927135_pt1 | contig 27311 bp, 29 predicted proteins | sample MGYA00520618_ERZ1035037 | MGnify/ENA primary metagenome ERZ1035037 (study PRJEB33766, sample SAMN09781741) | gut metagenome | biome: gut microbiome | host: Homo sapiens | place: Madagascar | study: EMG produced TPA metagenomics assembly of the PRJNA485056 data...
TATGTAATGTCTTTATTTAGTTGTTTGAATTTATTTTCGACTGCCGTGTTTATCGCATCGCAAATAATTTTATTAATTTCATTATTCATCCATAAAACGCCCTACCTATTTTACTTTATATATTTCTTAGTAACATAACCATATTTATTGTTGTATTTTATATACGCATACCACGATTTTGTAAATAAAATTTGGACAGATTTTCCAATACCTATAGAACCCATATTTGTTGTCTTATTTTTATCTTTCCAAAATGGAATAGGTTTAGTTACTGTCTTTACCCAAGTTTTTATAAAATTGTCTGGTGTTCCATATTTATTTTTAAGTTTGGTTACTGTAGAACCCCAAGTTTTAAGATAAAAATGAGGAGTGTCTTTAAATGATTTCCAATCACCACCCCATCCCAAATTGATATCTTTACTTTTTGCAATATTAGCAACTTTTTGAATATATTTTGAATTATAAAGAAGGGAAGAATCATTAATAGCAATATCAAAAGCAATACCCCACATATGTTGAGAAGAGTAAGAAGAACCTTTTGCATTGGTAACAATATTACCCGGTGCAGTTCTCCCTTTTGCATAAAGTTTATCCTGATATTCTTTTGTACGAAATCCCTCTGTAATTATTAAATATATCCCTTGTTTAGCACAAGCATCTAAGAGCTTTTGTAATTTTCTGTCCAAACGAGGATGAAGTAGTTTTCTATTTATTCTAATATCATGTTTTTTCATGTTATACCCCCTAATTGGGTAGAGTAGCATTTTACTACTCTACCTTAACTTTTCTCTATTTTTTATCTTTACTATTAAGACTTTCTTGATATTTTTCACGAATATATAAGATACTTTGGTCTATAAGTCCATTTGTGAGTTCGTTTTTTTCTAGCATTTTATTATACTTAGTATATAATTTGAAAACATAATCATAATACTCGCTTGAAAACTGTTTACCATTAGATAAATCCGAACAAAAATTAAGAATATTCCATCGAATATCCTGTATTTCCAAATCTATAAACATATTTGATAGCTTCTGAATATCTTCTTTAATTCTTTTATCATGTAAAATAGATTGTTTTACATCTTCGTTTTGTTTATCTTGTAACATTTTTAAATTTTCAGATGTAGTAATAAGTAACTCATGCTCCCTTCGCTTTTCACGCTGTTTTCGTGTTTCTAGTCCTAAAAGATTAATGAACCATATTCCAAATTCACATATACCCTTGAAAACAGCTGCTACAACTGATACCCCAATAACAAATGTAGTATAATCCAATTCTGTTAACTGTTTTATTGAGTCCATACAATACCTCTGCTTTCTTACTTAGGCTGAACATATGTCATGGCGTTTTCAGAATCTTTTATACCTCTTGTTGTTGGATCAGTAATTGCATTAAATAAAGATGCTACAGCCATTATAACCACATAAGGATTGCTAATTGCTTGCACAAATGTTTCCCACACCTTTGACCAAGTTGTTAAGTCGGATGCCTGTAATCCGAAATATGTAAGAATTGGAATTACTACAGAGATTACAACCTGTGCAATAAATAAAATATTCTCTTTGTTAAAACGAACTTTCCAGTTAATTTTATTCATAATTTTCCTTTCTATAGGATAGTAGCAGCGACCTGTCTATTGATCCCATAATCGTTCACTCACAGGTATGACATCTACTTTTATGCTCATTGTCTTGAGCAACCTATTTTGTGCATAAAAATAACGCCCTAATTTGGACGTTTAAGCTGATCTGTTTCATAATCTTGCCATTTCTTATAAACTTCTTTTGTATCCTCTCTTATGAAAGTCATTATTATAATTTTTCTTTCACATTTAGAACTATAACTTGTGTATATATCTACTGGATAAATATTAGAATCAATATAAAATGTTTGTTGATCTCGATTATATATACGAACAGCTTCTTTTTCAGTATAGTCTCTTGGTTTTAAATTACTTTTTATTATCATTCCTTTTTATTCCTCAGTTGAATAGCGTAAAAAATAGGGATTATAACATTGAATAGTGGTATGTTATAATCCCTTATTTAAAAATCACTATTCAACATTACTTTCAGCCTCATTTTCGACTTTTGTAACAATATCCTTTTTGACAGATTTAACCTCTGTTTTTTTATTTTCTTTCTTAATAACTTGTGCTTTTGCCTTCATAATAGAAGCAATAGAATTTTTATAGCTTTCACCAAAATATTCTTTTCTGCTTAAATCCAACTTTTCTAATTTTTCTTTTGCCTCTGCATCTGTCATGTGTCCATCTTCAAATGAAGAAGTAACATCGTAAATGTCTTTGCAATTTTCACTACAAAATGCAAATAGCCAAGTTGGTTTTTTTGCGTCTTCCTTACATAATGGACAATATTTATAAGTGCGTTTGCAGACAGAACATATTCTTTCTTTACTAACCATTTTATCCTCCTAAAATATAAGGGAATGATATTCAATCATCCCCTTATCTAAAAAATTAACTAATTGACAACTAAGCAACTTCTTCCTCTTCGTCAATATAGAAAATCTCAACCAAAGTCTGATCTGTAGAACAGGTATTTGTGAGAATAGTTCCCTTATAATCCATAGTCTGATTGTCTCCACCCTGAAGCGCAAATGATAAATCAGGGCTAGGAATAAACTCTGGAATATGAACGATAACTGGCTTGAAATTGTCATCATCACACTTGTCTACTGCAAGAGCCTTGAAGAATAGTTCATGAGCCTTTGGATATTTATCAGCAGCAATAGTAATCTTTGCACCTGATGTAATTTCCTTAGTGTACTTTACAAAATATTCAATCTCTTCTGTGTCAGTAGGCGGTGTAAGAGTGGCACTAGCCGGTGTACCTGCACTTTCATCAGCAGCTACAGAAGTAATTGCAAATTCAGTATCAGAAGCAGCAGAACCAAGTTTGTATGTCTTGTTTGTATCAATTGCACCATTATACATAGCACTGACAACTATGCTGCCCTCTACAAAACCCGTAATGTCTAATGTTTTGCCAGAAGCCACTGTCTGCATCATGGGTACTTTAAGCTTATTTGACTCTGATGCCATTTCTGCATCAGCCGCAGAAATTGTTTCAATGACTGCTAAGTTAATAAAAGCATTCTGAGCGTTTACCTCGCCTGTTTTACCAGTATATTTACGATAAACGATACTTCCATCTTTATTCTTAATATCTGTAGAATCAGAAGTGAGATCAATAGTTGTCTCATTAAGCTGTGTTAGTGCATAAAGTGGATTACCAGTCTTTTTATTTGCACCATAACCGAACTGTAAACGGTCAATAATTACGTCACCTAATTTAAATGCCATAATATAATTCCTCCTTAAAAATTTTATTTTTGTGTTAAAAAAGAACGGTCATAAAACCGTTCGCACTTTTGTTATTTATGTATTTCTCTCATAAAATTAAATTGATCTTTTGGAACTCCTTTAAGATCACAAAATCCAGAATACGATCCACTTAATAATGCGTGAGTTGATTCATATATTTGTAATCTCTGCACTGAATCCATAAATTCATAGATTCCGACATTTCGTAATTCCTGTAACTTATATTTAAAACCTGGATGATTAATACAAGCGGATATTAACGGTAGAAGATTAGAAGTTTCTTCGTTTTGTTGCTGCGCCATATTCATTTTATCTTCATCAATCATCCATTGTTTTGCGGTTTTACCTTTTGCCTTTTCTACTTTTGGGTGGAAATTTAACAAAGCCCTGATGTATTCTGCTATCTCCATGTATTCCACTTCTTTTAGGAGAAAATCGTTTTCTTCGTCATATAAACAAAAACGAATTTCATCCGAATCGCTTTCCTGATATTGTATTAATTTCATTCTTTCAATTCTATAATCTGGAAATAAAAGCTGAATAGCAGAAAAATCAAATTTCGGAACACTTTTAAGCATATTAAACACTTCAATATCTTTGACTTTGCACCAATCTATACGTTCTGGAAGATCCCACAATACGACACGAATAGATGTTGAATTGTATAAAAATGGTCGAAGCCCAGAATAAAATTTTGACTCGCCCATATTTAGAATATCACCTATGGTTGGTTCAACAATACGAATACCATTAACAAAGTAATCGTCTCTAAAGTACATTTTCAGTGGATCAAATTTATATTCTTGTTTGTTGTCTTTTTTCTGTTGAGCCTCAGCTAGAACAGCAGCTTGAAGTCCATCTAACATATCAGTATTTTGCTGTGACATAATCTCACCGCCTTAACTGATAATTATTTACGCTCGTCACACCATTAGTTGTCTTAACGATTCCATTAGTATCAACAACCTGAAATACGAGAGTACGAACAAGATAATTATTATCTGTTGTAGATTCCTTTGATGAGATAAGATGTGTTCGCATTCCAAATATATTCGACCAATTAAATCGCTCTCTTATAATAGAAGCAATGAGGTCATGCCTTGGAATACCAGTTAATTTATCGTTTCTGTCATTACCATGAACAAAAATAGTAAAAGTAATATTCGTATACTTTAATGTATCCTGATAACGAGGCATCTCATCAAAAGATACTTGGTAACAGATATAATGTTTTACCTCTGTCTGGGTATCAGGGATAAACAAATAAGGACGGATATTGGATGTTCCACCAAAATATCTGTCCCATTCCCCAAGAGGTTCATATTCCTTTGTTTCTTCATTCCATTCCCAATTGATATTACCATCATCATCGAAAAGCTCTGATTCTAATGATTTCTCATTGAGTGCATATAAAAGACATGGATTAAGCATAAGTGCTTTCTCAATCTTTTTCTTATACTGAATATTTTCATCATCAGGGGTTGTCTTATATGCACGAAGCTTATTTAACAAATCATTCTTTGTAATTAATTTTTCTTCCATATAACACCTCCTATTCAGTTAATTCCAACGGTAAAATTTCAGATTCAATCGGCAAATTATCCTTAACAATTTCACACTTAACAGACAGTATTTTGCCGATAGCGGAAGTGTCGTTAGGAAACTTTACTTTCTTTTGGTTGTACTCTGTACCAGCTCGCCATGTTACTTTATCAGTCCAATCTTCATCGTCAATAGAGCAAGTCCATGTAAAGGTTGCATCAGCATATTCAGTTGTAATATCTTCATTGGAATTATTGAATAGATTTACTGTAAGATTTTTATAAGAGCCACCGACTTTAATAGTTGAAGTGGATGCTGAGATTCTTGCTGTGATAGAAGATGGTGGAGTGGTTGGAGTAGATGGATCTGTTGGGGCGATTTCTGAATCGAAATAGTTCGCATACATTTCACCTGTTTCAAGATTAACATAATCAGTATGCTCATTCCAAAATGCCGTATATATAGTAAGTTTTTGAATACCAAATGGCATTGAATTTTCAACCTTGGTCACTGTCCATACTGTAGGATGTTCTGTTAAAGCACTTACTACAACACGCATATTTTTAGAATCTTCAGAAGTGTACCAAAACTTCTCTGTAATAGAGTTCATTGGCAACCATATCTTATCCTGATTATCTGTGTGTGTAAAATATCTGTCTGTGTAAGTTCCTATAGTATACGAATTCTGTTGTCTTAAACAACACCACATACGTCTCTTAATACGCTTATCATTAGATTTTTCAATCCATGTAAGTTCGTAATTTACTGGCAAAATCAGATACTTAGGAAACTGATTAGCTGGTTCATCACGGCAAATAATCCATTTATGATAAACTCCTCTATCATCTGGAACGTCCACGAAAAGCCCTATCGGAAATGTCGCTCCATAGCGTTTTCTAAAATCAGTCTCATAATAATAAAGGTCATCACCTTCATTAAATTTAACAGGCTGACTTGGACGAAACATAAGATAGTATTCTACTTGATCTTTGTCCATTGACTGATAAGATTTGATAATAAACTTTGCATCAATCTTTGTCTTATTGGTATTCTCATAAGTCATACCTTCAGCAAGAGAACGTGTGATTCCATGTTCATCTGTGAAGAAGTCATCATGAAAATGGTCATAGATGTAGCAAGTCTTTGTAGCGATGTCATTTTCAAAAGTTTCCTCCATCGCCCAATCAGACTGTTCTTTATAAATCTGACCAATCGTTTTAGCTCCGTTGTTCTTGGCGTTTGCGACACGCCTAGCTGTTTGTAGACTCGGCATCGCAACCCACCTCCTCAAACACCTGCTTAATATATCCGTGAGAATCTAAGATTGCTCTACGAAATTTTTTGTAACTAAAATGGTCACTCTTGAAATTATCCATAGCACCTTGTAAGGTTGCCATAAGAGTTACCATAAGTCCGTTGTCGTTAAATAAGGTTTTTGTGCCACCTAATTTAAACATAACATTCTCAAAGAAGATGAGAAACGCTTCATCATCTTCAAATATTTTCTCTTCAATTGTCTTGTCTTTGTAGAGCAGTAGTTTGTGAATATCACCATGCATTGCACGAACTGCTTCATTGATTTGCTTGTCTGTGAAGTCACCATATATGTATTGCATATTAGGACTCCGTATTGATATAGGAATTATACATATATCCGTAATCACGAATACGTTTATTTAATTCAATTTTCATGGAATCAAGACGATCAATCATATTTTTATGATTGTCGAGTAGCTTCTTTTCTTCCTTACCACCTATCATTACTGATGTGTGCATAATAGAATCAACTTGTGGCTGTAACCACTCAATTGTCATTCCAAGTACAAGAATTCCTATGACAAAATTCATATCAGCAGTTTCATCTACTGAATTATTCAGTGTAAAATTCAACTGTTGAATTTCATCATCGAGTGTGAGAGAAGAGAATAGTCTACGCACTCTTGGATTAGAGATTACATTACCTAATCGCTCTGTATATATTTCAAGCAAATCATTTTCATCAAGAGAGAGTTCTTTTGGATCTGAAATTCGTCCTCTTGTTCGTGAAAAAATTTTTTCGTATGGAAGCGTCATTGTGAGCCTCCTTTACTAATTCTGTGCTAATGTAAGTAGAAGATTTGTATCAAAGATTTCATCAAGCACCTTGATTTTCTTAACAGAATCATATGTACCACTCATAATCATAGAAGCTGCGAGTCCTTTAAGTGTCTCAAAGACACCATCTGGTAAATCTGCAATAGCAGCTCTCATCTGTGTAATAGGCAAAGATAAAATATCTGTTAAATCTTTTGTAGAGTATAATGATTCATATAACTCTTTTAATTCTGGATACTGTTCAACAAACTCAGCATCCTGAATAATAAATCTAGGTCTTGTAATACAAGATTTATGAGAACGAATCATATATACTAAATCTTGGTATTCAATCTCTTCAACATCGCCATAATCAGCCCATCTATATAAAATTCCAGTCTTTTCGCCTGTTACTAAGAGTTTTCCATCAGTAAGTGACTTGCATGGGATAACATCATCCTTTTCATATTTACGAGCTTTTGACTTGTCTTCAACTTTTGTTTCTGTTATGTTAGCAGTAGTTGTAGTCTTTTTCTGATAAGCCATAATAATTCCTTTCTATCCATCAAAATAGGAGAGTGATATTTCACACTCTCCATAATTTTTATAATTAATTCAGATTAGGCATCTAAGTCCCACTGACCAAACTGACGAGTAATAATTGTAGCAATACCCATACGTCTCTGAGCCTCGTATGTCTGCATATCATCAGCGTTTGCACCAGCCTCAGTTACTTCAAGAGTAGTCTCACCACCATCAATGAACTTAACTGGTTTGTAATCAATTACAGGGAATACTAAGAGGATAGTAGGATCGACAAGCTTATTTGCAAGTGTATTATCCTTAAATCTCTGAGGAATCTCTAAAAGAGAAGTTCCTTCATAAGAACCAAGAATACCTGTGTTTGCAACAGCTTCTTTCTGAGATGCAGCTACCCACTCAACAGAACCATTTCCTGCAAGAGCATTAAGTTTCTTAAGTGCAGTCTTTGTACCCATGATTACAACAGAAGATACATTATTTGCTGTAGCGACATTAGAGATAATCTCATCAAACTCATCCTTCTTATCTTTAGTAAGAGCACCAGTACCCTTAAATCCAGTTGTAACAGGAAGCTTACTTGCTGCATTCATGAACTCTGCATAAAGCTCGTCCTGAATCTTATGTGTATATGCTTTTGCTACGGCATCAATAAGTTCAGACCAATCCTTACGACCAGTTAAGAAGAGACGAATATCTCCACCAACCTTTACTGCATATCTGCTAGTAGGAACTGTGAAGCTTGAACCTTCAGCAAGTCTCTGAATTGTGTAGTCATGCTGATCGCCAGAAACCTTTGCAACGTTAAGAATAATATCTGTATCTGTCCAGAAGTCAGTTCTATCACCATCTGCAAGATTTCTTGTTTCAACAAAGTTGTTAAAGAATTCATTATCTCTGAAACCATACTCGATTTCCTTCTCGATAATCTCCTCAATTACCTCGAAAAGAGCAACAGCCTTGTCAGACTTTAAGGCTCTCATCATCTGTTTCTCAGTAGACTTTTCTGTAATTCCAAGTTCCTCAAAACATACTTTTCTTACGGCATCATTTGCTTCTGCCTTACTAATAACTCTGCCCTGTTCGTCATCGTAAATTTCACGACCAGAAGCAAGATCAAACATTAAATTTCTAGCTGTATTTTCCATAATTATTATCTGTCTCCTTTCCTAAAATTACGCAACTGTCCACTTCTTGCCAGTAACAGTAGATACAACAGTTGTTCCAACTGTAGGTTTTGCTGTAAACGCAGCCTCAGAAAGCTCCCAAATATCTCCCTCACGAACTGAATAAGCTCTAGCTTCCATAGTTGCAGGGATATAAAAATTAGCTTCAAGCTGGAATGACTTGTTGTACTGTTCCTCAATAACTGGTGGGTTGTAAACGATAAGTGCCTCAGAAGCAGGAGAATCCTTTGTAATTTCTACATAGTAATTTCCGTTTGCTGCCTGACCAACAACCTTTGCATTAATCTTTGTTGCTGTTCCTTCTGCATAAAGATCAAGTGCCTTATAATCACCCTTTGCAATTACAGCACCGTTCCAAAGATCATCATCGTGCTGAATACTGTACATGTGTGCTCCACCGTCTCTCGCAATAACTTTTGCAGGGAAAGCGACAGGGAACTTTGATAATTCAAATTTAATTGCCATTAATTTTTCCTCCTTAAAAATTTGCATAATAAAAGCCGTACATTTCTGTACGACCTACTAAAGTGTTAATATTTGTTTGTGATTTATATGAAGTGATTACTTCTTAAAGATATCTCCGTATCTACCAGAGCGACTATTTCTACGAGTATTTGGATTACCGAATAACTGCATAGAATGGGATTTGTTTTCATTAGAACTATTTAATGAGAAATTGCCTACAGATGATACATAATCTGCAAAAATAACCTTTGCCTTTGTCTCTAAATCATCAAGAGAGTAGTTATCCATATTTTTCTTTAATTCTGTAAATGCTTCGTTATCAGATAATACAGAGTATTTTTCATCTGCAAGTAAAGACTCTTTCTTAGAATGAAGCTCGTTCTTTTCAACATTCTCTTTAAATGCCTTTAATTCAGCATAGTTAGAACGCATTGATTCGATTTCTGCGTATTCAGAATCTGTAAGATATGTTTTATGTAATGAGTATCTTTCTCCATCCAGTGCTACATTATCATTATCCTTTGTATACTTCTGACCATAGATTTTGCCACCATCCCAACTTTCATATACAAAATACGAATCATATACACCAGTAATGTAATACCACTCATTGTCAACATCTTCATATGAAGATAAAAGGTTATAAAGCGCATAACGGATGTCATCGTGACTAATTTCAAAAGTTCTTGTTAATGCATTATTAATTTTCTTCTTTGATTCGTCATCATCAATAAAAGGCGTTTCATCTTCTGTGGTATCACCTTTTTCACTTTCATCTGGATTTTTCTCAGTAGGATTATTTTCACCTTCTTCATTCCCATCAGTAATTGTTTCACTACCAGAAGGAGTATCAGCACCCTCACTTCCATCATCAGCAGAATCAGTTTCATCGAATGCTTTTGCAAATGCTTCGACCAATTCATCATCAGACATATTCTCGTAATCAAATGTGATATCATCAACTGTCTTTTCATACTTCTGACATAATTCTTCAAATTTACTCAAGTTTTCGTTTCCTCCTTCCTTAGAATTGTCTTTTTTATTGTCAAAACAAGCAGTTTCAAGTTTTTCAAGTCTTGCCTGTAATTCAACCATTTTTTCATTAAATTTAATTAAGCTATTATTTTCTTCACTGAAATCTTCAAGAGTTATCTTGCTCCCAAGCATTCCCTCGCCAATAGGTGTCCCATCTTTTTCAGAACCCAAGCAAGTGCAGCCTGCAAATTCAAAATTATCTAACTGTAAATATTTTTCTTTTGCATTATATGAACACTCATAAATAATAAGCTCACAGCTAACTTTCGTACCGTTTTTCTCACGAATAATATCAGCACAACGAGTATATGATTCAGGAATTGCTACACGAGCAACAACGTATGTTTTATCCATCTCTTTGTCATATTCGAGATATGGTTCATCTGCTGTAAAAGTGCCAACTTGTTTTTCGTCATAGACAACATTCTCATTTCCATCTTCGTCTTTTTCTATATGATAATCATGCGAATGAAAATCCCATGTGCCATCATTCAACTGATGTATATTTGCAAGCAGTGGAGAATATTTAAGACTAGGCATAGCTGCTTTCATAGAATCTTCTGATATATAACTTCCGTTACGATTAAGTAATGTATGACATACACGTACTTTTGCATAAAGCTTATTATCTTCGGTTTCTTCAACATCAGCAGAAGAAAAGTCCTGAATCGCCTGTATAACAATAGGCTTACCAGATTCCTTTGAAGAAAAGTTATACATTTTCTTTTGTTCACAGAACCTAATTAAATCTTCAATTGTAAAATATTTTTTTTGCATTTCTTCCTCCTTTCTTGGCATAATAAATGCCACTCGAATAGGAGAGTGGCTAAATACTCAGCATGTTACTATACTGAATTTTCTTTTTATCTATATCATTATCCGAAAACTGGATTTTGCCAGTATTCAAAAAGGTATAAATACCATTTGTATTATCAACTTTCTGAAATCCAAGAGCTGATAGCTTTTTAGAAGTTTCAGAATCCGTTGTTTTTATAAAATTCTGTTTCATCCTGTCACTCCTTACATATCATTCTTTCCCGACTCCCTTGTACTTTCTCCTTCATCTGTGAGGTCTGTCACATCTTTTTCTTGTCCACCACCTTCGGCAGAAGTGCTTCCAGACTGAGTATAACTACTTTGAAGCGGTATCCAAGAATTATGTAATGAAAGCACATCGTTTTCAAGAAACTGCATTCTAAGCACTTCCAATGGACTGAAACCATCAAGTGCAGCAACAGCCATTTTCACAGGTACACCGTATTGTGCCGACTCTATCAATTCCTTTTTCTTTTCATTTTTCATCCAAGGGGAAGTTTCGAGATATTTTACCTTTGCAGGATTTGAAAGATTATAAGAAAGATGCCTATTCATCCATACTTCAATTTCACCAAGAAGAGGTTTGATTGCATTCATCATATCCGCAATCATATGTGCTCTATATATTGTAGTTCCTTGTTTTTCATCATTTAAAACCAAAGAACCACCAGATATCTTAAAAAGATTACTCATAGATTTTTCAATCATATCTGTATCATCCGTTGTAGTTCCTTTGAATTCAATAGGTTCAATTGGAAGAGGAGAGATGCAAGAAGATACGCAATCTGGAAGAGATGCTTCAAGTTTCGCATAATAATCAAGAGCAACCTGAATATCTACCTCGAAATCATCTGGATTATCACTTCCTTGCATATGTTCAAGACGAGCTACAAGAAGTTTATATATTGATAATTCATCTTTTACAGAAACAAGTGATTGTAAATCAATAGTATCAATTAGATTTTCAAAGACACCAATATAAGGTGGAATACAGAGTTTTGGATCATCGCTTCCAACTTTAATACAAATTGTTCGTTCAGGATCTAATTCTTGCCATTTAAGAGATGAATCACTATCATAAGAATTATATTTTTTTTGAAATTCAGAATCCCAATAATCAAGATAATCCTTTCGCTGTTTGAAATAACTAAAATCAAAAGCAAAGTTGTAACTGCCATCAGGATTGATAGAAGATATCTTACAGTATTCACCATCTAATAGATGTATGAAAAAACCTGTATCATCTTCATATATATAACCATAAGCAGCATCTTCAATCCATGCAGTTACAAGCATTTTATATATTTCAGAATGTAAGTGCATTTTATCAATTTCTACACAAGTATCATAATAATCTTTTAAAATTGTCATAGTATCGTTATCCTGTGTAATATCAATATTTGGACTTACATTTATTGCTGTTAGGTCAACTAACTGAGCATTATAATTTACTAATCGTCTATATGGTTGTGAAACTCTATATAAAAATCGGCTTAAATTACGCAATCTATTCTCGTTTGAGAATGGATTCTGCATATAAGAACGAAGATTTTCTTTACTATAAATAGTATAGCTTCGTGTCTCTGTTTTTTGTAAATTAAGTAACTGCATAGCTTGTGATGCTTTTGCAAATAATTCCTTACGGTATTCTTCTTTGGAATAATTTCGCATCTGAGCCGCAGTTGTTTTAGTAGAAGAGGACGTTGAGTTCGTCTTTTTAGTTGTATTTGTAGCAGGTGCATTAGCATCCACTTTCTTTGTTCTTGGCATTTTTCGTTAATGCACCTCCTTTAATTAAACATTGAAAATCGTTTACCTTGACGGATTGGGAGTTTGTTGACTAAATCCGTTGGACTTGTACTTGGTCTTCTTTGTCTTACTTGATCTTGACTTCTTAATGTAAATAAGGCGTGTCCCATTAAAGCGAGACAGTACGATCTATCATCATGAAGAATGTTTTCAAAACCAGGAGCAAGGTCATATCTAATATTTCCATTAGAAGATTTATACTTGTACATATGAGTTAATTCTTCCTTCATAGCGTCAAGCTGTTTAAGACCTATTTCTTCTTCAAGAGATAATTTATAGTTCTTTTCAACAACCTCTCCGTTTTCTTCTTCAAGTATAGTAAGATTTCCATGATAGTCATATTCAGCAGTAAAGCTAATCAAGTCCTGATCTATCATTTCGCATAACTGTGAATACATAATTGCTTTATATTTAGCTGGTTCACGCATACGAATAATATCAATAGCATCTGGATATCTTTTTATATACGGAACAGCATAGTCATAATTCGCATCAATCAGTCCATGATGTTCATAATCTTTTTCGCCTTTATGCTTTGCTTCATAGAAATTATCAAAAAGTAAATCGCATATCTGCGTAGCTCCACCACCAGAACCAGCATCAATGTATACACCATGAATGTTTTTATAATCAGGAACGCCATATCCGTTATATCTGACTATAATATCTTGAAGCATTGTTACCTGTTCAGGGGTAGTAAGTGGTTTTTGTGTTTCTTTATCAATCAAGTTGATGCCATTTACAACATCTAGTAACCAACCACGTTTATCATCTCTATGTAATTTGCCGACAAGTACAAAGCTGTTATCTCTTTTTTTGGCGGGATCAAAGCAGATAATCATAAGAGAATTATCATCATTGATAAGCATTGGTGGTCTAACGACACTATTTCTAAGTACCTGCGATTTCTTAACCGCAATATCATCACCAAGGTCTGAGTCAAATTTATTCATATACTCACGAGTAGCCTTAGTAGGATTCATTTTCATTTCTGAATCAATCTTCGCTTGTGTAAGCAATGGAACAGGGTAAACTTTTCCGTTATAAGTAGCATGAAGAATTACTTCACAGTCTATATCTGCACAGAAATAATTCTTATCACCTGCCATAGAGTGCATTGCAGCTTCTTTATATCTTTTATAGAAAACATCATCCATAGAACCTGCCGAACTTGCACATACAACTTGATTTGGAAAATTTGGTGGGAGTAATGTTACATCAACATCACCACCAAGAGCGAAGTCACTGTTCTGAGTAACGAATGGAAGCGTAGCAGCGAACATATCTTCAGATACATACGATGCCTCATCATAGAAATTAAGTCGGCTTCTTCGACCACGAGATCCATCAAAATTTGAGTTGACTGTAGCCAAACTCGATCCTGAATAAAGTTTAAAGGAGTAAGATGCTGGATCGTGCCGAAAGCCCTCGCTGTTTGAACTTTTTACAAGTTCGTTTAGAAATACATCTGTCAAGCCAGTAAAAGAAGCAATTTCTTTTTTTGCAATAGACTCGATCTTCTTCATCATACCTATACTTTGAGAGCCTGTGCTTGATAAAATATATCCTTCAAATTTGGGCAGTAACATTGTTTTAGCCATCAAGAAGGGACTACCTAGAGTTGTCTTACCAGCATTACGACTCATACACCAAACAACATTTGGCGTAATCCATGACATCATAAATACATATTTCTGATAGTCAAGAAATTCGATTCCGAAGAACCTTTCACAGAATTTTACTGGGTTTCTGCGTCCCCACTGAATTATTTCAGAGAATTTTTTTAAACCCTCTAATTTTAATTCAGACATATCGTAGTAAGTAGGTTTTTTGAAAAAAGTAAAATTCTTTGGAGTAAATTCTTTTATAGAATCACCCATTAGGACAATTTTATCATCAGCCATCTTCGATTACTTGTCCTTTCTCATCTATAAGACCTTTTTCAAATAGAAAATCTTTAAGGTCTTTATTTTCCTTTTTCAATAACCTACTAAATTCAACAGCATTATCTCTTTCCTTTTGGAGATTAAATAATAATCCTTTCTGATGAATAACTTCCTTTTCCCAGTCATTTTCATCAGGATTCAACTGTTTTAATTGATTCTGATGATTTCTTGTCATAATATCTTCGATTGCCATATTAGTTTCATAATCGAATGTATTTACTTCAGAACCATCTAAATCCATTTCCTGTAATTCTTTTATAATACCAGTGAGAGTACCAGCACCCTTACTTTTTCTATTGTTATTATTTTCGGAAATACCATTGTCCTTTGCTAATGCAAGAGCAGAAGATATCATTTTTTGTTTTGTTTCAGCTAAAGATTTGATAGTTGATATAACGCCTGGATTACTGCCAAGTTGTTTCTTGTATTGTGAAATGGTATCATTGATTGTTTTTACATCTTTGAAACTCTGTACAATCTCAATTACGGCTTCAAGCTTCAGTCCATCATCTTTTACAGATTCATCAAAGTAACCAACAAGTTTAGAATAGAGTATAGGTTGTTCTGAAATTGGTTCGTTTTCAAACGGATCGTAACCTAAAAATCTGAGAACTGTTCGTTTGTTCTTTTTATACATTTCAATGACATCTTCAGATAATTCGTCTTCTTTATTCTCTTGTGTAACTTCTTCATCTTTGTAGACTATTTTCTCTTTGAACATGTCGGAATCCATGTATCCCATTCCAACATAATTTTTCATGCTAACATTTTTTATATATGAAGTCCAAACATTTTCTTTACCTTTGCCTGTAACCATATTTTCAGATTCTTGAATACTTGCATTCCATACAGTTTCAAGAAAAGGTTTGTTAAGATAATATAATGCTTTCTGCACGCTCTCTTTCGTTGGCTCATGTTCCTCGCCTCGTTCGTCAACTCGTAAAGCAATTTTACGAGCACAATCACGACAAATTCTCGAAAAACTTTTGCCACCAAGTAAAGGATCTGTATCATAGTAAAACTTTGATTCTATATCTTTATGTTTATCACACATAGGACAGTGTGCAGTACCTGCATATTTGTCAAGTTTATACTGTAATTCTTCAACCTTTTCTCTAGCTTCAGCAGCCGTTAATTTAACTGGTTGCGTAGAGCTTTTTCTTGTAGCCAATTAACAGCCACCTCCTTTTATTCCAATATAAAAAGAGAAGTAAGCAAAAAATTTAACTCACTTCTCCATATTTTTCCTTATATTCTTCATAATACATCCAATGCAATAGTTGACCATTTGAGGATTTTCCTGCAATATGTGTTTTGCTTCTACAAGCATTTGATATATTATTTATACCTGTTTCACGAATTGCATCAGCAATTTTGTCATAGACCTTTAAAGTATCTAAACAAATGACTTCTGTATGATATCTGTCAACAGTATAATTACATAAACCAAGACTATTTCCCATTTTTAAATATTTGCTTATTGTTCCATAATCTTTTTTGTATTTTCTTGCTAAATCCATAATACAAATTTTATTGTTATATTCATTCCAAATTTCTTTTATGTAGTTTGGAATTGTATGATAAAAACAATAATTCCAATCAATATCACTTAAATCAAAATATCCGTTAAGTTCACTTTGTAAAATGTGCTCTTTAATATAATTAATATCTGATACATAACAATCAATTCTAATAACTTTTATATTGTGCTCATATGCCAGCTTATCTTTTTCGTAATCAATAATCTGTGAAGTCTTTAGCGTTTGATTACTCAAATTATTATATTCATAGTGAAATCGTCCATCCATTTCAATAATAATGTTCTTGTCCTTTATATAAAAATCGTAAATACCATATTTGTTTTTCCCTTTTACTTTAAATTTACACCAGTCAAATTTCTTTTCATCTTCAAATGGTATGTTTAAATAGGACAACAAATTATACATTATTTTATTTGGAAAACTTCTATTTTCTGAACAGCATTTACAATTAAAGCCTCTTGTTTTTACCTTGTGTATGGATAATGGTTTTGAAATTGAACCACAATTATTACATTTAAAACATACTTTCTTACTTGTCCCTTGTGTATATCTATACCCATCTTCTGGATCGGCTAACAAGCTTGCCAGTTCAGGATTAGTTGTCCACATATCATTAACTCCACGAACAATAGTATCTGTTCCACCGTTACATATAGGACATCCTCTATTCGCATGTATAATAGAGCCTGGTTCTGCTTTCCACTCATAATTACAAACAAGACATTTGTGTAATATTTTTGTGTCGCTATTTATATAATTTTCTAACGGAATTACATTTGGATTTTGCACTTTTAGAATCTGTTTATATTCATCATCTGATATTCGACAAAGCTTTGAACATTTTGGACATGTTGCATGAGTTTTTCTTGAATTTAATAAATTGTCTGGTGTAGTTTCCCATTCATACCCACAAGCTTTATGTCTTATTTTTATAGGAAATTTCTTTTTTATATATTCACCTAAAACATCATATTCGTTTGGATATTTTAAATTTAACTGTTTTATAAACCACTCGGTATCTTTTGTCTTCTTCAATGACACTAAAGTTGATCTACAATCCTTATGTGTACTTCCATTTAACAAACTGCCAACGTTACCCATAAATATATTGCCACATATTAAACATCTGCATTCAACAGGTGTTTCTCTATCTGTATATGTGCCGATTACTTCAACATTTTTATTGATTTCTTTCATTTTCTTTTTAAATGTATAGTCATTCATATAATGTCCATTACATACAGAGCATCCATACCTTAATATGTTTGATGGAGTAGCAGACCAACAATATTTATCAATTGTACATTCACAATCTATTTTTGTTGATGTATTAATATATTTCCCACGAATCTGTATCTGTGGATATTTTTCATGTACTTCTTTTTCAAATTGTTCCTGTGTTTTCTTTTTTGCCATAATTATTCGCTCACTTTCTTGCTCGCTTATTTATAAAAAGATGGAAGAGTGGTGCGAGCGATTACCAACTCATATGGCTCATGACTTCCATATGTCTTCCATCCATAATCCAACCACCTGCAATCGAAACAGTAACAATCCTCTCATAGTTGGTTATATATTTATTCTCTTTTTAAATTCCATCACAACATAAAAAGAAGCCACTTCATACGAAATGACTTCTCAAAATTTCAATATTAAATTTCCAATGAAAGTGCAATTTATTTAGAACGCCGTGTTAGGGATTTGAACCCCAAAGACTTTTACATCCAGACTGTTTTCAAGACAGCACCCTCGACCAATCGGACACACGGCATGAGCGTAGTATATAGGACTTGAACCTATGCACCGAATAAACGATGACCTCTGATTAGCAATCAGGTGCAATACCAACTCTGCCAATACTACATAACAAAAGAACCATCTCCAAAGGAAATGACTCTTTCTTAACAAATAAAGCCACCACATGCATAAAACATGAAATGACCTCATAAAGAACAGAAGAGTAGTGTAACTCAACTACAAAATATTTAAATACTAGCTCCTAAAGCAATAACTCCACCAGCACAAGGAAATGTTGTACTATCTTTGCTCATTGTTAAAATATTACCTTCAACAGAAAATTTGATACTTGTTCCACCATCGGTTTCTTTTATAGGAATAATCATCCAGCCATTATAAACATATAAAATCACACCGACCGAATATTTTTCTTGCCCCGCAGAAGAAGACCAATAAAGATATGCCCCATCAGAACTGTTCAAATGAGCTGTATCAGTATACGCATTTGCCCCTCTACTTACAGATAAAATAATTCTATTGTTAAAATTCTGCGCTGTTTTTTCATTGATTTTCTTTACACTCCACGTTTCTGTAGTAGAAGTAGTAGATGCATCATTAATGGTAGTTTTTGTTTCAATGGATTTCTTTAAACTTACATTACTTTCGGTTGTCGGCTCATACATATGTGCTATATTCCCGATTTCAAGCATTGGTTTCAACACTACGTTATCAGCGGTAACACCTTCTCTGACAACAACTCTAATACCATACTGTAACAAATTAGTATCACTAGCAGTCCAAGTCATATTACCATAATTTGTGCTGATACCATAATTAAAATCATTCTTTGTCGTATCAATTCTTACAAACTGGAAATAAACAGGTGCTTGGTAGCCGATACTATTAGGCTGATTCACGCCATCTGACAATGTATAAGTCTGTCCAAGTTCAAGTGTTTTCCTATCAGAAGTATCATATGGACTTATCAATCTGAAATCAGATTCTTTTGTAGCTGTACCATTGACAGTGATAGTACCATCGACTTCATTCACTGTATATGTAACTCCATTTGATTCATAACTTGTTCCATTATAATATGGATAAGATATTAGATTTCTACCTTGTGAAGTCGGAACTTTGTCGATTGCGTCTTTCAGATTCACATTGCTTTCTGAAATAGGCTCATAGACATGAGTGATTGTTCCCATTTCAAGTATTGGCTTTATTGCTAAATCAGAAACAGAAGTACCTTTACCAACATTAATTGATAAAGAATATGTATGTGTTGAATCACCAACAAAAGTCTTTGTCACTGGCGTGTCAGATACATTTGCAACCGCCTTACCAATAGTTTCGTCATACACATATACATACACGCTTTTTGGAAGTCCTTCACAACTAAGAGTATAAGAAGTATCACCAAGCTTTAATGTCTTATATGCAAAATTATAATAGGCATTATTCTCCGCAGATGCAGTTCCATTTGCTAAAACTGAACCATCTGATTGAACTGTATATGTTATTCCACTTGTAGTTCTATTTGTTAAAGGATACGGAATTAGGTTTCTTCCCTGTGAAGTTCCTACACCACTAAGTTTAGTCTTTTCTTCACTTGTATAATCATTAGAAGATAATTCTTTGCCTTCTTCCTTTACAACAAGATTAGAAATATCTTGATGCTCAGTAAGATATCCTGCATCATTTGTAAACTCAGATACATTTGTTGGAACTGTTGGAATTTCTGTCTTGTCTGCTTTATTATTTATTTTTTTATCAACATCAGTAGTCTTTGCATAATCAGTCAAATCAACAGAAGTATCACCAACGCATTGTACAGTTCCATCAATAAGAAGATATTCTCTATACTTATCATTTCCAGTAACAGATTCAATCTTTAACATATAAATAGTATTCTTATCTGCTGTTTCTGGTTTTGGAATTTCTGTTACAATTTCACGTTTTAAATGGTCGGCATTACTAATCTGTTCTCCAACATATGTTTTTGTCGCATAATGTGTGAGAGTAGTAGTAACATCTGTATCAGTCTGATAGTTGCTGTCATTCTGTAGACCACTTACTTTAGTTGGAATATCAGTCGAATTAGCTTTCTTTGTCAATTCAGTCTTAATCTCTGTATCATCATAATTCTTAACACTTTTTAATCTTTCAATCTCAGTGTCAGCAATCAGTGATTTACCTTTTACTTTGTCAACTTTACCGCTAATATCCTGATGAGAGGTCAGATAACCTTTTGCAGTCAATTCTTCCTCTGTAATATATTCACTAGGAACTTCTGTCAGATATCCTTTTGCGTTTAATTCTTCATCAGTCACATATCCATCAAGAGACGGAATATCAGAGCTATTTGCTTTCTTAGCAAGTTCTTCTTTAATGGTGCTATCATCATATACAGTATCTGTAAATTTAGCGTCTACAGGTACATTAGACTCTACTGTATGTCCATTTACAGTAGCATGTGTATGATCTGTATTTGCTTTCTTAGCAAGTTCTGTATCAACATAATTCTTGTCAACATCTGCGATTGGTACAGTAATATCAACTGATTTATCCTCCGCAACAGTCTGTGCGACACCATTGACCTTGATAGATTCAATGACATTTTCTTCGCCTGTTGAAGAACCTGAACCATCTTTACCATTCTTTCCATTCGTGACATCATAATTAAATGTGCTTCCATCTGTGAATGTGATTGTGTATGTATCTACAAGACCTTCAGTTTTTGTCTTTGCGACAGAAGTGATACCGATTCCGTCTGCTCCATCAGAACCGTTTGTTCCAGGATCTCCCTTTACACCTATGCCGTCCTTACCGTCTGTTCCGTTTACACCGTTCATAACGTCAAGAGTGGAAGTTTTTGTAGTTCCATTATCCAATGTATAAGAGAATGTAATTCTATTTCCACCATCAATAGGAGTGATAGAAGAAATAGTGACGTTTTTACCAACGACTGCACCGCCACCAAGTACAGTTTCAGATGTAAATTTCTTGGCAGCGACAAGAGTTTCAATATTAATTCCCATACTTATACCTCCTGCCAGCCAGAACTGAATAACATCATTATCTTTGTTGTACCATTATTGCCAATAGTTACTGTCGAACCAATATTTGCATAATGGTTGAAATCTGAAAACGAACCGCTTCCTAGCTTTTTAGTTGTCGGCAAATCTTTGACCTCATCAACAGAGTCACACACGAAACTACAGATAATTGTATTTGGCTGACCGCCATATTCTGAACATAAAATCATTTTTCATTCCTCACTTTCTTTTTATTTAGTCGATTTTTTATATAACAAAACCGACTATAGAAAGTCGGTTAAAAAGTTTTAATATTTACCAATCAGTCGCCAAACCGGTTATAACTGTATAGAGCAGTAGTCTGGATAGCAGGACTCGAACCTACAACGTCTAGTTCCCAAAACTAGCGGACTACCAAATTGTCCTATATCCAGATATGGTGGGAAAGTACCACCCATTAATATTTATGGTTCGGATGGATCTGTATCATCCACTTTAATCTCATCCACTGTTACTCCAACATTGTATGTCACATCTGCAATAACTCTGATATTCTCAAAACCAATTGTTTTATCTAATTCAGCAATTTTATTCTGTAATTCAGTTATATCTTCAGTTGAGTATTCAGTAAATGCAACTGTGCTGCCAGTAGTAGTTGTGCTTCCATATATTTCCCAAAGATTTTTTAACTTTGCCTGTGTATTTTTAATCAAAATTTTATATGTCATACATTTTTCCTTTCTATATTTTTACTTAGAATTGCGGAAGAAGGATTTGAACCTCCGACCTCTTGGGTATGAGCCAAGTGAGCTACCAGACTGCTCTATTCCGCTATAATAACAGGAGAGGAGCGACCTCTCCGTTTGTTATATGTAGATTGGTAAGATCTACTGCCGATTGATTACCAGTCAACCGACAAAGAGAATGTTGAAAATTCTCTGATATGTAAATATTTATCTGCATTTTAGGATTGTAGCTCATCCACTTGATAAGGTTTTCTGTCTCTCATCCGACAGACCGCACAGCAGTCATTCGCTAATTATTCCATTTGTAAAAATCAGAAAAGACAATTTGCCATTTCTTACAAAACTCTATGGATAGTTTTAATCATTTTTTAATGCCCTGTAGGCGCTGCGATTTAATGTTCATCTTTAACGTAGATGGAGACGGACATCTTCTCATTTCTAAAGGCTGAGAGTAACCGAAGATCCTAGATGTCGGTAGGACAGAAGAGTGGTCTTACAATGCTACATGAATAGCAAATGCCAAGATGTGATATAGTGTGCCTCGAAGAGGGCTGTTAAGAATCTAGCTTCGATATTTGGACACTATTAAACACTTCAATCCATAGGCTTCGCAAGTTTCTATGGAAAACAGTATGCTTTTTCATATCTCGCAAGATATTACTTACTGGTTGACACGTCTGCCAACAACTATATATTCTCTGTTTAAGAGAACTTTTTTGTAAACTCTACCAACGAATTGATAGAGCACCCCTACTCTCGTGAGAGTGTAGGCAGCTTGTTATTCTGAATTGTCCAATTAAGAATTCGTTCTATGTATTTATTCTCTGTTTTGATGGTGGGAGAGGAAGTGTTAGGCGAAAGCTTCATTGGCATCTTCTATAAACCTTCTTTTTCAGCTTCTTTCTGTAATTCTTGCTGTTTGAACTTTAGAATTTTTAATTTTTCCCTTAAATCAGCTTTAGAAGCAGGGCGTACATAGCTCTGTGAAGTTACTGAAGTTGATTTGTGGTTCGCCCATTGTGAGGCGAGATTTAAATCACCAGTATCTTCATATATTTTGTTGATCGCTGTCTTCCTCATGCAATGACAATGAAAGTCCTCCAAGCCAATAATTTTACCAATTTTTCTCATTCTGTCATGAATCATTCCTTGTGTCCAAGGTATCCATTCATCTTTGTATTTATGAATAAACAAGGCATCACATTCAAGATGATCATAATCATTTGTTCTCATGGCTAACCATGTTTCAAGCATATCCTTGCATGTACTGTCAAACGAAACTTCCACATGGTATCCTTCCTTCTCACGTATTGACTCAAATACCATATTATCTAAGTCAAGAGAGGATACAGTAAGTTTCTCTAATGCACCAATTCTATTAGCGGAAAAGAGTGCGATTTCAAATAATAACTGGTCTTGTATTGTCCATTTATTATTCTCTGTCTTATATAAATCTGCTCTAATGGCTGCAATCTGTTCATCATTTAAAAAGTAATGATTAAGAATCTGTTCCTCATTAGCTTTCTTCATTCTATCAAGTTTACCATCAAAAGGATGATATTTAACAAATCCACGCTTCATAGACCAAATATAGAATGAACTTACAGCAGAAATCTTCATATTGATTATCTTCTTATGATTCATCAATGTTTCCTGACAGAAAAGCATATATGCTTCCATAATATCAACTGCATTTTCCATGAATTCATCAGAATATAAATCTAATTCACCATAATTTTCTCCTAACCACATAAGAAAATGTCGGAACAATCCTCTATATCTCTTGTATGTAGTATCTTTTACATCTCGATTCTTGATGATATTAGACTGTAAATATTTTTCATATTTCTTCCAGTTCTCTTCATAAATAAATCTCTCTTTATCAGGAGTGAAATATTTCACCCTTGTTATTTTCTCTTTTGACAATATTTCAGCCTCCTTTTCTATTTAAAATTAGTGGGTGGAGTAGGAGTCGAACCTACGGTGTTTCTCATGTGGGAGATTTACAGTCTCTTGCCCTCGCCTCTAGGCATATCCACCCATACAAAAAGAGTGTGCAGCATAACACCACACACTCTAAAAATTAAAATCCAAAAGCCTTTAACATCTTCTGAATATCCTCGTGACTTAATTCATCACTAGAGTAGTAAGAATAACTCACATAAGAGTCACCATCTGACCTACTAGCAGTAAATCCATGAGTATTTCCATCTTCGTCTTCGGAAGTATGTAAATAATTCTCATCATGTGCATGACAGTTCTCACAATCACCATCACAGTTATCTTCCTGACCAAACAGAATAACTTCCTTATCCTCATTTACACAGTAATCAATAATATCCTGTTTAATATCACCGTCCATGTCGATATAGAATATATCTGTTTTATCAAGAACTCCAAAATCCTCAATAGGAACAACAGTGATTACACCATTGTCATCAACAGATACAAGATATTCACCAATATTCATATAATCAACAAGATCAATCTCTTTAATGCTTGTCTCGTCAAGTTTAATAAGATTGTCAAGAATATATTCAGCAAGTTCTTTGTTTGCAACCACACCAACAGTTTTATCAGTGTTGTAAAGTCTGTTAATATAGATTTCTACAATGTCATCAACCTTATCCTCAAAGTCGATCATCTGAATGTCTTCGTATTTATTTTTTCTCAAATATTTCACGACCTTTCAGATTAAAGCTGCTTTGCCGACTTGCTCATCTTGAATGTAATTTCCTGATGGGCAGGAGTTACATATGTTTCGCCAGCTCTTTCACCCAACATAATCTTTCCGGTTCTTTCAGGAACTTCCTTTACCTTAAACTTTCCAAGTTTTCCAACAGGAACTGACTCTGTAGCATCACCCTTTAATGTATCTGTAATAACATCTGCAAATGTATCAAGTACAACAGCAATGTCACCTTTCTTAGCTCCTTCGATTCTTGATGCAATCTCATTTACAAGTTCGTTCTTTACCATTTTTGTTTTTCTCCTTTTCTTTCCGTTTTACTTTTTTCGAGTATTTTATTTTGTGTTTTTCGATAAATGAAATAGGTGGGGTGGCAATCCCACATCTCTTTTAAGACCTCTAGGGCATGACGGCTGCCTGTTCCGTCCTCAGATTTCATTTATAATAAGTGAAAAAGGGTAGTGTCCATATAAGTCCACTCCCTCAAATGTGGCTTCGTCATCCAAAAAATAAAACCATCAAAATGATTGCAAAAACACACAAATTTACAATCAAAATAATGGTTTTTAATTAGCGTTTAATAATCCAATTGGATATCATACAAACAAATTAATCCGTTGTTTCCAATAACAGAAACTGTCTGTTCAGGTTTATTTACCTTTCGAATTGACACCGCATAGTTATCTGATCCTGAGCAACATCCACTTTCAATAACTTTCGTATCATAAACAGTAGTCAATCCATTAGTGTGTCTATGCCCTAATAACACAATATCTGGCTTAATATTGAACATCATTGTAAAATTCTGTACAACACTACTTGGCGAATCTTTATGTCCATGAGCAGCAAATACATTATTGCCACGAATATTAAACATTGCAATTTCAGGCTCAATAGTATTATCACAAATAGTGATATTTTTTATATTCTGCATTCTTGCCTTGAGATAAAAAGGTAATAATGTGTCCATATTTTCGCCATCCAAAGCATCTTCTTTTTTAGGTGATATCCTAGAATGATTACCAGGTGTTGTGTATACATAGATATGATTGAAGTGATTTGCCATTCTTGACAGCATAGCAGAAATTAACTCTGAAACATATTTGAACTGTTCCATAAGATCCATGTTATTTTGTAATCGAAGATTATTGTGAATAATTCCACTAAGAATTTCTCCAATAACAAGATAACAATTTTCCGACTCATGCATACCTCTAATATCTAAAATATCAGAAGTGAATTTTTCAATTCGTTTCTTTAAAATCTCTTCATTAAAATCATTCTTCCAATTATGTATTTCGATTCCACAATGGATATCAGTGAGATGACACAACAAATCAGTTGAACTATTAAATAGTGTATAATGTACTGGAATATTTATTGGCTCAACATTTTCGCAAATAATACGTTTCACCATATCTGCATAAGATTCTTTACGAGCTTCTTGTCTAATGAGTTTATTATATTCAACTCTTGCATCAGAAAGTTTTATTTTCTCTCGTCTTAGTTTTTGAATTTTTACATCCAATTCACTATTCTCAGACACATTCTGATTTAATCTAGTCTTATATTTCTCATATTCGCTTCTCATCTTGCCACCAAAAGGAGTAGAAGAGGACTTACGAATGGTATCTGAATTGCAGTTAATTCCATATTTATCCTTGATTTCTGACCAATCGTAGTCATTTTCACCATCAATTTTTGAATCAATATCTGTGATAATCTTGTCATATGTTCCAATAGTCAGTCCATATTTTGAAAGTTCTTCTTTGAATTTTTCAATATTAAACAATCATTCACCAACTCTCTATTACTCTTCGTCAGACGGAACATCCAGCTCCTCATCTGTCTTTAATACAACAGTAAAATCAATTACCTGATTCTTAAATGAAGTAAGCAGATCAGCCACCTTTACTTCCTGTTCCATATCATTCTCATCTGTATATGTAATAGTAGTACAATCCTCTGAGAGTGTACCTGCCTTTACTGTTAATTTGTCTGTAGTTGTTCTTGTGAACTTTAATTTACTAGCTGCCATTTTCCTTTTCCTCCATAAAATTAAAAATTCCCACCAGAACGTTTTCTGCCAGGATTATAATACATTTGTTTTCTTTTATTATGTTTTACTTCAATATACTCACGAATCTTCCTAATATAATTTTCATCATAACTTAAACGAATATGTGACTCCAAATAATAACATCCACAACGAGTAGGAATTTTATTTGATAATACATTGTCTATGAGCCTATACGATGGATTAAGATTTGAGAGATGGGTATGCTTTTCTGTATCTTCTTTTATACAGATACGATAGCCATTTTCAGTCTTGTCTATGTAAAAACCTTTATATTCAATTCGATTTTTCATAGGCAGAACCTACTTAACGTATTTATCTTCAATGTAACGCTTTTTTGCAACACCTTTAGTACGATAATAACCGACTGAATTTCCATTTTTGTCGATATATCCTCGTTTAGTGTTTCTGATTACACCTTCAGATAATAATTTTTCAATTTCACTTTAGAAATCTGTTTAATAATTTTCACTTCCTTTGATTTATTTCCTGCCGAATAGCAGAAGAGAGTGAGCGTGGAGGGATTTGAACCCATCGACAACTCGATTAAAAGTCGAGTGCTCTACCAACTGAGCTACACACTCAAAGAGAATAATCGGCAACCATACTACAAGAACTGTAGCACAGCCACCGATTTATAAGAAAAGAGGTACGATATGAATTCCAAAATCTATCGGATATTTAAAATAGAACTGAAAATGTTCTCATAATTTCAATCAA
>ERZ1035037.152-NODE-152-length-27053-cov-40.454108_pt1 | contig 27053 bp, 24 predicted proteins | sample MGYA00520618_ERZ1035037 | MGnify/ENA primary metagenome ERZ1035037 (study PRJEB33766, sample SAMN09781741) | gut metagenome | biome: gut microbiome | host: Homo sapiens | place: Madagascar | study: EMG produced TPA metagenomics assembly of the PRJNA485056 data...
GTTGACGGAATACAAGACTATTATATAGCTATGGATGAAGTTAATACAAACTACGTAGATATAGATATGACTCCATTTGAAGATAGAGAAAGAATAAGTGCATGGATCGAATCAACTGATAATTATGTTAATAGTTATTATTATTCAAGTAAGCCAATAGAAATAATTAAAACTAAATCTCCTAATGTATCTGTAAAGGTAACGCCTAGTCATGGTGAGTCTGGTAAACTAACTGTTACATACAGACATGATAAAGGTGCGGGTGGTACTATTAAACTAATGGCTTATCAAAGTGATGATAGTAGCGGTATATCTGGTAGCTATAAATCTACAGTAAAAACATTAACAGTTGAATCATTAAGTACTACAACTACATTAGAAAAAACATGGGAATTAGATATAGATTTTATTAAAGAAAACTTTACAAGAAGTAGAGTTATAGGTTACTGGGCTGAAGCTACAGATGTTGATGGTAAAAAATCATCTACTAGTGTTCCTGATTGGATAGATATACCTAAAGGACATTACTTCAATGAAGAGCCTCCACCTGTTACACCTACAGTAGATCAAGATATATTAAAAGCATTAGAAAAAGCTTATTTAACATGGGGAGAATCTGTAGACCCTGATGGAGATTCAACAACATATGAAATATTTGTATATGATGGTTCTCATAATAATGAACAAGACGAATTCTTAATAGCGGGCAAGAAACAATTATTATGGTATACATTCTCTGCTACTACTAAGAATACTGAATATACATTTGATATGTCATCATATGACGCAAGTAAGATGAAAGTATGGATAAGAACTAATGATGGATATAAGAATAGTTATTATTACACAGGAAACATATTAGAATTTTCTAATACAGGTACTGCACCTTATAAACCAATAGTAACTACAGTGCCTGCACATGAAGAATATGGTGATTTATATATAAACTATACACATCCTACAGGACGTTCAGGTAAAGTATACTTATACGCTATAGCTAAATACAAAGACGGCACTAAGAAATTAGTTAATGTATTTGAAAAAATGCAATATACAACAGATGATTATCAAATACTAAGCAATGGTGTTAATCAACCATATACAATAGACTTTAGAAAACTATTTGGTAATAAACCAGAAAATAGAAGTTGTGATATACATTATTATGCTATTGCTTATACAGTAGGATTTACTGGTGTATCATCTGAAGCTGCAGGCTGGAAACCTAGTACTGATATGTGGGATAAGTGGGTCACTGGTCATTATTATAATGAAGAACCAGGAGCTGTAACAATAAAAATAAGTGATGAAACAGATTTACATCATAACATTATATTAGAATGGAATGCTATTACAGACCCTGATGCAGATATAACTAAATACTATGTATATTTAAACGCTAAAAGTAATGATAACAAGAAAGAAGATCAATTCTTCTTAGGTTGTAAAGAAGATAAATATTTAAATTACACTCATGAATATGTAACAGAAAATACTAAATTAAATATAGATTTGGATGATTTTGCTATTGATGAAGAATTTGAGTTATGGATTAAATCATCTGACGGTTATCCTAACAGTTATTATTATTGTTCTGATATGATTACATTCCAGAAGTTAAGTTATCATCCTCCTAAGTTAACTGTATCTATAGATGATGTGCATGGAGAAACAGGTAAATTAACTGTTAAATATGTACATCCTGATTATAATCAAGAAGATAGACAGTTGACTGACTTTGTAGGTAAATTATCTGTATATGCATATGTAGATGACGTATATGCTTGTACTTTATTTGAAGACACTGTAATAAATCATAATGAAACAAAAGTATTTAATATTGATTTCTCTAAAATATCGAAGAAACGTAGTTGTTACATATCATACTTTGTTGTAGCTCAAGATACAGTACCAGGATTATTAAGTTCTGATACAAATAGTCATTTTGCAAGCTCTCTTGAAAGAATTGGTGCAGGCAATGAAGATGATGATACTAACAGACATTATTACAATGAAGAGCCTACAAGAGTATTCTTAACTACAGGTCAACCTGATAGAGATGAAGATAGACCATATTATATGTTTGATTATGTTAATGTTGTATGGGATGAAGCAAGCGATGATGACGACGATGATGTATTCTATGATATTTATATTAAGAGTATAGATGATAATGCGCCTAAGTATTCTAAATCATTTGACTTTGCAGATGAAACAAAAGTAAAAGAATATAATAAACGATACAGAATTAAGTTTGATAAAACTAAAGATAAGTATGTAACATATAAATGGAATGCTGAAGCAAATGAATTAAGATTAATAGAAAATAGTGAAAACAATTACTTAATGTTTAAAATAAACTATCTAGATGATTCTGAAGGTTATCCTGAACCTGATGCATGGAAGAATAAGTATGGTGAAATGTGGGTAGTAACTACTGATGATTATACTAATAGTTATTATAGATGTTCTCCTATTTATCAATTCGTAAGACAAAAACATGAACCACCTGATAAGGTTATTATTCAATGTAAAACAGCACATGAAGAAAAAGGTGATTTAAGTATTACTTATACACATCCAGAAGATTTAAAAGGTTCTATTAATCTATATGGATATCAAGAAGGTAAATACAGAAAACTATTAAAAACAATAGAAATGAATAGTGGTACTACAGAAGCATTAACTATAGAGTTTATTAATAATTTTGATAGAAGTACTAATATAAGTTATTATGCTATTGCTACTGACATGGCTGGTATAGGATTAAAAAGTGATAATCGTGACCCTTCTGAAATAGGACTTGATGAACAAGCTACTGGTCATTATTTTAATGATGAACCGCCAGCAGTTAATGTTAAATTAGTTGAAAATTATACACCATTTAATAATGTTAGAGTCAAATGGAACTTAGTAAGTGATCCAGATAATGATGATACAAACTATTATATTTATCTAAAATGCTCTACATCTGATTTAAATACTAAGAAAGATTATTTCTATGGTGACGGTAATAACACTCCTATTGTATCTGAAGGCATAGAACATGAAGGAGAAAATAAGAAATCTATCGGTACTATTGAATATTACAATGTATATAAAATAACTCCTCAAATGGAAGCTGAACAACATTGTCATGAAGGATATGATATTAATATCGAAGCATTTAAAGAAGATGAACGTCTTGAAATGTGGATACAAACTAGAGATGATTATCCTAATAGTTATTATTGGTCAGGTGACATATTAGTATTTGATAGAGGGCATTCGGCATTACCTATTCAACAAGCATATCCTAGAACTAATACAACTGTATATGCTAAGACACCAAGAATAGTTATTAAATGTCAAACTGATGATTTCCCACAAGAAGTAATAGTTAAATGGGGCAGCACAGAATATTCTAACAAAACTAATCCTGATTACTTTAGTAGCGAGCCTAGATTAACAAGTTATTCTACCATTGTAGGAGAAGATGGTGAAGTTGTATCAAAACCTAACCCTCATTATGTAGTATTTAGACCTCCGGTTCCATATACTACTAAGCATAATAGTAAAGTACCGTATTCAGTTAAAGTTAATAATACATGTTCTACTAGTGAAGCTGCTTATTATACTTATGTATATAAAAACTTTATGAATGATTTCTCTGACACTAAATTCATACCTCTTAAATCTAATCATATAAATACTTTCAAAGAAGCAGTTAATGATGTAAGAGATGCTTATGAATTTGAAACTGTAGAATACAATCGTAAAATAGTTAAAGATATGGTTCTTGATAATGAAGATTATAATACAGTAGATACAGCGTTAAAAGATGTTAATAAGTTTATTAATGATGCAGACCCAACAGATAGATTAGATGATAGCAGAACATATATAAATCTAGAAGATGGTGCATTAGTAGGTTATGATTCTGAAACAGATACAGACTTTATGGAATGGCAAGTATTATTAGACTTATTAGAAAACATGTAATAAATATAAGGGAGTCGTAATGATTCCCTTTTGTTTTAAGGTAATATTTGTTTGAAATATAAATAGAAAGAGGTGATATTTTGGCAGGCAGAAAAATGAATAATGGACGCTTAAATGAACAGTTATTTAACGAGAAATTATTTAATACTTATAATATGGTAAAGTATCTTGGTAATGGTAATGAAACACCTAGACAAGATAGACAAGCTGAGATGGCTAATGGTTCATTATGGAATGATACCAATGAACACAAAAATGTACTGAAAGCATATAATTCTCAGACTAATATCTGGGATGTTATGTTTAAGGGCTATTATCATCCAGCAGACTTAACAATAATGCCAGTTGATCCTGTTGAAGGACAATTATGGATAGATGGAAACAATGTATTAAGATATTATAGAGATTTACAATGGAAACCAGTATCTGCTGTATCTGTTAGTGATGCTATAAGCACAAGTGCAGGACTGGCTAATTTCTTAATAATGCCACAATTGAGCCAAGTAAGCGGCTATGCAAATAATTATATAGTTCCTAGCGTTAATCTTGGTAAGTTATTCGAAAACAATAATTATGTACCAAGAAGTAAATATACAGCTAGTGATGTTAATTTTTCATATACAACAACTAATCCTTTACGATGGATTCATGTTAATCCTACATTTATGTATAATGCCAAGAAAAGATTAGTAAAGATTAATAAGACTGGTGCCGATGCATATGTAGTTAATCTTCCTACAAACAATACAGAGTTTTATGGTTTCACTTTCGGTGAACCATTGGGCAAGTTATTAACATATGTACCTAAATCATATAATGTCAATGAAACAATAAATGGAGATAGTATATTAGATGATACAATTAGTGATTATGTACCTGTTACTGGAGGCATTAAATTAATCAACAATGGTAAAAAATATGATTACATATATGCTATAACATATGTATTTAATGATGTGACTAATACATTTGGTTCTATGAAAACAGGAACAGTTAAAATAGGTTCACAGAATCAAGTCTTTGTAGGGCAAATTAATGATGATCCTTTATTATTCTTAAATGGAGTCTATCTTGAACAAAGTAGTTATACTTATGATAAAGCAGACGGTGTTATAACATTTAGTGGAGATACCATTACAGAGCGTATGGATATGATTGTATTATCCTTCAAGAACATAATGAAGAGTAGCACAAATAAAATATTAGAATTACAAATTACTAACAGTAACATAAAAAATAATAATATAGTTGTAACGCACGATAATGTAGCACAAGTATCTAACTTTACTGAACCTATTGCATTTATATGTGGTATCGGTACAAGTGTAAGAATGCAAGACCAAATAGAAATAAATAATACTACAGTAACTATTAAGAACTTTGGTGCAATAGAAAGTGGTAATGTGTATTCTTTAATTATAGCAGATGGTGGTTCATCATACATGTCTACAGGTACTGTTACAGAAAATGCTATTATTGATTCTAATATAGTAGAAGATGGAGAATATGCTTTATTTATTAATGGTGTATGTATGTCTCCTAGAGAATTTGAAGTATCAAAAGGTAAGATAATTATTAGTGGTGATTTAAATCCTACAAATGGTAAAGCTGTAGAATATTATTTATTAGATTTATCTAAAGGTGATGAAGGTACGCAATTAATGTTTGATGCTCCTGTGTCTTATTTTACTACTAGAATAGAAGATAATAATGCTAGTTCAGTATATAATGATTGTAATATGATCGTATCATATGCTTATGATAACACTAATTCTAAGAATGGTATATTAATTGATGAGAACTTTATAAAAGTACCATTAGATACAGAAAATGCTTATATAACAGGACAGATATTAAATATTAAATCAGAAGATAATTTAGGCGATCCTATATATGATTATTATATTTATAATGCACATGGTAATTATGCGTGGACTAAATTTGAAGATGAATATGGTACAGATAATTTATACAAATTACAAGATATGATTACACAGTTTAATGAAAATGGTTCATTATCTATTATGTCTAATAAAACATTGCAAGGGTTAAATTTAACTTATTATGCTTATACATATATAGATGAAGTAGATGAACCATTAATGGACGGTAAGCGTAACTGTGTAATAAATGTAGCTAATCATGTAACTAAACCAACTCAAGACTTCTCAAGTAATAAAATGCAAACATTTATAGCTAATAAAGGATGCATATCTGCTTTTGTTAATGGAATACAAGTATATGATGTAAAAGATTATCCAAGTACTCAATGTAAATTCACTATAGATACACCAATCTCTAATGGTTTTATTAATTGGAAAGATAGAGATATGTATAACACTATTAAAAATATAACAGATAGTACTACAGTAGAAGATTTAGAAAAGTTAGGACTTAATGAGTATGCATTTGATGAAGATAAACTTAATGCTCTTAGACTTTTGAAGGAATCTATTGTACAAATGGAAACAGAAAACGAATTATATTACTTAGTTGAAAGAGTAGAGAATAATGAAAGCTATGCATGTAATAGAGTAATAACAGGGCCTGAAAATAGATATGATAACTTCGATAATACATATACATCATCTAGTTATATTGGACCTGGTGCTATTAATGTATACTTAAATGGTGTTTTATTAGAAAAGAAAGAATATTCTATATTTGATAACTGTAATGTAATACTTAATAATATACAAACAGCAGGTGGTTCTGACGAATTTACAAGAGATGATGAAAAAACATGGACATTAATTAAATATTATGATGAAGAATCAGGTACAGTTAAAAGAATATATTGTCCTGAACCAGATAGATTATTATTAGAATTAAGACCAGATACATCTATTAAGAAAATAAGTTATGATATTAAAGAAGTATCATATGAAACACAAGCATTTGATATTATAGATTACGATTTTCCAGTATCATTAAAGAATACAAAAGATAAGATTAAAATATATATAAATGGTGTAATATACACAGGAAAATATACACTTATAAATGGAGTTATTACGTTATTGGACGCTCCATTACAAGTAGACCCTATGAGAATATACTTTGATTCACATCCTGATGAATATAAAGAATATAAGAAAATAAATGGTGAATGGGTATCACCTAAAGATAGAGTAACATTTGAATGGAGGTAAGATAATGTCAATAAGTTTAGGACAAATGCCATTAGAAGCATTAGATGCATATTTGTCTGTTGTAAAAGGTTATACAAAAACCAATGATCGTGCAGTAGATACTAAATATGTTGCTGGTGTTGAATCTGAATTAATAGCTAAAGCTGCTACTAATGAAGATGGAGAACTTGTTAATGATAGAGAAACAGTTCAGAATGCTTTAGAATTAAATGGTAAATCTGCTGATAAGTATTTATTAAAAGAAGATTCTAAATCATTACTAGGTGATACATATTCTGTATCTACTATAATAAGTGATGAATTAAAAGCATTAAGAGATGAGTTGTATCAAACTAAAGCAGAATTAGCAAAGCTTGGTTTAATTAAACAAGGGCCAGTATATAATGGTTTTTATGATGCATTTAAAAATGATAATATAAGATATAATAACGAAATAATAACAACACTTGCTCAAACTAATAACGAATCTGGAACTATATCTACTATAACAGTAGAAGACGCTAGTGCTTTTGTTGTAGGTGAATATATAGCAATTAAAACTTCAAAAGAAACTCAAGTTGCTAAAATAACATCAATAAGTAACAGTAGAATAGATATTACTCCTGCAGTAGCAGGGCCATTAGGTAATGAAACAGAAATATATAAAACAGCAGGTACATATAATAGAGGCATGTTTGTATTTGGTGAAAAAACAGGTGCATATACTTCTTCTGATATATTTAAAGTAATAGTTAAAGATGGTAAACGTAGACAAATAATAAAAACACTTAATACTTCTTTTTCTGGATATGCATCAAGATGTAATAATTTATATTCAATAGATGGTGCATTAAATAAGATACAAGTATCATTAGCATGCGATGGTAATCCAGGTATAATAAGAGCTTATTTATATAAAGTAACAGATAATACAAATCCTGCAATAAATAATGAATTAATAGCAGAAAGTGATGCATTAAGTGCTGCACAAGTATCTGGAGTATTAAATAATTATACATTTAACTTTGAAAATACAATTAAATTGTCAAGAGATAATGAATATATAGTATTATTAAAAACAGAATATGCTAACGAATCAAATAGATGGTATATAGGTGGATTCGTTGATGAATGTACTGATGATTGTATATGTTGTGCAGGAGATACATATGATTATATATCTGATGCGTTCCAATTAACTAATGAAATGTCTGATATGTATATAGCATTTTATATGAGCGACATAATAGAAAATGAAATAAACTATATGCAAAAAGGTATCTATACATGCGAATTAGAAATACCAGATAAGTTTACTAGAGTTAGAACTGAATTAAGAATAAATAGAGAAGGTTTATTTACATCAGCAGATAACAATGTATTGGTATATAATGAATCTAATCCATTACAATTAGATGGTAACGAATATAGCTATGCTACTTTATTTACTACAGGACAACAAATAGTTGGTGGTACATCAGTAGCTAAAGTTGGTTCGACTGTTAACTCTAACAATAGATTCTCTTTAGCAGAAAATACTTATATACCTTATGGTTCTGATGTTTACAGAGTAGGATATAAAGTTAATGCTATATTAAAAAATAAAGTAGTAAACTTAAATAATCCTACAAATCCAGTATCTTATACTGATGCTAAACTAGTTGAATTACCATTAGTTACAGTAATGAAAGGTAAAGAACCTGGTAAAGAAACTACATCATCAGATAGATTAATATTTGAAGCAGAAATAGGAATCAATGATGATACAGCTGTTAATGTATTAAATCAATACAATACATTAGAAATACAAATATATTGGGAAAATAGTGCATTACCTGTATCTACTATAAATACTAATAATGATTTAGCAGGAAAGATATATGACTTATCTATATCAACTGATAAATCATATAATAAGAAACAATAAGGCAGGTGAATTAAATGAGTGAAGGAATTAAAAAGCTTGACGAGAACTTAGTAGCTAACGGGCGTTCATTTACTATAACTAATTCATCTGTTAGAGATAATACTAACTTCTCTGTTGGTACATTAAGATGTTATCCTGCTGATTCGGGCCTAAGATTTAAAGGTGCAAGTAATGATTATAGATTATTTGATGCTGCTAATCTTATAGAACCTAGAACAATTATAGAAAATCTTATAGGTAATCAAGAAATAAGTACAAGAACATTAAAAGATGGCTGTGTTACTACAGATAAAATACTAGATAGAAATGTAACTAAAATAAAAATAGGTTTATTAGCTGTAGGCGAATCAGAGTTAGATAATAATGCAGTTACTACTATTAAAATATTAGATCAAAACGTTACTACAAGCAAACTAAAAGATGCATGTATTACTTCCGATAAATTAAGAGATGCTTGCGTTATACAAGGCAAACTTGATAAAGATGCTGTATTAAGTATTAACTTAGTCAATAATGCAGTAACAAGTAATAAAATAGCCAATAGTGCCGTAGTTAATGAAAAGATAACAGACAATACAATACAAAACAGTAAGTTAAAAGACTTTACTATACAAGGTGGCAATGAGAAAGGTACAGGCAAAATAGCAGAAAAAACTATTACTGCATATAATATAGCTGATTCTACTATTACTGGTAGTCAAATAAAAGACGGAGGTATTGTGGGTAGAAATATATCTACTAATACAATAACTGGTTCTAATATAGCACGTAATACCATAGAAACAGGTAACTTAGGTTCTGAAATAGTTACATCAGATAAGCTAGCTACTGATTCTGTAATAACAAATAAGATACAAGATAGAGCAGTTACTAAAGAAAAATTAGCAGAAGATGTATATCAATCAGTATTAAATGCTGTAGTATATGAAATTGATGCGCAAGGTAATAGTTGTGTTAAAATAAAAGATAAAACTTATTTTAATGTGCTTGGTGGAGATGTAGATGTTAATGGTAATTTAACAGCTAAGAGAGTATATAATATGGCTTATTCAGATTTAGCTGAAGGATATGTGCCAGGTGAAGAATTAGAACCAGGTGATGTAGTATACTTACATGATGACGGCATGATTTATAAAGATAGCAAACTAGGTCATAGTGTGTATGTAGGTGTTGTATCTGATGAATATGCTATGTGTTTAGGAGCAAGCAATGAAGAACTAATGAATGGTGACAAAGTAGCTGTTGCTCTTGTAGGAAAAGTTCATGTTAAATACAAAGATTTATCAGCAATAACTATTGGTTCTACTGTAACAAATGGTTATACTGTAGTTGGACGTGCATTAGAATCTGTGCATGACAATGATTATTATAACAAACACGGATATATAAAAGTATTAACTCTTGTACATCCATAATTAATAAATCAGCTCTCATATTTTTGGGAGCTTTTTTAATTGTAATATATAATAGATAAGGCGGTGATTAAATGCTAAAAAACAGTACAGACTTTGATTATAATTTATCGGAAATTCAAAAAGACTTAAATATAAATATAATATTACAAGATGATATTATGGAATCTGATAAAATGAATACTAGCTTAAAATCTATACAAGACAATCTTAATACATTATATGAAAAAACAAGATATCTTGAAGACGCTATAGATTATGCTAAGACTTTCCTTACTATTAAAATAGATAATTATATAAATGATATAAACTCTTCTATAAAATCAATAGAAGATTTAAGTATGATAGATAAAAACTTAGGATATATAGATTACAATGTTCCATTTATTGAAAATACAGTAGAAACAAGGGATAGAAATAAAAATTATAAAGTTAATCCATGCAGTATAAGAAATGATGTATTAACATTATCTAATAGAATAAAAGATACATATGATTATAGTTCTATAGGATTTAAATGTGAACAAGTACCACATTATAATAATTTAACTGCATTACAAACAGATGGATTCTATCGTTCTATATATCTTGAAGAAAAACCTATAAAAGAAGGTATAGTAGAAACACTTACTATATATTTAAAAGAGCCTAAAGAAGTAAATGAGTTAAAATTAAATCCAGTTAACTGCAATGTTAAGAATATAAGATATGTATATATAAATGGTATTGAAGAACAAGCGGGCGATTTAGTTACTGGTATAGAACTAGAATCAAGAATAGTTACTCATATTAAATTTGATATAGAATGCACGGCTTATACAACTATTAAATATGTATTAGATAAAGACAAGATAACAATGGATAATTTATGGACCAAAGTAAAAGAATTAGAATATCCTATATCTGATTCTGAAGATAAGATAAATTATGAAGCAATTATAAGTAAAACAGAATATAATACAACTACACAAACATCTACTACTACAAACTACAGAAAAGCTACAGATAGTGATAATACAGTAGAAGTTAATATGTTTGCATATAGTTTTGGATTAAATAATTTAGAATCAAATAGAGTTGTATTATATGAAGATAATTATTTCTTATCAGATCCAATTGCTGTAGGTAATATGGATGAAGATGAATACCTACAACTATATGTAAAGGATAATACAGGCGTTAATAGTAGTATAGAATATTATATTGTTGATGGAGACTTAGATATTCCAATACTTCCTATAGGGACAGATTATGTATATAATGAAAGATTATTCCCTGAAACAGATTTAAGATTTATTGAGTCAGATAGTTTAGAAGTATTGTATGAGAAGACACTAAAAAAAGATGGTATTGAATTGCCTATATCATTAGAAGAAGCTAAATTAAAATATGATGGTAGATACTGTGTATCTTATACTCCTGCGCTAGACAATATTTATAGACCATTAAATAATACTATAAGAATTAAAGCTGTCATAAGAACATTTGGAGATGTATATGATACTATACCTTATATAGAAATGATAACAATAAGAAAGTTTGGAGGTAATGCTTTATGGACGAATCTGTATTAACATCTAAGATAAACTTATTAGAAACAGATTACACGCCTACATATGAGCAGTTATATATACATCCTGAAGAAGGCGAAAAGTTTGAAATAAATAATAAGTTTAATGATATTAAGTATGATATAAATAACATAAACAATATTATTAATACAGCTGCTATTAATGTAGACACATTATTAAAGTCTACAGTAAATAGATTAGACGCAATCAATAAAAAGATTATTAATGAAAAAGAGCGCCTACAAGATATAAAGATATTATGTAATAAGTATACAGACTTTGATAAAGTGGTGCTTGTTAACCCTACTAATATAAACTTATATGGTACAGCTAAATGGGAGAATAATGCATATTCATTATCTATTAATAATTTTAAACAAGTACAATTGGCATTAGATAATGTAGCAGGTAATGGAGAGCAGGGAAATAAATATGTATATAAGAATTACTTATATGTATCAGATTCATTAGATACGACTAATGATGAAGCTTTATTTGATGATTCTATTAGTACATATTGGGAGTATCAAAGAATAACAGCTTCATCTACAGAGAAGTATCTATTAAATAACTTTTATATGGATAATGAGGAAGCTAAATGTACATTAACATTATCATGTAATAAAGAGCCTATAAATGAGATAATAATATCTACAGATATAGAAAGTTTAAAAATAATAGATATGCAATATTCTAATGATAATATAGATTATTATCCTATAACAATTCCTACTATTACATTTAGTAAATTAGATTGCTATAATAATGAAAATTATATATATGGCTCTGGTGTATTATTAGTACCTAACTGTAAGTATGTTAAGATAACATTTCAATCTAATGGTTCTACTAATGATTCTATAGCTTTTGAAAAAGTAATGTTTGAAGATGAAGTATTCGATGAAGAAACAATAAATAATACTCATTCAGAAACCATAGAAGTTAAATCAGCTAAGAGACATCTAATTAAAATAAATGATATACAAGCATATAAAAACTTGTATAATAAAAACTCTTATTTAACTACTCAAGAATTAATACAAGATGCTAAAATGTATTCTGTAAGCGTATTTGCTAATACTTATATACCTGAAGGACTTAATGATGACTCTGTTGAATTTATATTAACTGTTAATGGCATTGATTATCCTGTTGTGCCTATTAACAATAATTCATTAGCTGGCACAAAAGTAATAAGATATTCACAAGGAAATAGTAAATCTGAATATACTATATTAACTAATGAAATAATAACATCTGCATACTTAACCATTAAACTTAAAGGAACCAAAGATTTATCACCTTATGTTAACAATGTAAAGGTTTTATTTGGAGGTGAAGTATAATATGGAAATATATAAAGATATGTTAGCTAAAGCTAAAATATATAAGAAACAAATAATAAATGATTTTACTAAGCGTGGATACTTTCCTAGTAATGAAGATATTAAGAATAAGTTAGAGCAAATAGAAACACGTACAGCGTTATGTGAAGCATATTTATCTAAGCCCGGCACTTTATTCAACACTAAAGAGTTTAATTACATGTTTGAAATGATTTATAAAGATTTATCATTATTATATGAAATCCTACAGGATATTCTACTTAATGAATACAATCAGTTAAAAGTATATGTAGAAGCACATCTTAACGAATTAGAGTCTAAAGCTGAATTATTCCAAAAGAGATTAGATGAAGAAATGGCGGCAACATCATTAGGCAAATTATTATTTATACAGACTAATAATTGGAAAATAGAAACTAATGATACAATAAGTATTGTTGACTTAGGAAATATTACATTAAATCAAGCTTCTAAGATAGCATTGTTTGCAGATATAAATAATGTAGAAAGCAGTACTGTATCATTTAAATTAATATGTGATAGCGATAAAACTAAATCATTTGATGCATTGCCTTATAATTATAATAATGATACTTATATTGTACCAGGTACAAAAAAAATAAATGAAACTGATTTAAGTTTGGATGGGCGCATTATTGTTAATGATACAATGAAGATTAATACAACTGTAGATATTAATAATGATTACAAGATTCTTGGAGGCAAGGATAAAATGATGGTTACATATTCTAATGGTCAAGAGCTTGTTACAGATTTTGCTACACAACTTAATGCCTTCACGGCTACACAAGATTGTACTATTGAATTCTATTGTCACCACAATCCTACCATACAATACAACATGAACAAAAAACCTAATCATTGCAACTTCTCTATAGCAGATGGTTATATACATATAGATACAGACGATATAAAAAAAGTATATCTTAATGTATCTAAAGGTTTTACATGTTACTTTGTAGTAGATGATGGAGACGTATATGCATCATGTGAGGATGGTATTGTGTTATCTAATGAACAAATATCATATAGTGGCAATTGGGACTTAAGAGATTTTAAATTAATAGAATATGTTAACAACGAAAATAAAACAGACTATAATATAAAAGTATTTATTAATTCAGATAAAGATATAATAGCTGATATTAATACAGTATGTATAAAACAAATAGGATAGAGGTGTGTATATATGATATTTTACAATATGAGATATAGAGGCCCTTATGAGTATGATAAGTTTATATTAAATACATTTCAGTACTGTAATTTAATAAATGAAATAAAGAATGACACAAGTGGTACTTCTTCCTTCAAAACTCTACATGATTTACAACGAGAAGTAGATTTATTATTTGATAATGTTACAGGTATTAATGGATTCTCTGAACAAATACATAAGAACTTTATAATGAATGGAGATGATTAAATGACAAAACCTATATTAAGTTCTCAAGAGTTAAATAAAAAGTTCTCTGAAGCAAAAGAACAAGGCGATAAAATGTTTGCTACTATAAATCAAGTTAAAGAAGAAGTAACAAAAAAACTATCTATAATTAATTATGTAATGGAATATTCTAATATAAAATTAGATACTATTAATGCAGGCGTAGTTAGAGATAATACAAAAATAGCTTTTGATAAGAATGTATATGGAGTATACGATCAATTTGGTTATACAATACATCCTAAAATCAAATCATCTATAGATATATTTAATTTAAAGTTATTATCTTCTGATAATACAATAGGACGTACAATGTTTAAACGTGCAGTTACATGTAAAGTAAATGATATAGATAATGATGAATACATAGATGTATTAATGGAAGATAATGTAGTAGATAAAAAAATAGTATTTAATGATTTAAAAGAAGACACAATTAAGATAGAATATACAATAGATAATCAAGTATCAATTGGTACATCTAGATTTAATATGATAGAAGTTGATCCATATATATCAGGTGCGTATGATATACAATCAATAGAATGTTATAACCTAGATGTTACTGGTAATTTATCAGATACTCCAATTAAAACTGTATCAGCAATAAACAATATAGGTAAAATAAGAATAATACTAGATGAGAAGATTAAATTCTCTAAAGTTGTATTTACATTTAAGTGTAATTATTCAACTAAGGTTAATGATATAGACATTTATCCATTTGGTATTAAACATATCTTATTTAAAGAAGCAGACTTTTTATTAGACTCATTTGCTATTGTTGAATTAAGAAGTAATCAATTAATAGACTATATATACAATGATATTGTATTATATTCTGTTAATGGTAAAATAGAAACAACTATGGATATGTATGATGTAGAAGTATATACAGATTATACAAAAGTATTAACTGGTAGAGTATATCCTTCAACAAATGCGCAAGCAAATAGAATAGCAAAGAATACTAAAGTGTTGTATCTTAAAGTACCATTAATTAAACAAAATAAAGCAAATGACGAAAAAGAATATTTATCATTAACAGGTATCAAAGTTAATATGACAACTCAAGAAGAGATTATTATATAGCGAGTTTTTATTCGCTATATTTTTTTGTCTATAAAATATATTCAGAAATAAAAAGGAGGAAACATATATGATAGAAAAAGTAATCAATGATTATCTAGCATTAACATATGGTTCTATGATTGATGATATAGATACATTAAATAACATAAAGAAAATAGCATATTATTTATTAGACAATAAATATAATGATTCAGATATACTAAAGTATTTAATAACAAACAATACAGAATTAGTAGATTCATTATGGGATGATTCATTACTAAAACCTGATACATTTTATTATCATGAACAATTAACAATAATGCCAGGGCCGTCTGTATGGAATCCTAATATAAAAGAAGAGTCTAATAAATTTTATTTAGAAATGAAAATAAAATATACAATAGATGACTTATTAAACTACTATTATAATAACTTATTAATACCCGTAGAGCTACGAAACACAAAGAAAGATAGTAAAGCATTTGAACATATGCTAAAACAATATAACAAATTTAAAATGCAACCTATTGACTTTATTCTATATTTAATTGATTACAGCACTCTTGAAGGTAATCGTATTTCTAATGTATTTGATTTACAAAAGTATGAAAGAGAAGTATACGATAAAACAAACTACATAATAGAAAATACTATTAACAAGAATATAATATGGAGAGGATTGACAGTATAATATGATAGTAGAATATGGAGGAGTACGTAACGATACATTCTGTAGAAATATATTTGGAGAAGAAAATAATACAGACATAATAAATACATTCGATAAAGATGTTTATTGTACTGTATATAAATATGAAAATACTAATATTGATTCTTGTAATTTTATAGCACCATTCTATTTAGACTTAGATATAGATAATATAGAAGAAAACTATGATAAGCTTATAAGAGATTTAAAGATATTAGTTAATAAAATAATATCAGAGTTTCATGTAAGTATTAATGATATACAAATATACTTTAGTGGTTCTAAAGGCTTCCATATTGTTATACCAGAAACAGTATTTGGATTTACTCCAGGTAGAACATTAAACAAAGACTTAAAGAAAATAGCTACTTACTTAAAGGCATATACATTAACTAGATGTATCGATACAAAGATATATGACTATAAACGATTATTCAGATTAGTTAATAGTATTAATTATAAAACTGGTTTATATAAAGTCTATGTATCATATAATGATTTACTTAATATGACTTATGATGATTTAAAACAATACGCATCTGCGCCTGTAGAATATACTATTATTCCTACACAACATAATATTAAAGCTGAAGAAGCATTTAGTAGTCTTATAGAGCGTATTGACAAAAAAGACAAAGAGAAAATCAATATGAAAATAGCTAAAGAATATATTAAAAGAAAAGAATTGTTACCATGTGTTAAATACATACTACAAAATGGTGCAACAAATGGTCAAAGAAATAATTCAACAATTGCATTAGCAAATAGTTTATTCCAAATCAATTATTCTAAAGATGAAGTAACAGATATTATAACTACATGGAACGATACAAAGAATGAAGAACCATTGCCAGATAAAGAAATAATTGCAACTATAAATAGTGCTTATAATAATTCTAAGAATAATATATATTATGGTTGTTCAGCTTTCAGAGAATTAGATGTATGTGTTAAAGGCTGCCCAATATATAAAGGATGATGATAAATGAAAGATAGATTAGATATACTTGAAGAAAAGTTAATGATTAATCTTAATCATTGTATTAATGATTTAAAACAATTAGAAGAAGCAACTAATGGTGAAGATATAGATAAAATAGAAGATAAAAGAGTTGCTTTTACATTGTTTGGATTTCAAACAGAAGTAGTGGTATTACAAGGAATACTAGATTCTATTAAAGAAATTAAAAATAATAAAAATAAATGGGAGAGAATATTATGAATAAAGAGATACAAGATTTATTAAATACAGACAAAGATTTAACTATAGAAACTATTGATGAATTAGATGGTGTTAATGTTGCTACTGATTTCTTTAGTAATATGAAAAACGATATTGATAGTTTTGATGAAGATGCATGGGCAACAAAAACGGGATATGAAACACCTAACTTTCCTAGTTTTGTTGAAGCTCTTGAAGGATGGACACCAGGGTTTTATGTATTTGCTGCTCCTTCAAATCATGGTAAATCAGCAACAATGTTAAACATACAACATGATTTATGTGCTAATGAATCTAATAAATTATTCGGTATCTATTATTCATTAGATGATACAAGAAACAGAATAATACCTAGAGTAATAGCTATGAGAGAAAACATACCAATTAGTGTTGTAGCTAAACCAGGTAGATATCAAGAAATGGTAGATGAAGGACATCCCGATTCTATTAATATACAGAAACAATTAGACAAACGTAAAGAAGGATTAAATAAACTTAAAGATGATTCAAATAAACTTGTAATATTTGAATCAGAAGAAGTAGAATTTATAGATGACATATATGAAAAGACAGAACAGATATATCACTATGTTAAATCAATAGATCCCGAAATGAATATAATGGTAGCTATTGATTCATTAAAAGATATAGCATTAAAAGATGCTAATAAATTATCTGCTAATGAACGTATAGATATAATAGCTAAAAAGATAAAAGATTTATCTAAAAAGTTTAATTGTATCGTATTTGCGTCTATGCATTTAAGAAAACTTAACGGTACAAGAAGGCCTACAATGGACGACTTAAAAGATAGTAATATATTAGAATTCGAAAGTGATGTATGTTTCCTTATGTATAATGATGTATCAAAAAATAAACAATCAGCTAAGATATTTTATAAAGAATCAGAGGAATCTATAGAAAAGAAACCAGTAATAGAAATAGACTGGGCTAAGAATAAATTATCTTCCTACAAAGGTGTAATGTTCTGTAACTTCTCTCCAGAGTATAGTAAATGTGTAGAGGTTGCAGAAGAATCTGCTAAACGTTACAACGCTATACTATACCAATTATAAAGCTCATTATTGAGCTTTTATTTTTTTGTAATAGATAATACCGATTGTTTGATTTAGTAATATACATACGATAAAGACTTATCAATACTTAATATAATAGAAAGGAGTTAATGTTAAATGGCAGTAGCAACAACATTAAAAATAAAACTACATCCTTTAGTACCAATATGGAGTGATCCAGCTAATGGTATATTCTTACAACAAGGTATGGTATTTGACTGTGCTAAAGTAACAGACTTTGATGCTATAAGAGAAGGACTTAAAAAGAATAATCTTGTTATAGTAGAAGGTGAATTACCTGCAAAAGCTGAAGATGCTGTGGAAGCAAAAGTAACAGCTCTAGAAACAAAAGTTACTACTTTAGAGGCAAAAGTTACTACTATAGAATCAAAAGTATCAGAACTTGGAACCAAAGTAAGTGAAGTAGAAGGCAAAATAAATACAGGAAAAGAATAATAATGAAAGGGGAAGATTCTAATGAATATTGATGTTATTTCCGAATGTATTAATTCATTCGGCTTCCCTATATTTGCCTGTATTGCTTTAGCTGTATTTCTATACAGAAAAGACAGGGAGGACAGAGAAGATAGATTAATGACTCGTCAAGAAAATGCAAAAGAAAGACGTGAGTTTCTTAAAACGAATCAAAAACTATCAGATAATTTAAAGTTCTTTCAGAATGATGTAAAGAACGATATACATGATTTAAAAGCCGAGCAAGAAAAGAATTCTACCAAGCTTGATACAATCATACAAAAAATAAAAATAGAAAGGGACGATGACTAATGGATTTAGGCGTATTAAGTAATTATACGGTAGTAGTAGTTATGGGTATTTGTTTATGTGTAGGTTATGTAATCAAAAATAGCTTAGACTTTATACCTAATAAATACATACCATTAATAATGGCTGCACTTGGTATAGTATTAAATTTAATTAATTGCTGTGGTGATATAATAACTAAAATTAATACTGCAGATATTGGACCATTATTATTACAAATAATATTGAGCGGTGCAATAAGTGGACTATTATCTACTGGAGTATATGAAGCATTTAAAAATTTCATAGAAGGAAAGAAAGATAAATAGGAAGTGATATAATGAAAACACAAAATGGGTTCACATTACTTGAAAATGAAAAAGAGTTTAAAGAATGGCTCGATAAACAACATCCTACAAGAACAATAACTAGATTACAAGTACATCACATGGGTGCTCCTGATTATTCTACATGGAATGGAACAGATCAAAGAGTATACGGTAACAATAAAGAATTAGGAAGAACACAATCATTAGATGCATATGGTAAACAAACATGGCATAGTTCTGATGGTCATGGTCATTATATAGCACAACACTTTAACATATTCCCTAACGGTAAAGTAACAACAGGTAGAAACTTAAATTCTACACCAATAGGAATAGCAGGATGGAATACTAATGCAGTGTGCGTAGAAATATATGGCAACTTTGATAAAGGCTATGACATAATGACTACAGAACAAAGAAAAGCAGTCATATTTGTATTTGCATTATTGGCTGAGAAGTTTAAATTACCTAAGACTTCTACTTATATAAGACCACACGCATGGTTTACTAGTGGTGGTACTTATTTAGGTGATTATATTGCAGGTAGAAGTAGAAAGTCTTGTCCGGGTACTAACTTTATGGGCTTTGGTAATACAAAGAGAGCGTTTGAAAATAACTTCTATCCTTTATTGAAGGCATACGAATATGGTTCTTCATCTACAACAACTACTCCTACAATAGATACAACTAAAGACGATGAATATAAAGTAGGCATATATGAAGTAACAGCAGATGTATTAAATGTAAGAAGTGGAGCAAGTGCTAGTTATACTAAAGTAGGTTCTCTTAATGAAGGTGAACAAGTAACAGTATCTAAAATAGAAAATAATTGGGGTTATGTAAAAGATAAGAACGGTTGGATATCTTTAGCATATACTAAATTTGTAAAAGCAGAAGCAAAAATATTTAAACAATATATAATAAGAACTACGGCAGATGTATTAAACGGAAGAAAAGAACCGACTACTAATTCTGAAATAGTATGCAAGCTTAATAAAGGCACAGCTGTTACTATTGTAGGAAAAGAAGGTAAATGGTTAAAAACTAAAGTAGGTTATTATATCTACGAAGACTATACAGAATTTGTAAAATACGTATAATGATTCTCTACTAGGAACTTGAGAGCATAAGCCCCAGGTTCCTTTATATATTATACAAAAAAATTAAATAAGAAAGCGGTGATAACTCATAATGTATACTGATAAACCTTATAACCAACGTGAAGGAATAACATTAGGAACATTACAAGATGTTTGTCAAGACTGTGCAAAAGAAGGTCACTATAAACCGGGTGAATTAGAATATAAAGAAATATTTAAATTAAATTACAATGGTATACCTGTTTGTTTATGTATGAAACACTTTCAACAAAAACTAGGTAAATATGTTTTACTTGACGCTAGTGAATTACAAACAGATGAACCTGTTGTAGATGAACCTAAAGAAGAAGAAAAACCTCCTACAACAACTAAGAAAACATCTACTAAAAAATCTACAGCCAAGAAAACAGATAAGGAATAATATAATGCAAACAGCAAAACAGCCCAATAAAGTAAGAGGCAATCAAATAGGTTGTATTAATTATTCTATGTGTCCAATATGTTATGGCTGTAGATCTTATGATGAACGATATGAAGAATGTAGAGAATGTTATGAACAAGGTAAAGATGATTCAAATAGAAACTTTAATGTTTGTAACAAAGAATTACATGAAGCATGGAAGGTTAATATGATGATTACTAAACATACAGTTAAGTTACCTAATGATACAGAAGTAAAAGATAGGGAGTTGTAATTATGGAACCAGTACAAATAACTTATGAACAAGTTATAAGCAAACTAGAGACTAGATTAGGCGCTTTAGTTATGCAGCTTGAACATGAATTAGCTATTAAAGAAGCAGAGATACAAGTTAAAAATGAACGAATACAGTATCTTGAATCTTTAATGAAGCCGACAGAACCAAATAGAAATGCTGAAGAGGGAGGTGTTAATGATAATGCGTCGAACATCCGATGAACCTAATGGCATATTCTTAAGAGAGGAAATGGGTTATGTACCACAGGAGGAAATAGATAATGCCAAGAAAAAGCAAAAGCAAAAAGACAAAAAAAATGGGAAAAATAAAACACGTAGAAACAACAGTAGATAATATAACATTTGATTCTAAAACAGAAGCAAACTACTATATATACATAAGAGATAACAAAGCTAAACTCAATATAAAAGATATTAAATTACAACCAGAGTTTATCCTACAAGAGAAACATTTAGTTATAAATAATAAAGTTGTAATACCTAAAGACGATAAAGAACTTAAAAGCCTACAAAGAAAACATCCAGGCTGTACAGTTCAACCTATTAAATACATAGCAGACTTTCAATTAACTTATAATGATGGCTCAATAGATATAATAGACGTCAAAGGTATTAAGACAGCAGACTTTAAAATAAAAGAGAAAATGTTTAACTTTAAATATCCTGAATACGGAGGATTAAAATGCATTTCATGGTATAACAATACATGGTGCGATTGGAATGAAATGCAACAATTAAAGAAACACAAGAGAGCAAAATAAAGCTCTCTCTTTTTATACAACTATACAGAGAGATAAAATATAACAGTGAAGGGATATATATTTTATTTATGAAAACATACGACAATTCTAAAATATTACAGTTAACAGAGGAAGAAAGACTTGCACAATGGAATGAAATAGAGGAACTAGTATTAACATATCAGAAATATCTAAATGATGAAGAAAATAAAGAAATATCACAAAGTGCAGCAGACATATTGCTTAATAAATTCTCACCATTATTTAAATCATATATAACATTAATCAAATTTAATCAAATAGACTGGAATTCTAAAGATCAGAAAATGTTTATATCACAATTCATAAAAGATAGATTAACAAAGAATGCATTATTAAGAAAGAAAACATCTAAAGAATATAAAGAAAAGATATATTATGCATTTAACTTTGTAGTAGAAGCATACGGCAAAGTAACATCTGAAGAAGATATACTTGCTGACTTATATGTATGCTTTCTAACTCTTATGAAAAGATACAAACAAAAAGGTAAAAACTTCTGTGCATACGTAGCTAACTCATATCATTTTGAAGTATCAAGATTTATTAAAAAACAAATATCTAATCCATTAGCAATCAGTTATAAAAATTATAAATATGAAGATGTTATTAATGGTAATGAAGATGCTAATATTGATATAATACATGAAGATAATTATTATGAATCAGTTACAGGTTTACCAGATTATACTTGGATTAATGGTGATACATGTAGTGATATATTTGCAGACTTATCTCCATTCCAACGTAAGATATTGGTTAAATATTATTTAGAAGATTTTAATGATAGACAAATAGGTGAATTAAATGATAGCAATATAGGAACAATAAATAATAAGAGACGTACAGCTATAGATAAACTATGTGAAACATATGGATTTGATAAGTCTAAATTAACAAGAAAAAGAAAATCAGGAAGAAAGGCTAATATGCCTATAACTCCTAACGATAAATAATTGATTTGTATATATATTATAGTTATATATAATCAATTAAAGGAGCGGATATAATGAAAATAAGAATACCAAAACATAACAACAAAGATATAAAACATCTTGTAAAAGATTTAAATATAAATGAAGAATGTGCAAAAGTATTACTTAATAGAAAACTAGATGAAGACACAATAGCAATCATAACTAATAATGAGTTCTATGATTCATTGCCTAATGATTCTATTAAAGGAATACGCGATGCAGCTAAAGTAATAGCACGCTTTTTAGAGAGAGATACATCTCATATTTATATATATGGAGATTATGATAACGATGGCATTCAATCAACATATATAGCTTATGATTGTTTGAAGGTATTGGCTGAATCATTGGATAGCAAGTGTCAAATACATTATCATATTCCAGAAAGAGAAGAGGGCTATGGTTTATCTGCTGAATGGTGCTTTGAATTAGTACATAATGATATACCAAATAATAATATACTTGTACTTACAGTAGATAATGGTATAGCCAAAGGATATGAAGTAGATTACTTACAAGATAATAATATAGAAGTAGTGGTAACAGATCATCATGTTCCACAAGAAGGATTGATACCTAATTGTATAGTAATAGATGAATTAATAGATGATGAAAATGAATATATGGGTTTATGCGGTGCAGGTGTTATATATAAATTATGTTCATACTTATTAGTAGATTATTATGGAGACGATTCAGGATATAATGAATATTATTTACCTAATGTAATGACAGCTACAATATCAGATATGGTTCCTGCTTCATTAGAAAATAGTATCTTTATAAGAAATGGATTATATATGCTTAATGATAAGAATATTGAGTGTTCTGATTCATTTGAGTATTATATGCAATATAGAGGATATAAAAAATTAATACCAAAAGATATAGCATTTGAATATGGGCCACAAATAAATGCGTGTGGTAGAATGGGTAATGCTAATTCAGCAATGGACTTCTTATTAGAAGATACAGAAATAAGAGATATGTATAATAAGATAGTTAATTATAATGATGAAAGAAAAGACAAAACAAAAAACTTAGTAGCAGAAGCAATACCTAATATAGATGAATCAAGTTTAGTAACGATAGTAGTGTCTAATGATGCTGGTGGATGTGCGGGATTATTAGCAAATAAATTAATGGAAATGTATAACAGACCAACAATAGTATTTAATGAAAGTAAAGATACATACAGCGGCTCTGCTAGAAGTATAGAAGGTATTGATTTACAGAGTATATTTAAATACCTACAAGAACAAAACATAATCGTATCTTTTGGAGGCCATTCAAAAGCATGTGGAGTTGAAGTATCAAAAGATAAACTAGATTTATTTAAAGACTCTATGAATAATATAATTTATACAATAATACAAAAGGCTCAAGAAAATGCTACAGAAATAAAAGAACCAGTGTATTATGCAGATAGACAATTAAGCGCATCAGAAATATCAAAGAATACAATAAAAGAATATGAAGATATATTATTCTATAATGATTTAAATGCACCTAAGTTCTATTTAGAAAATATAAATATATCAATCAATAAAAGATCGAATAATAATCCTAATAATATCAAGTTTGCACTAAGCGATAAAACAGGTGAAAACACTGCATGGTGCTGGGGCTTTGGTGAAACATATGAAGAATTAGGAAGTCCTAAAAAAGTTAATATACTATGTGAACTTGAACTATTTAATGGTCAAATAGTAATGAACATAAAACAAATGGAGACTGCATAAAAAAGCAGTTTCTTTTTTTGTTATTCTTATATATATTATTATGAAACAACGTAAGGAGAGTGATTATTGTTTGAAAAACTTTACACATTTACACGTACATACTCCAGACAGTTTACTAGATGGATTTAATAAAGTTGATAATCTAATAAATAAAGTTAAGGAATTAAACATGAAAGCAGTAGCAATAACTGATCATGGTACTCTTGCAGGTACTTATGAATTTCAACATAAATGTTTAGATAACGATATAAAACCTATACTTGGTATTGAAATGTATCATACACATGATATGAATACAATAATGCTACCAATAGAAGATAGAAAAGATATTGCATTTAATAAAGCAAAAGAAAATAATATTGAAATACCGGAGAAAGCTAAAAAGAAAGAAATAGAAGAATTAATTAAACCTTATATGTATGATACAAAAGGATATCATTTAATCTTATTAGCTAAGAATCAAATAGGATGGAATAATTTAGTTAAACTATCATCAATAGCTAACGAAGAAGGTTTATTTAATGGCAAAGGTCATTGTGATGATGAACTATTAAAGAAATATAGTGAAGGTATTATATGTACTTCAGCCTGTATTGGTTCTATGATAAATCAATATATACTTAAAGGTCAAATAGAAGAAGCATATGCAGAAACAATTAAATTAAAATCAATATTTGGAGATGACTTCTATTTAGAGTTACAACCACTGAATGATTATAAACAATTAGTAGTAAATAAAAATTTAATAAATTTTGCAAATGAATTAGGAATAAAACTAATAGCGTCTAATGATTCACATTACACTAATAAAGAAGACGCTTATGTTCATGATGTACTATTATGTATCGGTACAGGTAAAACATATAATGATCCAGATAGAATGAGATATAATGAAGAGTTCTGGATAAGAAGTTATGAAGAGATGGAAGAAGCATTTCATGTTCAAATAGATAAACATTTTGATGAATATGAAATGTGTATAACTGTAGAGGATTATTTTGATACTTGTAAAGAAGCATTGGATAATACTCAGTTAATAGTAGATAAAGTATCATCAGATATTAGACTAGGTTCAGACCATGAGTTATTACCTGAAGTAGAAGTACCTGAAGGCTATACTCCTGAACGTTGGATATCTAGACAATGTTGGATTCAATTATATAAATATTTAATAACAGAAAACAAAATGGATAAACGATTAGAATATGAAGCGAGATTAAAACATGAACTAAATGTTATTAATACAAAAGGATTTGCGTCATATTTCTTAATAGTACAAGATGCAATACAAAATAGCGGCTGCGCATTCGGTCCAGGAAGAGGTAGATTCTAAGCCTCCTTTGTATAGAAATATATAATGTCAAACAATGTGAACCTTATTGCTCAAGGGTGTATCGTAAATACGATGCTAACGGTGGAACTCTAAGTGTTTTGAGACGAACATATGACAATACCGTGCTAAGTTTTTATATTTTTAACAATTATTGCTATAATTAAAAATCAAAAATATAAAAGAAAGTGTAACGACTAATCGTGATGAGTGTAGCGATGTAGAACAGAAGATGAGCTACTGTTCTAAGTGCATTGCACTCTAACAGATAATGCTGAGAGTGAAGATATAGTCTAGTCCCACTATTAAATTAGTGTTAAAGTACTGTGAAAACAGGGGTGTATACGAGTGCTGCAGGTAGTCTTGCATCATTTTTACTTGGTATAGTAAAAGGTACAGATC
>ERZ1035037.153-NODE-153-length-26734-cov-30.590165_pt1 | contig 26734 bp, 22 predicted proteins | sample MGYA00520618_ERZ1035037 | MGnify/ENA primary metagenome ERZ1035037 (study PRJEB33766, sample SAMN09781741) | gut metagenome | biome: gut microbiome | host: Homo sapiens | place: Madagascar | study: EMG produced TPA metagenomics assembly of the PRJNA485056 data...
TTTATACATATTATATATTATTAATTACTTAATTATCTATTCCCGCCCAACCACCCCTATTATACACTAAAATTATTGGTTTGTCAAGTAACTTTGGAAAAGTTTTTTGTAAATATACTATGAAGTCTAAATTATAATGTTATGCTTGTACATCTCCTAAAACAAATACATCTCCCATATTATTAGCAAAAATCCGATATTCCTCTGCATTTGGAACTTCGTTCCAACTTATTTCGGAGCCCGTAATAGAAATGTTTTGAGGGGTATTTAGTTGTGGTAGTTCTTTTATATAACATCTACTACGAAGTGGATCGACGCTGTAATTACTCGTATTTATAAAAACCCTAAATGAAAAACTATAATTTGAAATTGATTTTCTTTCAACTATTCTTTGAGCAACCCGAATCTGTTCTGTCAAACCGGATTCACTATATTGAACATCAGACGTTTTTTCAAGATAATCAGATTTAACAACTGCTTCATTAACAAAAACCCGTCCAATTAGAGTCTTTTCAAGTCCTTTTGTAACATAAGTTCCATCTTTCCAAATAGTGTTGTCGTTCCATTTCAGCAGAGTTTCAACGCATACACTTTGCTTATCGACTACAGGAATTCCGTTTTCATCCGTGTCTTGAACCACTTCCGCTTGTGTTTTCAACGGCTCATAATCAAGCCAAATTAAACGATCTGGTTGGTTAATATAAAACGGTCCGTCTGAACACATTCCTGAAATATCTTTACCATCACTGCTCATAAACAAAAATTTTTGTTCTGCCGGATTCATCGGATTTTTAAGAGGTTCTGTTTCGTCATAAGAATTGTAAGGACCGGCAACATTCAAATATGTGCCTTTGTTGTAAGTCCCATCCTTATTTTTTACTTCCGCATATTTAAAATTAGCAACATTAATCCTATCTCCAGTTGGCGCAACTATGCTCTTTTTCCAAACAGAAGTGTTGTGATATTTCTCTGAATCCTGCCAAGTATTAGATAAAATTCCGTTTTCATCAACAACCTTTAAATAAGAGCCATTCCTAATTTTAAGCTTGTTAGCATCACTTGAAAGATTCACAAATCCGTCGCTTCCAACTTCTTCAAGCACCTTCGGAATCGAAATCGAGACAATAGCATTCGAATTATCATCTCTGGCAATCGAAAAAATATCTCCATTATAGTCTTCAGAAAACATAAATTCGCCTTCAATAATGATTTCGTTCGCATTTGTTTGAATTGTTCCAGTCCTCATATTTGAATTAATTGCATAACTCTCAAACGATTTGCTATAATCAATCGAATTTTGCCCATTTATCTTTAGCGTCCCGTTATTAATTGTTGCTACAGTTTCGTAAGTCCCATCTCCGTTATTCTTTTGATAAAACCCGTTTTCTTTATCGTAATAATACGCGGTATCTTTTTTGGGCGTTTCGTCTCCGGAAAGATATTCGTCTGCATTTGGAGCAAGAATCGTATTGATAAGTCTCGATCTTACCTTCATTGAAAGTGTGTCACAATCAAATTCAGCCTCAATTAAATCTCTCTGCTCGGCAACTTCTGTAAAATTAGAATAAATAACATAATCAATTTCAACGATTTTGCCTGTATTTGTCTGTAAAACAAGAGATAGAATATAATACTTTTGCGGATCGAGCCCATAAAACGTTGCGATTATTTCTCCGTCATATTGCTCATCTGTTTTTTCAAGAATAGTTCTTTTAGCAGAATCATATAAAATCCATTGATAACTCTTCCACTGAATATAGCTGTCTTGGTTGTACGTCGAAGTAACTGTAAAATTTCGAGTTACTATTATATTGACAGATCCATCTGATTCAATTACATTTCCAGAAATTGTTGATATGATCTCCGGGTTTTTGTAAATTGAAAACGGATTATAGTCGCTATCTTTGTAAAAGCTCTTAATCTGATAACGAGTTTTGTCAATTTCTGGATTAAATCCTTGATTTCCAGTATAAGTAATATAATTATAATCTTTGTTGAAATAATTGATGTTAAACCAAGTCGGCTTAGCTGTGGTCGTTACTTCTTTAAAGATCATATTTTTATTAATGTTGATAGAAGGTCTGATATAAATAATCCCAGTATCTGAATCCGTGATCGCCTGTTTATTGTAAAAAATTATTCCGGTGTAATCTTGAATATTAAACGGAATATATTTCACAGAAATTGTTAAGTCTGATGGAATAGCAGAACTTGACGTATATATAATATAATTCTCTCCAACTTCAAACGCACAATCTTTTGTTATGTCGACACCGTTATTATTTGTAACAGATAGTATCGAAGAAATTGCGCTTTCTATATTAAATATACGAGAATTGTTTCCTAAACTATTTCCACTAATTTTATTATTTGTCGTCGCAGTTACGGTATCAAAAATTCTAACCGGTTTTTCTTCAACAAATTTGAACGGAGTTTTATTAATTTCTCCAACTTGCGTTGTGGTATTTATCTCATAATTTTTACCATCTCGACGACAATAAATAATTTTGTTAGAAAGAGTTCCCCAGTTTGCGGCATCAGTTGTTCTGTTCCAGATAACGGTTACTTGATAAAAAGACACATCAACATTTTGAGAAAACCACATCAAAAAATCAGCAGAAACCTCCTGATCTGTTTTTAACGTAATTGTTTCTGTATTGTCTATGAATTTGCCACCAACTAAATACACTAAGCTTCCCGACGAACTCGATCTTGGTGTATAAAGTATACCATCCGTTGTTGTTCTAATTTTTACCCATTCTGAAACAACACCGTTGTTTTTGGTCGTAAAAAAATTCAAGACCTGCTCTCCGGTAAATCCTTCTACAGAGGTTGTTTGTTTAAATGTATATGTTCCCGCTGGAAGCATATATGTTCCAGAGGAAGCTTTGTTGCTATTTGAAATTTCTTTAGAAGAAAAATGCGGCTCAAAAATTCCGTTATATGGAGAACCATAATAAATTCCACTATATTGGACTTTCGGGTCTTGAATATTATTAAAAATAATTCTCTCCGACCCAGTTAGCGCAAACGAACCATATCCATCTCCTTTTAGAGGATAGAATATTCCGCCCGGATCACTATCTACTAAATAAGTCTGTTCCCAATGTGATTGTTCTGATTTTGCCGCAGATGTCTTCCACGTCATCTTCCCGTTGAATTCTCCGCTGTCGTAAATAAATTCAACCATATCCGTTGCGCCGAGATTCGAGGGATTGTTCCCGTTTTTAAAAATTTGAAAACCGTTTGCGTTTTCCGGAACAATTTGTCCGTCCGCAAAAGCATTTCCTTCTGCGGTAGACGGATAAACGTATCCATACGTTGAATCATAACCAGTAATCAACGAACGTGTCATCGTAAACGTTGTCGGAACAGTTCCGGTCCAACTTGTCACGGGATTGGTTGCCTGATCGGTTGGATCATATCCGCCCAATTTGATAATTTGAATCGGTTGAATAAACTTGTCGAGTAACACTAAATTGTCTACAACTTTATCATCGCTATCGATTAGTGCGGTTTGAATTCTTTTTTCATTAGACCCGATTACCGTTCCGCTGGCAACGATCATATCATAATATTTTTCAGCATCTGGTGGGAAAACAGAATTATCAATTGTCGCGCTTATATTGTCTCCTTTTTTGACTTCTTGATATAACGTGATTTTCCACGTATATGTCTGACCTTCGACCAGTTTCGGAGTTGAATTTGAAGACATTTGATTTCGAGAAATCGTTGAATTTTCCGTGGTGTCGATTACTTCAACATAAAACGGAATTTCAAGATAACTTCCGTTTAATCCGGAGTTGATGTTTTTTAAATTCGGGAGCAAGGACAAGAAGTTAGTTGTAACATACGGTCTCAAATCTGAAAGATATGTTACATTATTTTTAACCGGACCTTGTTTTCTGCTGGTTGGCGGAAAGACCAAACCGTTGTTGCTGTCATATATTTCAATCGAATACCCCGTTACAATCGTATTGGAGGTATCGATCTTACATTCAAAAATTATTGGCAAATCTGCCGAGTTTTTACTAATATCAAAAGTCCCATTAAAAGGACTACAATCTGTCGGTTTATAAATTGCCATACTTTATTAAAACCCCCTTTAATAATATTTTTTGAAGTATACGGGCGGGCGGAGGCTTTCTCTAACCCGCCCGCACACCTATTTTTAGATCAAAATAAAATCATCTTCCGGTTTCGTCTCTTCTTTTACCTCTTCGACAACCGGTTCTTCTTTAATTTCTTCTGCGATTTCCACAGCCGGTTCTTTGACCGTCTCAACGACGGCTTCAACCGGCTCATAAACTTTCTTCTTGCGAGCGCGTTTTGCGGCATCTTCTGCCTCGCGACGAGCTCTTTCCTCTGCTTCTTTTGTTTCGCGCTCTGCCGCTTCTGCGAGAGCTTTAGCCTCTTCTGCCTCACGGCGCTTTTTCTCTTCGAAGAGACGATAAATTCTCTTCAAGTCACAACTTCTGCAAGCCATAATTATTTATTTTTCTCCTTTTATTATTATTCAGAAATTTCCAAACCAATCGTTCCATCCGTAGAAATAGCACCATCATTTTGTCCAGTAATGAACGGAAGCAATTTATAATAATTGAATCTCTCACTATTAAACATTTCAATAAGACTACTCGGAACGGACGGATCACTAAAGCTCAAACTCAAAACAGCATTTTTGTTTCTTGCCCCAAGGTACACTATACTTGTATCACTTCCAACATTAAATGTTACAACATTTGATGCAGTAGCCGTCAACATATCAGAACTTCCGAAATTACTGCAACAATATAAATACCCATCTGCAGAGCTAATACTTGTTTCAAAAGTACCTGTAACAAGATTGTTAGTTGGAAGAGGTTTGAAGTTAGTATCAACATTGAAGAACTGTTCTGCACAAGTAAAAATATCGGTTGTAATTACTGAAGCGCCTTCCAATTCAGCCCGAAGATCTCCCATCGTATCATTTGAATTAGTGCTTTGTTGAGAATATGGAATAATTATAGTTATTGTTCCTTGAGGGCTTGTGAAGTTTGTATTCAATACGTCTGCAAGCGTTGTATTTTGTAATGAGATGATATCAGAAAATATCTGTGCATCATCGTGATCAAAAATCCATCCATCCGAGAACACGGGGTTATGAGCAAACGAGATACTTCCGCCAAGACTGCTGGTATCGAGATCATAAACTCCCCAATGCCACGTGTCGGTGTAGGTTAATGTCGAATTTGTTGCCAAACTATCAAGAAATATTTGATTAATTGTTCCTGCTCCAGACGAGAAAATTTCTCGTAATTCATCATCTGACCAAAACCACTGTTCGTTGTCTGCCCAGCAGCCCCAACCCCAATAATCCGATGATTCTTTTTGCTCTCCGTTTGGATTTTCTTCGGCGGTAAAACCCATTGCTTCGGCCGTGTTTTTTGGCAGATAACCAAAGTGAATAAGAGATCGAGGGCCTGAAAAAGAAATTTCGGGAGGATTTACGAGATTTAATGATACATACGCAAAAGTTTCGTGACCCGGAACTGGAAGAATTCCTATTCCAGAAACATAGCATAGACTATAAACATTACCAGAACCTCTCACATATGCAGCAGCATTTTCAAATCCGCAATCCTTGTAAAGTGCTGAAGTGGGAATCGACGAAAAACTATAATCGTCAAATATTATTGAATAAGAACCAGTGTCGGTCCAATCAGAAGTAGACTCCACTTTCAATAAATAAATATTCGCACTTGATTTTGTCCCAATAACGGTTGGATCAAGTTTAAATGTCGGTCTTTTTCCTTTAGTTCCAGAAAAATTAGTTACCCCAGAAGCACTTGGACTAGAAACTTTTAAGTCATATTGGAAAGTGCTTTGTATTGTAATTGTCGTAGAGCTTAATTCAGATCTTTTTATAAACTGCGGACTTGTTAAAAGGCGTTTGCCTTCACAATAAACACAAACGTCAACAAGCGGACTTTCGTAAGAAGCATCTTTGCTATAAAACTTTCTGTTATTGCTTAAATATCCAAAAGCAGTTCTATGCAAAAAGCCGTCGTTTCCGATCATTAACATTTCCTTTACTTGCTTTCCATTAACATAATACATTTACAAGTACCTCGATTATTCAAGAATCAGATAAGCCGTATTCGCATCAGTTCCAATTTGGGACGTTGATGTTATAATTTGGTATTTAAGCAAATTGGACGGAAGTTCGGATTTTTCTACATAATCTGGAAGAGTAATATTCCCATCGGATTGTGTATGGGTTGTTCCGTTTACGGTTATTTTGGTCGTTAGACCGTCTGCTCCTTTTGGTCCATACATAAACGTATGATTATGACCATATATCGTTTGTGCGGCAGAATCGTAAGAAGAAACCTCAAACAACATATATCCATAAGTATTTTCCCTATCTGTTATTTGACATTGAAGCAAACCAACATCGCCAGCTTGTCCAGAAAAACTCGTTATAGTAGTCCAGAAATCATCTTTGTCTTGCAATCCCAAAAAATATTGTAGCGTTCCCGATCTAATTCCGGTCTGTAAAATACTATAACTTGTTCCAGTCGGACCCTTTGCTCCGGTTGGTCCAGTTGCTCCAGTTTCCCCTCTCTCTCCTTGAGGTCCTGTCGGTCCTACTGAACCAGTATCTCCATTCGGTCCTTGTGGCCCTGTTGGTCCTTGAGAACCAGCAGCTCCTGCGGCTCCAGCTTCTCCTTTGTCTCCTTTGGGACCTGTTGGTCCTGTTGGTCCAGTATTTCCCATATGATCGATCTGTTCCTGAAGGCTTGCGCTTAAGTCTTCGTAGCCAATCAGGTCTGTAATCGCATATTCAACGCCCTGTTCTGGAGTTGTTGGAATTGCGGATTCTGCCGTATATTGAATTTTAGAAAGATGAGATAGATTGTCAGAAGCACCAATTTGAGTTGAAAGTTCTGATCCAAGCTTATCTTTGTCAACATCAATTGAAAAATAATTAGGATTTTCATTAAATGTCGCTTTAATATATGTTCCAGGAGCAATACTGGTATCAAAAATTGTATTAATACCTTTAGCGTCCTCTCCAACATTTACTACGGTTCTTCCAGAAATGATCATAGTTCCATATGGTCCAAATGATCCACTAACAGGACTATCGCTTAAAAACGTATCAATGCTACTAATATCTATTTCTGTTATGTCTTTTCCGGGAAGCCCCGTAGGTCCAACGCTTCCAGTTGCCCCGGTTGGGCCTACTGCTCCATCTGCGCCCGAAGGACCTTGAGGACCCATAGATCCAGTAGGGCCTGTTGGACCAACGGGACCTATGTTTTCAAAAAATGGTAAGGCAACTACTGTCTTAACTCCATCACCTATCTTTTGGCGTGAATAAGTGTGTGTACTATCCGGATCATAAATAATCACCTCGCCTTTTTTTGGAACAAATGTCGTAGCTTTGTTCCAATTTGCCTCTGTGTCGTGCTTCAGCACAACCCGTGTTTTTAATGTTTTTTCAGTTGCCATTTTAAAATTTTCTCCTTTCGAAAATTATCAATTCCAAATTTTTGGAGAACTGGACAAATCATCGTTCCAGATCCGCCCACAAAAGGAGGGGCTTTTTGTGCCCCTCCAAATTATAAAATACCGGTTTTATTTACTTGATTAAATAGGATCGGTAGAATCTCCACAATCGAACACGAGAGTAACCGCATCGTCCCAGTCAATATTCGGTGTCTCGGTAGCCGTTCCTGTAATCTTTAGACCAGAACCAGCTGTTGCTGATACTTTCGTAACAGTACCGGCCTTATCAACACCGGGATGAGCCGTAGTATACTCGGTAAGCTTTGCGTCGATCAAGCCGTTAATAGCGGTATCGGACTTCTGCGTTGCCGCAATTGTAATCTTCTTGTTCGTCTTGTCGGGAGTAATTGTAACATTAGAACCAGCGACAAATTCGACAACATCATTGTCTCCAAATGTAACATCCGTCGCACCAGATTTAGCTTTAATCTTTTGGTTCGTGTCAGTATAAGACTTAATATATCCCCACTCGGAAACAGTCGCGTCGGTTACTTTCGTAGCGCCTTCTGCAATACCTTCGAGTTTCGTCTTATCATCTGCAGACATAAGACCATGAGCCGTTGTGGTGGCATCAGAAACTGTTTTCTTCGTAGCAGTGATTTTACCGTTCGCAGCCTGCGAAACACTGTCAATAAACGAAAGCGCTGTTCCGCTTGCCGCAGGAGCAGCCGTTTCAAGGCTTGCTGAAGTTACGGTAAGAGTGTTTCCAGATTTCGAAATATTTGTCACAACTCCACTATTCGCAGTCCCGGAAAGCGTATTAATATATTCAGAAAGATTTACGTCAGTATTGCCGATCTTTTCATATGCCGGTGTTGTAAGGGCGGTGTTCCAAATATACTCATCATAACTGTCATTTTCGTCGCTATGAGTGTGCGCAACAATATAGATAATACCCTTTTTACCGGTTGCTGGCAGCTTATCAAAACTGTCATATTTAACAATATCAAACTGGGTAACACCGCTAATGGCATTATCGATAGCTGTCTTAACAGCGCCAGAAGTGATATAGTTTCCGGAATCCTTCGTAACAGTTGTATCGAGAGCTTTGTTTTCAACGCTTCCGAGACCAACGTCCGACTTTGTAATTGTAATATTTTCAGACAGTTCGTGTCCATTAACAGTAGTCGTTTTGTCTACTTTTCCGGCAAGAGCGGTATCGTTTCCAGTTTTAAATGTGGTAAACTCCGACTTCGGGAGAGCAGCGCTCGCCGTTGTTTTCGCTGCATCTGCAGTAGATTGCGCAGCGGTAGCCGCTGCCTTCGCGCCATAAACAGTGTTTTCTGTTGCGGTGTCAGTTGATTTACCGAGAACCGCTGCGGCCGCACCAGCCTCATCAAAAGCATCTGCATTTTTTGTTGCCGCAGTTCCAAGTCCTGTAATATACTCGTGAGAAATCTTATGGCTGGCATCGATTTTGTCTTGTTTTCCAGTCGCATAAGCATCATAAGCAGCTACTTTAGTAGCGGTAATACCAGAAGCAAGAACCGCTTTTTCTTCGTCAGTAAACGTTAACGAAAGAGTGATTTTCTGCCCATCTTTACCAACAGAAAGACGGGTTTCATCGGCTGTTGTCTCAAGCGTAACATCACCCTTAAGACTATTGAGTGTTTTAACAACGCTATCTGAACTAATAAGTCCATCGCGAGCAGCTGCAATTACCGCACTGAAATCAGCCGCTTCGGGCGCAGCTTTCTTTGCCCAAGCATAAACATTTGCGGCAAGAGCGCTTGCCCACGGAAGCGCACTAAAATTCTTTGTTCCGTCACCAACCTTAAACATAATCGCGGGCGGCGTAGTTTGTTCAACAGATGCACCGGTCGGAATAATCGTGACTGCCATTTCACCCTTTTTAAGAACAGGGTCATTTTTAGTCCAGTTAGCATATTCGTCATATTTTAACTGAATTCTTGTTTTTAAAACTTTTTCTGCCATATTTCCTCCATTACTATTTCCAATAGTGTTTTAGCATTAATATTTCTGCCATATTTATTTCTCCAAGCCACGGAAGTTTTGCCCTCCGTGGCTATGAAATGTTTGTTTTAATAACTATTTAATAATTATGCGTTTCCGCCATCCAGAATAAATTCATCGCCTTCGGCAACAAACAGTTTCTGAACATTAACGGCCTTAATACCAATTACCCCTTTATTGGATTCAATAGAGGTGTTGTCGACCTTCACAAGACCGAGTGCTTCTGCGGTAGCCGCAGGAATATCTCCATCGTGAAGAGCAGAATCCCAGCTCGTTACCTTTTCGGCCGTAATTCCATCAAGGACTGCCTTATTGTCGTGTACGTGAGCCTTAGTTTTAAGGTCTGCAATATCGGCATTCATTGTAGCGGCGTCAGAAGGATGTGCCTGAATCCAAGCAGCGATTTCCTGAAGCGTATCCAGAGATGCGTCAGCGTTCTCCGGAATCAGCTGTTTCACCAACTCTTCGTTTGCAATCGTTCTAACAGACTTGTCGACATCGGTCCCAATCAGTGTATCGACTTTAGCGCCGACGGTAGCAGCGTTTCCGGTAGCCGCATCAGCAACTTCTTTCGCGTATTCAACAACAGTTGTTGCTTTTGCGCCCTCGGGGAGCGTACCAACCAATGTAGCGAGGTCATTAGCTTTCTGTTCGACAGCAGTTACTTCGGACTTCAGCGCATAATCGCCCTTCTTCTGGTACTTCGCAAACTCATCTGCAAGACCCGTAACCTGCTCCATCGCATGTGTGTGGCTCTTTGCCGCGTAAGTATTCGCGAGATCCAGCCCGGTAATCGCGGTCTGAATCTTTTCAGCAACAGAACCTTCAACGCTTGCCGCACCATTCAACTTAGTAATCGCATCGGTGTTTGCCTTGATCGCAGTGTTCATTGCAGGCAGCTTGTCGTCAACCGCCTTCGCAGCACCGGCTGCATCATACTTACCAGCAAGAGCAGTTTCGAGATCTGCGGTCTTCGTGTAATCAGCTGCCTTCTCCTTCGACATCGTTCCGAGAGCAAGCGCCTCAATCTTTCCATCGGCCATTCCCTCTGCGCCAGTCTTCGTATAAGCATCCGCGATACCATAACCAGCCAGTGTAGTAGCCTTGTCTGCCTTACCGTCAATTTTCGTCTTCAGCGCCGCAGCAAGATCCGTTTCAGCAACTTCGTCCTTTGCAGCGAGTTTGCCGAGATTCTCAATCTTCGTAGAAAGAGCAGCAACTTTTGCGTCAACCTTTGCATCGCCAGCATCGACATATGCCTTGACGGTCATGTCTGCGCCTTCTGCGTCAGTCAGACCAGCAGTTTTCGTTTCGAGAGCTGTAACTTTGCCGTTCGTAGTGGTCAGATCAGCCGCGAGAGCATACTTATCCTTTCCATCCGCTTTCAGCGCACCATCAATTGCGGCATTAACAGTATTCGCGACGGAACCAACAGTTTCCGCAGTTCCATTCAGCTTTTCAATCGCAGCTTTGTTTTCGCCGATCTGTGTATTCATCGTAGCGGCGTCAGTGCCGTGCGTAGAAATCCAGTCAGAAACCTCTTTCAGGGTATCATACGCTTCTGGAGCACCATTAACAATTTTCGCGACCTCTTCAGAAGCAATCTCTCTAACGGTCTTATTTGCTCTACCGTCTTCACCCTTATCTGTGCCAACCAGCTTCGTAACATCGGCTTTAACGCCAGCATATCCATCGGGAGTAGCCGCCGCAACCTTGTCATCAACATATTTGTAAATACCGGTAGCAGCGGTTTCGCCAGCCGCTTTTGCGCCGATTTCGGTTTTAATATCTCCAACGGAGGTCTCGAGAGCGCCAACACGATTTGTCAGAGCGGCGAGATCCGCAACAACGTCTCCGCTAGAAGTTTGAGCTGCGAGCTTCTGAAGCGTTGCTCCATCACCGCCAGCAACAGTAATAATATAACCGGTTACGGAATTATCTTCTGCAACAACGGCAATAAACTGACCGGGGTAAGACAGGACGCCTTTCGCATAGGCCAGAGCAGCATCATAGCTTTCAAACACCGCATTCTTATCAAGAGGCAGCGGGTTAGTTCTGTTAATCGAAACGCCAACGTCCCAAAGAGCGCCGGCAGCTTTCATCTCAAAAAATTCTTGTCTTGTCATATATTTTTACCTCCATTACCAATTATCAAAATTACGATACAACAATCTTGTAGGTGTTTGCGCCACTGTCTGCAGAAGCAGAGTTGACATACCAAACATCATAAGCAATGGCGGTAAAGCCGTTAGCGCCTTCAACCTGAACTTCGGTATGACCCATCGTACAAGGAGCACCGTTAACGTTGTTGGAGCACTTCACAGAAGTCTTCCTACCCTTCGGGATTGCGAAGAACATCTGCTGCATCCCATTCGTGTCAATCGTCGCAGGGAAAGAACCGTTGCGGGCGGTCAGGGCACGAATCTGCGCAGAGGTAAGAGCAGCAACATCAAGCACGCCAGCAGCGTTCTTGTAGCCATAAAACCAGTTACGATAACCGGTAACAGCGCCAGAAGTAGCGACAGCAGTTGTTCCGGCTTTAATCTGCGAGGCAGGATAATCGTGCTCAAGGTTGGTCTTCGGAATTTTACCATCACTATAAGAAGCCTTCGCGGTCAGCTTATAGTTTGTAGTCTCTTCAACGGTAAACGCGTCAAAAGATCCGGTCGCCGCAGTCTTCGTCACATCATTGGTATCCTTGATTTCCCAAGCAGTAACGGTAACGCCAGTATCTGTCGGAGGATAAGCATAAGCCTTCTTGTCGAATGTAGCGGTATAAGCAGGAGTAAACGTTGTGCCAACTTCTTTTGCGCCTGCGCCAGTCAGAGTAATTGCACAGGTAGGAGTCGGTTTCGTAGGATTCAGCTCTTCCGTGGTAAAGTTCTCAAGGAAAGAGTTCAGGTTCTTGCCCTTGCCAGGGATCGTAACAGTACCAGTCTGGGACTTCTTGACATTACCGATCTGTGTCCAGTCGCCAGCACCAACGAAGTCCTTCGAGAGAATAATGTTTTCGGAGCTGACATTTCCATCCATTGCGCCCCAGTTTGCTCCGTCATAAACATATCCCATAAAGGAATAGGTCTCGGGAGTAGTTCCCAAAGCGGTCTTGATCACGCAAATATCACCCTTCGCAGCGGTCTTATCACCAAGCGCACGTGCAATTGCAGCGTTGTCGGTTTCGTCCGCATTGCGAACGACAGTGTAATAGTTGTCTTCAGCGGCATCAATCAGCGCCTGAATCTGCGCCGCATCAGTTCCTGCATAAGGAAGATCCTTCCACGCGGTTGCGCCATTTCCGAATTTAAATTTGTTTGTGTCGTTTTCAAAACCAATTTCACCGATCAACAGAACTGGATTAGCGGCTGCCCACTTTTCAGCAGTGTCGTTTCTCATTTGAAATCTGGTTTTAATTGTTTTAGTTGCCATAAGCGTCTCCTCCACTATAAATTAAGTTATTATAACCAGCCCCAACCAAAATATACGAAGAAGATGCTTCGTCCCAGAGATATAATGATTGGTCTTTGGTATCAATATAAATTTTCCCCTTTTCTCCGACTTCCGGGAAATTGTCAGATGTTTCGTTCGGAACAACTCCACCAGAGCCACCGGAATTTCCAGAGCTAGAAGATTGCATAATAATATTTTTTTCACTATTAACAATTCCGAGCTCCCATTCTCCTATTGAATTTTTAACAGAAATGACATCGCCTTCCATACCCCAAGCTGGAGCCCATTCTTTTGCTTCATTAATCGTTAAAAATTTGTTCTTTCTTTCAACCTTTTTTAACAGTTTGTTTTTGTCGTAGAAAAATAATTCTGCTACATCTGCACTATCCGAAGTTATAATTAGCGTTTCGGCGGGAATCGTTCCAGCTTCAATCGCTTCATTAATTTTTTTTATGCTTCCATAAGCAAATTTCATCGCTGAATCCTCCCGTCTTTAGAAGTAAATTAATTTAGATTCTGATTGGTTTTCTTGTATTTTTTTTACCATTTCTGTAACTTGATCTAGTTTGTTGTTCATTGAATCTAAATTTGTGCTAATTTTTTCTAATCTTTCATCTACATATTTTTTAATAACTTTGTTTTGAACCGGTCTTGACGAATCGTCTGACATTTCAGTATCGCATTGCCAGTTTCTGACGTATATTTCGTCGAATGTTCCGTTCAAAACGCAACAGTTTTTACCGGTTTTTATCACGTCAAAACACCTCCGTCTAAAGATTGCTCTACTATCATTTTAGACGGTGGAGTTGCCATAACCAAATCCCCCATCTCTACTCTTAATTGCACCAAAAGGGGTGCCTTTGCGTCGAACATCAATGTTTCAATTTGAGAAAGCGTAACAGAAACTCCGCCGTCAACAACAACAAATGACGGATCTCCGGTACACATTTCTTTTGTTAAAACTACTCGACCACATTGAGAGAAGGTAAATTCGGCATCGGTAACTTCTTCTTTTTTAATCTGTTTCGAGCAAAACAGAACGGTCGGGGTCGTTCCTCTAACCATATTTTACCCTCCTTTGTTTATTTTGTTTTTTTATTTTAATTGTTTAAGTAAACTACTTTTCCAATTTTGTAAAATTATTTAATATAATCATAATTGTTTTTCTTCATCTCCCACTTATTGATTTTTTTATTACTCCAATCCGCAATTGGATTTTTTTCAAAATATTGTGTTCTACGAATTGGTGCGGTTGGATTATATAAAGATTGATCTCCAATATGTTGAATCAACGATGGAATTGTCGTAATCATTGGAATATGATTATATAAACACCACATATAGATTAAAAGATCGTCCTGTAAAATTTTATTACATCTTGAAAACATAAATTCACAAATATTATTTAAATATTTTTTTGGAATAATTATACAGGCTCCAGAAACAATTCCTGCTTCCCAATAAGGAGATTCATTTTGAATAACTCTTTTATCTCTATAGTAATATGGAAATAAACCAATTACAGCATTGGGGTGAACACTAACAATCTTTTCACAAATTTCTAAAAAATTATTACAAAAATCTAAGTCGTCATCCATAAACATACAATGAGTACAATTTGTTTTTTTAAAACTTTCCCATCCTTTTGCCGTATTCCAAGAATACGATTTATTTTTATATTGCGGTTCTAATTCTCTTAAATCATACCAAATATTTTCTTCTGATAATCCAATTGTGTTTATTGATTTTTGAGCAAAACCTGGACGTTTAGAACAGGTTTTAATTTTTGTGTATAACATTTTATAAAATCATGTATACTCAATCATTATGGGATAAACATTTTTTGTTTTAATCAAATCAACAATTTTTGCCAGATCTTCTTCGCCAATTGGAGTAATTGGTGTTGCAAGAGTAACATATTCGGCTGCGAGCGGAAAAGCAATTGTTTGTTTCTCATTGTTTGTACAAAATCCAGAAATTGGCACTGGGTCTTCAAACCATTGCGTTTTAACAACAACCATATCATTTTCTTCTAACAAAGCAAGTAACTGTTTTGGATCGTAACTATAAACTTCAGATCCAGATTCTATGCTGAACGAAACATCTAAATATCCGGTTTTTATTTCTCCGCTTCCACCATCTTCAGTAGAATTTTTCCATTCACCTTCATTAAAAACATTGGTGACAGTCTTTACCTTTTTATCTTCATCAAAATCTCTGACAATCGTAATCGAACCGTCTGCTGGAACACCAAGATTCTGAGAAATTGCATAATTGGTCGGATCCATTGGCATATTGTCGTCAGGAGCTTCTCCGGGATTTCTCTCATAAAGATTGTCTGCCATAATCATCAAATTCTTGCCATCCGGTTGCTCGTAATAATTAAGAATTGAAATCGCCATTTTAATTACCTCTCTTTTTTATTTTTATTTCGGTTGAACCGGAACCAGAACCGCGCTCGTAACATTGTTGTTAATCACGCTAAATTGAATTCCATAAGTTACTCCATTTTTTACTCCTTCAGGCGGAGGATCAACAGCAATTGTTTTTGGAATATTATAAGTTTCATTATCAATTGTTATTGAAATTTTTTCTCCCGTTCCGCAATAAAGCGCCCCGGCCCTGCCAAGAAGTCCTTTATTTTCCATTGCGATGCGCATAACCTTTAACGGAAGATTTCCCGCGATGCAACCGGGTTCTGTACTTGAATTAAATTCTGCCATATTATCTCCTTTCCGTTAGTATACAAACGGAAGATTATTTATGTTCGAAACGCTCAACGACATCAACCCATCGTATCCCAAGTTAAAGGAAATGCTCTGAATTAAAAATCTTTCTCGTTTCATATCGAAATCTTCCTCATCCGTATATGTTACTATATTATTAACACTTAAAAGCGGATTAAACATAACAGAACTGCTTAATGTGCTTTCCGCTATAATCTTTTTCCGCAACTCATATTCTGCCCGCTCTTCTGCCAGTTGGTCGGTCGTAATATTGGAGTCGTTAATCACATCGGCAACACGAAGCCCGATTCTTCCGACAGAAATCGGAGAGGTCGGATCTTCGTTCTTTTTAACCGCTGTACAAGTATGTCCATTAACATTTGCCCCAACAACATAAACACAATTGACAAAAGAATTCAAATCAATTGAAAAGTTTTCATTTTGTAGATTTTCAATTGAATAATCATAAAGATTCGGTTTATCTCCGTCAGAAATCACATCAACGGTCGGGACGAAATTCAACTGTCCGTAGGAATCATAAAAAACCTCCGCAGACAGAACGTCCGCAATCTGCGTAATCAAATTCCCATAATTCGACCCGGCAGACAGCGTCATCGTAATCGGCGTTACTTTTCCCTCAAACGCGGGGTGATAAAAGAACGGAATCGGGTCGAGAACATCGCCCGTCCCGCTGTCATACCATAAAATGTCTTGGATGACATCTTTGATTAACATACCGGGAGGAATCTCGACCGTCGTTCCAACTGTTCCGCGCTTGCCATTCAAAATTTCGAACTTATCGGCACAACTTACGGACACCGTTTTGGTTTCTGTCGATTTCGACGGATTCGCAGAAGTAATTACAAAAACACCCTTATGAAACCAAATAATTAGATTTTCGTCCGGAACTTCCAACCCAACATCAAGCAGAACTTTCGTATCCACCCACAAATTGTTAATTGACGGAGTATATTTTCCTTCTTGATTGTTTAATGAAAAAGACAGTGTCCGACGAGAACCGTTTTGATAGTTTTCACTATATGAACCGCCGGACAAAATGTCTTCATTTGGAAGCTGATAATTTATCGTTTCGTCCGGGTTCAAAACAAAAATACGGAATCGAGGATAAATCGTCTTTCTGCCAATAACTTTTTTAATCTCTGAAATTTTTAAATATTTTTCAATATCGCCGACGGCGGCATTCTTCCCGTCAATGATATACTTATAATTTTCGCCAGATCCCATTTTAATTTGGTTAGAAATCTGTGGCATAATGCCGCCTCCTTTCTCAAAATATGCTTATATAGACGAATATGTAAAATTATACGCGTTGTTCTAACCAATAAATATTATTAAACCTCCAAAGCAGTTTGCATTTTCGCGCATTTACTTTTTTACAATGTTTGGTTTTTGATTGAAAATTCAAAGCTACTCGTTCTGGATATAAAGCAGTGACGTATCCTGTATGAGTTTCTCCATTTTTATATGTATAAGAAACTAAATCCCTATGCTTAATTCCTAACACATTATCCGTTTTAGCTTTCGACTTCCTTCTCATTGGCTTAATAATCCATTCTTTCACATCACACGTATCAGGAATACTATCTGTAATGCATATCGCATCATTACTATGGGACTTTTCTATATTCCAGTTAATGCGTTTATTAGCGGTGTCCCCGCCGTTTGTAAGATGCAGTATTCCTAATTCAGAAATCTTTTCTCTCAGATAAGTTTTTCCCTGCATAACGTGCATGGCATAATCAAATCTTTTTGGCCTGGATTTGATCATATCAAAATATCTGTTTTCAAAATCCCGTTCTCTGCCTTTTGTTTTATCATGACACTCTTTACATAACGCGATCAGATTTCCAATGGTATCTGCTCCGCCATATTTTCTTGCCCTGATATGATGTACTTCTAACACACAGCCGGATTTCCCACATTCCTGACATTTATAATTATCTCTCAGAATAGCGGCTTTTCTAAGGTTTTCATCCAAACGGTTAGATTTCTGATACTGCCAACTATAGGGTTTGTAACCATCTGTCATTGCACGGACATCCATGCAGACATCTTCAAGGAAGTATTCTTGGATATCACACCACTTATTAAGATGATACAATACCCTTAAAACAGCATCTTTCTTCTGTTTGATGCTTGGTGCCAACCTGTTGCTTCGTTTAGAAGACGAACGGTTATTAAATCTTGTCTGCCTATATCTTTTATGATAACGGTGATAATGTCTATATCCACGTCTGATATCCATTAAATGTTTTACATTCTGGCGTTGTTCCATCGTCCCTTTAAAAACCACTTTATTTTTGGTGGGACATTTCTGAACAATGGCAAATCCTACATGCATAGAACCGTCATCAATACCGCAGACCATATGGCTTTCATCATCTTCATCAGGTTCCACTTCCTTTTCCAACTGTATTACCATAGGATATCTGGATTTTATTTTTGCCCTGCCTTTTCTAACCAGATACCAGCCTTTATTAACTTTCGTCGGCGCCAATGGCCGATTGTTTTTATCAACCACAAAGCAGTATTCAATTTTGTTTTCCATCTCTGGACGCCTTCCTTTCGGAGTAATTTTCGTCTTGCCAATGTCGGGGAGGGTATATGTGTTTCTCTGTTATCTATGCAGGACATTAGTATAGTTTCTTGATTGGCACTCGCAGAGCTTCAGACTGACGAGCACATCCGAAGGTGCGTTTTTAACCTTTTCCCCAACGTAGTTCATCATGCAGGATTACTTTCGTAAAACAGCATTCACTAAAGCTTGAAACCTGTTGTCAAGCAAGTACAGACAAGAAATGTAATAATACACTTGTCCACCTGTCTGTGCTTTTGTCTATAAAACAGACTACTTAACAACTAGTCCTTTCTGTTATTCTGTCTGAATAATACGGCAGTCTTTTGCGTCGGCAATCTCAATCCAGCTGAACGAAATTTCTTCTGGCATTTTCTCCCAAGATTCGTTCGTGGTATTACTCGGATCGGTAATTTGAATAATAAAAGTTTGACCTTTCTGGTCTTTTAACAGTTTCGGATTTCCGGAATAACAAATATCACGCCATTTGTCAAGCATATCGACTGCTTCGTTGGATGTCAAATTGCGGAAACCAAGAACTGAAGCGGAAAGATAATCAGGGTTTGTACCACAGAAGCTTTGAACCCTTCCAAGACGCTCGCGATAACCGCCGAGATTTTCGAACGGTCCGTTATTTTCTCTCCAGATAAAATTCAGTTCTGATGTATTTGGGTCTTGTTCATAAACCCACTCTTTATTGGTGTAATCTGCGTTAATCATTTCACGACCAAGCAGACAGGTAACGCTTCCACCAATTGCGTTTTTCACACCGTGGCTGAAAATTGGGTATCTGGACAACGTTTCCTGCTGTGTTTTGGCGACGTTCTGTGTTTGTGCTCCGTTAGAAATATTATACTTAAATTTCCAAACATCTTTCGGGGCGGCTGTAAATACCTTCGGATCATCCGTTTCGTGAAGCTCCGTAATTGACCATCCTTGCCAACTGGTTTTAATCGGAACAATAATTCCTGACTGATATTCAACATTTCCGCCAATCTTATTTTCAACAAGTCTGAAAACATATTTATAATAACGGTTGTTCCCAATGTTAAAGTCTCTAATTGTTCCGGAAGCATTCTCCAATACAACCGGAGTCCAAACATCTTGTTCCATCGGTTTCCCAGTCTCTCGGTTATACCAAATTTCTTTTTTATAAATGGAAATCGAATATAGAGATTGGTCATCATTTGAAATTCCTTGCGCCGCAGCTGTCGTTATAATCTTTCCGTTGCTTTCGACGTTTTCAAAATTGAAAAGACCAATAACAGAGCGAAGATTATTATCGATAACAGACATAACATTTGCGTTTTCAATTTTTTCAGGAGCTCCATTTGTCGCCTGCGGAGCAATGCCATTTCCAGACGTAGAAACATAAAAAAATTTAGATTTGATATATTGTGAGTCAGGAGCCTGCGAAACTCCGGGAACAAGAGTTTTGCCGGGACCAATTGAAAATTTAATTTTCAAGTTTCGGAACTCCTTTCTTTTAATTTTTTATGAATATTTAATGAATATTTTGAACGACAAAATATATGTAATCATTCAATCGTCATCTTTTATTCTCCGGCAGGAGCTTGAACATTAACAGTAATTTTGCTATATCCAACCTCTCCGGCCTTTACATTGTATACTCCATTTTCCGTAATCGTAATTTCGGAAGTTTTGTTTGGAACATTAACCACAACACTTGCCAGATTTGTCACATTAACTGTTCCATTCGCAGTAACTGTTTGAGAACCAGTAGGGACAATATATTCGTCCGGAATTGCATTTACTGTGACATCAGAAAGAAGTTCTCCTTCATTAGGAATAACGTTTTGAACAGACTTCGTCGGTGTAACAGTTTTCGGCGAACTCGGCGTCGGTTCAATAGTAACCGATTTGATACCAAGTTTCCCTGTGCTTGGCGATACCGTTTTGGCAGAAATACCAGCCGTAACGGTCTTCGCAGCGTCAAGTGAAGCTGCTTCAACAACAACACTGCTTAACAGCTTGCCGGTGTCCGGTGTAATCGTCTGCGAAGCAGAACTCGGGGTCGCGGTCTTGACCTGCGTCCCAAGAGAACCTGTGATCTTTGCACCATTTACATATGCCGTTTTAGGAGACAAGATGTCGTCAGCGGCAGCGGTTGCATCAGAAGTATCGAGCTGGGGAACGTTTACCGTAACCTTATCATATCCATCGACACCCTCATTCGGAATATATACCTTGTTTTCGACCGCTGTGAGCTGTTCAAGAACAGATGGAATGCTGTCTTTGCCCCACGCTCCGTTGACGAACATAAAGTTCTCCTGCGTAAAATAATTAATAGCAACAGAACCGGGTGCAGGAACGCCATAATCCACAAACACTGGATAAAACTCTGGAGAAAGTGGTTTTTGTGCCGTAGGAAGCGCGTCAACCGTGTCGTGTTCTCCCATTATCAGCAAAAGCGTATATGCGTTTGCGTTTTTAACAAAATTTTGAAGTGTAATCATATAAATATTTCTCCTTATGAAAAATTATTTTTCGAAATTTTTCTTGACAAGCGCAAGAGCTTCTTCAATCAAGCCTTTCAGATTTTCTTTCCCAAAAACCTTCAAAATCATCTTATAGAAAAGTCCAGCATGGGCTTTAAAGTAATTTTCAACCTCTGCCAGTTTCTCTGCGCCGTGTCCCGCGCCAATTTTGTCCTCTGCCATCGTTACAAGCCCTGCAAGGTATGTTAATAAAAGCTTCCTTTTATCTTCTTTAGACATCTTACAGAACTTAATAATCTGTGGCACAAGATACGAAAGAAAGGCGAGAACGACAGCACCAATACCTAAATACAATCCAATATTTTCCATATTCAAACCTCAAGCCTTTCCAACCGCTGAATTTCTTCAGCGATTTGATTTTTCTTTTTATCTGTTTTATAACTTTTTTGTTCTTCTTTGAGTTCTTTAATTTTATCTTTTATATCCTCGTTCCACTTATATTCAACCAATGTTTGAACACAAGCGATTGCGTCAGTAATATCTAACGGACTGTCTCCAATGTCAAAACAATAATTTTCACAAACTAATTTCGCAATGTCTTCCTTTTGCGGTTTTTCAACCTCATATCTTCTCTTAAAGAAAGCCTTAACGCTAACAGAATGAACGCCGTCGAAATCATAAACTTCCACCTCCGACTTTTCACAGGCGAGCTCCCAAATTGCGTGGACTTGCGCTAATCCTTGGAGCGACGCAATTGTCGTAAATCTTCCAGCCTGATTCGGGAGCTTTTCTTTCAATACGAAAAACTTCTTTTCCAAATTTTGACAATGTCTTTTAACACCTTCCAAAACAACTACGATTTTATCGTATATATCAAGCCAAACAGAATCTACTTTTTCGTTCAAGATTATTACCCCGGACATTTCGACCCTGTTTGACTTAATGTTAACAAGTGCCCATCCGGTCTTTTGTTTTGCGAGGTCGAAACTCAAAACATAATCATAATTTGACAAATCATAATTATATTTTACCAAAACCGCTTCACCTCTTCGTTGAAATACTTTTTCATAAAATCGCTTCCCTTTCGAGTCGCATCTCCCTCAAACCACGCATCATCATACGATGGATAGTTCCCGTCTTTATATTGCGGAACTTCGAACCTGTTCAACCAGATCTGAATAATAATTCCATAAATTGTCAGAAACAATCCGATAAACGCAAGTGCAACAATTTTCGTGAAATATCCAATCCAACTCAAAGCTGCGCTCACAATATAAATTGCGATTACGAGCAGGCAGGCATATAAAAGTTTTCCGTCATATGTTTTCTGTTCTCTCAACCAAAAACGAATAACGCTCGGAATTGCAACAACAAAAACGGTGAAAGGACCATAGCGGAAACACGCTTGAAGGTGATGCCCAAGTTCGTGCGCGTTTAAGTAAAAATCGGTGTTTTTAGGGACGAGGATAAAAGGACCGAGGTTCAGTCCATAATCTTCTGTGATCGGAAAGTAAAAAATTGGTCCAAACCTTTTCGGTCTATTTCCACGAAGTCGGAGATATAACGCAACGACGCACCCGGCAAGAGTTGTCGGAAGCGCCCAAGTGAACGAAAGAACCCAAATTAGAATTGTTAATTTTTTGTTAAATTTCATAAATCCTCCAACATAGGGAGGGTTGCAACAATTTCTCGTCACAACCCTCTTTTTGTTTTTAGTGATTATTCGCAGTCAAGATAACCTGATTACGAAGATCTGTCAAGAAGCGACGTCCATCGAAATCGCTCTGCGTGTTAAATGTAGCATCAAGATTCTGAATATTAATCGAATTGTCAGTAGAAGAATTAGAATTGTTAGTCTGGAGGCTGTTGCCGCCAAGACGAGCAATAAGGTTAGGAGCAACCTCGCCAAGAGCCCACAAGTTACGAGTAAGATCGGCAGGAATAATGCCAGATTTAGCAGGAAGAGAAGTGATTGTACCAGAAGGAGTAATGATGGATTCAAGACCGTTTTCGTTGATCAGGGAGCGACCACCGGGAGCTGAAAGCGTACCGGAGGCAAATCCTTCTCCTCTAAATAATCCTGTTATCCAATTTATGGCATTTTCACCCGCTTCTCTTACTGTCTCAAGAAATCCTTTATGGGATTCTTTATAATTCTCATCATAATAAACCCCAGATCCAAGTGTTCCATAATCGCTGTTTACAAAATAATATTTTGGTTTTCCGTCTTGATCTAACCCTCTATAAACTGCCCTAGTTCCATTTCTTCCTTTGTTGTTTACCAACACATCGTATTCATTCATCTTAGATAATATATCGTTCAAGTTTGTTATGTCTTCAAATGTTTTTAGACTTCCGTTTTTTGGATTTATAATGGTATAAATACCACCTGTCATATATTTTTGTAGGTCGTCTTCCTTTGCTAAATTTACGTTTGAAAACATAATTTGTGGAATATATGCAGAATCTCCAAAATTTTTAAATGTTTCACCATAATCTTTATACTTATCAACATTCTTAATTAGTGCATTTTCTGAATAATTATAGTCATTTGGATTAAATTTATTTTGACTTATCCACTCCTTGTTTAATTCTGCATTTTTATTAGCCTCTCTAAAATCTGTTTGTTTTTGCAACACATTTTTCAACGCTTGATTGTATTCGTCGGCCGCTTCTGGAAACTGTAAATAAGAAGATGTTCTTTTTTTTATTTTTTCGAAATTTTCAACAGCAGTTTGTAAATCACTTGCCGCGTTTTCTACTGCTTTTTTATTTTCTTCTTCTGTTACCATTTCCGCCTTCTCGCCAATATCTTTATCAAGACCCGCTTTAATAGCCGCATTAAATTCTTCTTTGCTTCCACTCAAAATAGCAGTAACAAGAGCGCCTTTCACACCGAGAGCCTCTAATGTCTCTTTTGCGGTTTTTTGTAGTGCTTTTAATTGCTCGTTATCTTTAATGTTTTCAAGAATTTCCTTCTGCTGTTGCAATGAGTCGATTTGATACTGAATGTCATCTTTATCACGCTGTCTTTCCAATTCGTCGACTTTTTCTTGAGCAGATTTAACCGCCTCTTGATCTGTCGTATAGACAAATCCGACACCGGCACGATATACGCGTTTCTTTTCTTTCGACGCATTTTCAAGAGCTTCTTTTGCTTTAATCAACTCAATTTCTTTTTCGCGTTGTTTATTAACCTCATCAAGAGAATCTCGAATTGATTCAAGATTAGAAATCTCTGTTTCTAATGTGCTTGTAGCATACTTTGTCAGAATCTCCTGCTGCGTGTCAAAAACATCGGTTGAGAACAAACTCTTCGCGTATTCAATAAAGCTCTGATTATAAGATTCGAGCTCATCCTTGTGTTCTTCGTAAACTTTGAGGAATCCGGAATAGTTTGTTTGCTTGAAAATTTCATCTCTGAAACCATCAAGCGCGGAATCTTTTTCAATGTCTTCTCTAATAGAAGAAATAAACACATCCCATTTTTCTGCGCTCGTAGCAATATCTCTTGAAAAGAATCCTGCATATACCTTCCGCAGACTTTCTCCACCGGCAAGAATATCGACAAGATTTTCTTGAACATTGTCCATAGAAACGGAAATTTTTCCGGTTTCTTCGTCGATCTTTTTGAGCAGCGTTGGATATTGGCTAACGATCTTGTTGATGTTCTCCTGTGAAAACAACGAGTTTTCAGACGCCGCAAGCAAAAGTTCGTTAAACGTCGCAAGCTTCTCGTTAAGTTTGTCGAGACCGCCAATCGCAACATCGGTAGTCAGCCAATCGAACGCGCCTTCAGAGTTTGCCTCTCTAAACTGTTCAACCGTCATATTCATTGCGTGAGCAATAGTTGAAATCCCGTCCTCGTCAACAAGGTTAACTTGGTCAATAATTTTATAGAGAGCATCTCCGGTTGCACCGAATTTATCAGCAATTTCAGAAAGATCTTTGCTGTTAGCAAATTCTTTTAGCTGCTTTTGAGACATGCCGAGTGTAGTTCTAAGATTCTCGACAGCTTTCTCTGCATTCAACATGTCTCGAACATTCTTCGTGTCGTTTTTAAACAGCGAAGAATAACCAGACTGTTCGCGCAGATACGAAATAATATCGGAACGAGCGTCGCTCGTCAGCTGATTCCCAGCAAAAATATCAGGACTGTCTTTCGCCCATTCGCGAGCAATCTGCATAATTACTCTATCAAGCGTTGCGTTTCCAATGTCATAAGATTCCATTGTACCAACGCCAGAAGAGTAGAATGATGCTTGCATATAACCCTCTTTCAGGGCTTCGGAGTAGTCTTCAATTTCTGCCTTCGCGGCTTTAATTGCCGCAGTAAGTTCTTTCTTTTTCGATATCTCGTCATCGTCAAGATTAGCAAGTTTCTTTTGATTCTCGTTAATCTCTTTTTGGAGAGTATAACGATCTTGTTCTCCTGCCGTGTATGTCTTTTCAGCTTCAAAACGAATTCTTTCGGCCTCAGCTTGTGCAAGAGTTTCTGTAGAATAATCTTTCAAACGAATTGTAGTTTCTCCTGCCGCAAGCCCAAGTTCTTTCAATTTTTCTCCAAGTTCAGATTTATCGAGAGCATCATTAATTGTCTCAACTTGTTCATTAAACTTCTTCCAATCATCCGAATCCCACAACGATTGATCAGTTTTGTTAAGATCAATAATATTGGTTACAGAACTTCCAATTTCTTTAATTGTTTCAAGTTGTTTTTTTGCTTCTTCAACACGCTCCTTGCGAGCTATTTCATCGGCTTTAAGAAGCGGTTTTAAAAGATATTTATCTAAAATCCCTCCCAACATAGGACCCAAAACGGGCCCTATAATAGGGCCAATGCCAGGAATTGCAGATAATAGTCCGGTTGAAACACCAGAAACTAATCCCGCCCGAACCTTATCGGAAACATCCCCCTCTGTGGATGCGCCAGTTATGAGGCCTGCAACCAATCCGGAAGTTGTTCCCGTTATAATAGACTGTTTTCTAACCGCACCGAATTTTGCAAGTTCTTCAGCTCTTGCCGCATCTTGAATAATTTCTTGTTCTCGATATTTTTTTGCCATATCCGATGCCTTTTGAGATTTTAGAAAATCCTCTTCGCTTAACGAAAATAGTCCATTTTGATATTGATAATTAGATGAAAATTTTTCAGAATTACTTTCTAATTTCCCTGCTTTTCTTCCATAAACAGAACCAGGAACAACACTTGAACCAGTTATCCATCTCCACCAGTTTCTTTTTACTTTAATTTCTTGTTTTGGAACATATGGAATGATTTCCTGATTAGTTCCATATGGAACTAATCCATTTTGCGACGGAACTTTAAAACCGGAATGATTTTGCATTTTTTGTGCTGCAGTATTATTATCCAGTGCAACCGCTACCTTATCCAATCCCTCTCTAACATTAGCATTAGAACGAATTAACTTACTTCTCGATCTTTCAAATTCATTTTGGTTTTTCTTTTCAGTATATTTTTGCTCTTCTTCTTGGGCTTTCTGAGACATCTTAAAAACAGAAAAGCCAGTTTTTTTGTTTTTAGAGTCGACATCCATATTTTTACCAAATCCCAAAAAGTCCGCAAGTCTTTTCATATCAGTTGTAAATTTATACGAACGCAGCGCGGTCATCAAAGAAAGAGTAATAGAAAGAATTTGTCCTAGATTTTCAATTACAACTGTCAAAAATTTATATCCAAATTTGACAATTGGACTCGCTTCAAGTTTTTGAGCAAACCCTTCCCATGCAACAGAAAGTTGATTTACGCTATAAGCGATGCTTTCGTTATACGCCTGCATTTTGCGAGCGGCTGTTCCTTGAGCTTTTTCGGCTTCAGAAATTGCCTGCTTGTATGTGTCGTAATTTTCCATATAAATCCCGAAAATATTGCGCTGTCTTACCTTTTGAATTCAGTCGGTCCATAACTCCGACCCGAAATTTAATATAATTTAATTTTTAATTAGTTATTTTTATTG